>Ga0136644_10002358_pt1 | contig 14478 bp, 12 predicted proteins | sample C_130820_EF_Meta_FD_94780 | JGI IMG/M metagenome (GOLD analysis project Ga0136644, IMG submission 94780) | Freshwater microbial communities from Lake Croche, Canada to study carbon cycling - C_130820_EF_MetaG (v2) (version 2) | ecosystem: Environmental > Aquatic > Freshwater > Lake | place... | reverse complement strand
GCTCGCAACACTAGAAGCCTGTGAGAAACTCGTCCAGGACGGCTTTAAGGTATTGTGTTACACCAGCGACTGTCCGATCATGGCCGTACGGCTCAAGTCCGCCGGAGCGGCCAGTGTGATGCCCGCTGGCAGTCCTATCGGAAGTGGCCAAGGGATCCTCAATCCAAACAACCTCAAGATCATTCTCGAGTACCTCAAGAGTGACGATCCGAATTATCCGGTGATCATCGATGCGGGAGTAGGAACTGCAAGCGATGTGGCACAGGTCTTTGAGCTCGGTGCCGACGGCGTACTGCTCAATACAGCCATCGCTCATGCACGCGATCCGGTGCTCATGGCAAGCGCCGTTTGTCATGCTGCTATTGCTGGCCGCGAGGCCTACCTTGCAGGCCGCATCCCCAAGCGGCTTTATGCGATGGCAAGCAGCCCTGAGGAGGGCCTGATCACATCGAGACCTTGGTAAACAATCCGTTTGCAAAGCTAACCAACATCGAAAAGTCGATACATCAAAGGAGTTCGTCCCATGCATCCCCAAACATTCGAAGTCGTCGTGATCGGCACAGGTCCTGGTGGCGAGGGAGCGGCGATGCAGGCCGCCAAAGCCGACAAGAAAACCGCCGTCATCGAAGCTTATAAAGAGATTGGCGGAGGATGCACCCACTGGGGGACGATCCCTAGCAAAGCTCTGCGGTTTTCGATCTATTCGATGATGGAGGCGATGAACAATCCGATCGTCCGCGATATGGGAATTCATATCAACCCGACAATTGCACAGCTGCGAGCAAGCTCCCGATCGATCATCAATAAACAGGTCGAAATGAGGCAGCGATTCTACGAACGCAACAATGTCCCGATTTTTTCTGGTTTTGCGAAATTTATTGACGAGCACACGTTGGAGCTCGATCCCGATACGCACATCCGGGCCGAGAATATCATCATCGCCACCGGCTCGCGACCTTTTCGACCTGCCGGGGTCGACTTTAGCCACCCTCGCGTTTTCGATAGCGATACGATTCTTGACTTGAAAATCAAGCCGCAGTCGATCACCATCTACGGCGCTGGGGTCATCGGCTGCGAGTACGCCTCGATGTTTAGGAACCTGGGTATCAAAGTCAACTTGATCAATACCCGATCCAAGCTTTTGGAGTTTCTCGACGACGAAATCATCGATGCCCTCAGTTACCAAATGCGAGAATCTGGGGTCATCATCCGACACAACGAGACGTTCTCGAAGATCGAAGCGGTCGACGACGGGGTGGTGCTCTACCTGGAGAGCGGCAAGCAAGTCAAAACAGACATTCTGCTGTGGGCCAACGGGCGCAGTGGCAACACCGATCGACTCGGTCTGGACAAAGTAGGGATTGCTCCAGATGCCAGAGGCTTGCTCAAAGTCAATGAAAGCTTTCAAACCTCTTGCCCCCATGTTTACGCCGTTGGAGATGTCATCGGCTTTCCTTCGCTAGCCAGTGCGGCCTACATGCAGGGCCGGGCCGCCACTCGGCACATCCTCGGTGCCAAGGACGATCTGCAATTGACCGATATCCCCAATGGCATCTACACCAGCCCTGAGATCAGTTCGATCGGAAAGACCGAGCGGGAGCTGACAGCCGACAAGGTTCCATACGAGGTCGGTCACTCGCAATTCAAAAGTTTGGCTCGGGCGCAAATCACCGGTCGGGCCGTCGGGATGCTCAAGATCCTCTTTCATCGCGAGACTCTGGAAATTCTAGGAGTGCACTGCTTCGGCCCGAACGCCACCGAAATCATCCACATCGGCCAAGCGATCATGAAGCAGCCGGCACCGAACAACACCTTGGAATATTTTATCGACACAACGTTCAACTACCCGACGATGGCTGAAGCTTACCGAGTAGCTGCCCTCAACGGATACAACCGACTGTTCTAAACTACTCGCCCTCCCACGAATGCATCATGACACATCCTCACGTACCAGCCAATCTGCCAGAACCCTCGGTGATTCCCGTCCAAGGTTGGCACTGCAACCACTTTTTTTACCGATGGGATCGACGTGAATTAGCGCTCATCGGACCCGCAGAGTTGGCTAGTGCCAAGCAGCAGTTCTGCGATTTCCTGAATGATTTAAACGATCGACCCGAGCGCATGCAGTCGTTCATCGTCAGCGGCCACAGAGCCGATCTGGGTTTGATCCTCATGGACCCCAATCCCCTTTGCATCGACAAAGTCCACCAGCGACTCCTGGCCACACGACTGGGCCGCGCCTTGGTTCCAACCTATTCGTTTGTATCGATGTCCGAGATCAGCGAATACCTTCCGAACAAAGAGCAGTACGCCGAGAAACTCATCCGCGGTGGCGAGGACCCAGGCTCGCCGGCTTACCAAGCCAAGGTCGCTTCGTACGAACGTCGGATCCCTGTCATGCATGCCCAGCGGCTGGCACCGGAGTTCCCCAACTGGCCAGCGATGTGCTTTTACCCGATGAATAAATCGCGCGATGTCGGAGCCAATTGGTTCCTCGAGCCTTTCAGTGCGAGATCCGAAATGATGGCTGAGCATGCGCAAAGTGGGATGGCCTTTGCTGGCCGTGTCACCCAGTTGGTGACCACCTCGGTCGGATTGGACGATTGGGAATGGGGCGTGACCCTCTGGGCCAGAAACCCTCAGTTTCTAAAAGACATCGTCTACACCATGCGGTTCGACAAAGCCAGTGCTACTTTTGGCCAGTTCGGTGAGTTCTACGTCGGCTATTTAGCAACTGCCGAAGAGATTCTCAAACATTGTTGCATCGGCAACTAAGTCATAACGGTTTGCCATGAGCGATTTAAGCGTCAAGCAGTTGAGCAAGACATACAGCAACACCAGCGAGCAAATCGCCGTGCTCGATGGGCTGTGCCTGGAGATGAATCGAGGCGAAAATCTTGCGGTGATCGGGCCGAGCGGGTCTGGCAAGTCGACCTTGCTGCAGATCCTGGGGGTTCTAGACTCCCCGTCTTCCGGAACCGTTGAACTCGAGGGAAAGAATCCATTTTTGCTCAGTGAGAACCAGCAGGCCAAGTTTCGAAACCAGCACATTGGCTTTATCTTCCAAGACCATCACCTGCTGCCGCAGTGGAACGTTCTAGAGAATACGCTGCTGCCTTCGTTGGCATTTGGCAAGGCGACGCCAGAGTTGCAAAAACGAGCTAGAGACTTGCTCGACCGCGTCGGGCTCTCCCCACGGCTCGGGCATCTTCCCAGCCAGCTCTCAGGGGGCGAACGCGAGCGGGTCGCAGTGGCTCGGGCGCTGCTGCTGAACCCAACCTTGGTCTTGGCAGACGAACCGACCGGCAACCTCGATTCGGACAACGCCCAAAAAATCGGAAGGCTCCTTTTAGAGGTCCCTAAAGAGCAAAACACGATCCTGATTGTCGTGACTCACTCGCTGGAACTGGCTCGCTCGATGTCCATGTGCCGGGAGCTTCGCCGAGGAAAGCTGGTCGAAGTGACCTAGAAGTCGCTGGCCGAATGGTTTATCGAGCTTCTTTGCATACGGTCGTATCGCCCAGGATCGATTCGATGTAGTGCTTTTCCTCGGACCGCATCTGTTTGGCTTTGGTAGAAGTCGAGTCATCGAGTCCGATCACATGCAACATGCCATGAATAATGTAGAGCAGCAGTTCGTGGGAAGCTGGCCAGTCGTTTTGGCTAGCAACTCGGTGGGCTGTGTCGGCGCTGGCCAAGATTTCTCCTTCCAGAAAGCTGTCCAATTCGGTTGTGTCAAAGCTGATGACATCGGTGGGATAATCGTGGTTTAGGTACTGACGGTTGACCTGATGGATTTGGGGATCATCGACGATCGTGATTGAAATTTCACCTTCGGTCCATCCATAGTCGCTAGCAATCTGATTGACAGCTTGCAGGATCCAAGCTTTGGGCAATTTGACTCGTCGAGAAGTGCACTGGATTTCCGTGTCGATCGGCATGAAGCACTCGGTGATTTGCTGGAAAAGCTCATTGGAGGCGACCGGCATGAAAGCCAGCGTGGTGGAAAACGATGTCAAGTTTAACGATTAGGTGGTTTTTGTGCATAGCGCAAGCTTAGAAGGGCCCGGAACGATCGGAGTTATAGGAATCCTCCTGAAGCGCGTCAAAATTGGTAAAAACCTTTCTATTCCGGACCGAAGTTGCCGAAACATAGTTTGTATTCGCAACCCAGCTAGGCTGGTCGAGTGTGGGGGGCCGCGTTCAACGGATACGAGCCGACTGGGCTAGGGAATGGATTCCCACCAGAGTCGGCGGTTGAACGCGATGAGTCCCCTGCAGTCCTCTAGTCGGTCGGTTTTGCAGGTGCCGAGGTTCTGAGTGAATGGCTCCGAAGCGCCGTTGTTCCCGCATAACATATCGTAGGAGGATATCCATGCGTCGATTCTTTTTGGGCATGGCGATTGCCTCGCTGACCGCCGGCGCTTCCTTAACGGCGTTTGGTGGAGATCGCGAGATCGCTGATGCCATTATCGCTACTGTGAAAAAATCCCAGATCGACCTCAAAGGTTTTGATGTCGATCTGACCGTCGAGAACGGGAATGTAACCGTCTCTGGCGCGGCATGCAGTCAAAAGCAACTCGATGAGGTCTTGCACGCTGCTCGGGCAACCGAGGGGGTCAAGTCTGTCGATTGCAAAGTAAGTGTCGCTGCGGAAGTACCGAGTGCTACCGAGTCCAAAGCGGCAGTAGTTTCGGCATCGGCAAACGAAGTTCCAGCACTGCTGACGGATGTAACTGACGGGGCAAGTGCACCTGTCAAGCCCATGCCAAGAACAGTGGCATCGGGCGATGCAGCTATCACCAGCGAGATCTTGAACAAGCTCGGATCTGCCAAGAAGGCAGGATCGCTCAAGGGGTTTGATCTGGATGTTTCGACCGTCGACGGAGAGGTCTGGGTGCGGGGCTATGTCTCGACTCCAGAACAAAAAGCGATGGTTCTCAAGACCGCACAGTACGTCTCTGGCGTACAACGCGTGGTCGACGAAGTTGCCGTCAATCGAGTTCAAGCAGCAAGCGGTCAGATTCCTGGCGTTCCTGGGATACCTGGAATTCCCGGTGTTCCATCTGTCCCAGGTGTCACAGCACCTGTGCCAGGCTTGGGAGCACCCGCGATGAGCGGTGCAGCACCACGACCTTTTGCTCCGAGCACCGTCAACGGTAGTTCGGTGGGCGGACCTTACACTGGCAACGTCGCAGCACCCCAAGCTCCGATGCCCATGCAAGGTGGCCCAAGCTATGGTGGTGGAACACCTCGCTACGACCAACCTTACATGCCCAGCTACGCCTGGCCGAGCTATGCAGCGTATCCAAACTACGCCGCAGTGACCTATCCCAAGCAGTACTCAGCATCGGCTTGGCCATACATCGGACCGTTTTATCCGTACCCACAAGTTCCGCTGGGGTGGCGACGAGTCTCCCTGGAATGGGATGACGGACTGTGGTACCTCGACTTTACCCACAAGTAAGTCGATCGGGTAAAAACCGAATTCAACCCAGAGGGCCTTGGTCGAGAGATCAGGGCTCTCTGCGTTTGGTAACCAGGGAGTCGCCCTGGGTTCGATCCGCTAGTTCTTTTGGGTCGCTTGAATCGATCGACGCAAACGATAGTACTTCAGGCCCGGCACGAAGAAGCACAGTCCAGCCACGAGCGCAAAGATCAAGTGGGCGACCTCGGGCCAAGCCAACATGGCCGCTGCCGATACAAATAGGCTTGCAGCTTGGATGTAGAACACGCCACCGAGTATCCCTGCTTTAATGAAAAACATCATGCCGGTGATCACGGCTAACAACGGGGTGAGCCGAAGCGGATTGAGTTTCAGTGCCCACTCGACGGGAAAAAGCGCTGCGATACCGATCATGGCCGCGCCCCAAACGTGTGCGATCTGCCGCTCGACGAATGTCACCGGCCCCATGCGTCGCCGCAACGCCCAGAAGACCGCAGCCCAACTGCCTAATCCCACCGTCCACAAAAGTGCGTAGGACTCTCGTCTGGCATGGTTCCATTGCAAAAACTCTGTCATAACACTTGCGATGACCAAGACCAACGAGTGCCACATCCATAATAGCCCCCAGTTTTCTAGGACCGGAGCATGGTGGGTCTCGCGAAACCATCTTGCTACCACCTGTGCAAATTGCCCAGATCGCGCTGAAATAGGTTCGTCGTTTAGATAAGCCGCTAGGTCATCGCCGAGTCTCGAGGCGCTCGGGTACCGCAAATCAGGGGGCTTTTGCAAGCAGCGTGTGAGGATCATCTCCAAGTCACGATCGACTTTGGGATTGAGCAACCTGGGACTCGGAGGATCCTGCTCCATGACTTGCAAGAGCATGTCCATGGTTGTTTTGGCAACGAACGGTGGCCTGCCAGTAAGTGCATGGTAGAGGACTGAACCCAAACTGTACACATCTGACGCCGGGCTGATGGTTCCCATGCGTCCGCTGGCCTGTTCGGGGCTCATGTAGCTGGGGGTTCCTAGAATAACTCCGGTGCGGGTGAGCGACTCTCCAGCATCGGTATGTTTGGCCAAACCAAAGTCGGTCAGCCGGGCGACACCGTTTTGATCGATCAAGATGTTCGATGGTTTGATGTCTCGGTGCAGCACTCCGTTTCGGTGGGCAAAATCGACCGCTTGGGCAATCAATTCGACGATTCGGACTGATTCTCGCTCATCGATCGAACCGGCGTTGATGAGCTCTTGGAGCGTTCGACCTTGGATGTACTGCATGGCGAAATAAGGTCGACCGTCGATTTCACCGACATCGTAGACCGGCACGATTCCTGGGTGTTGCAGTTGTGCTGTGTCGCGGGCTTCGGCAAAGAAGCGTTGCCGCTCGGGCTCCGAAGCCAATTGATCCTTGAGGATCATTTTGACGGCGACCTGGCGTCCGAGGCTGATCTGCTCGGCGCGATACACAACTCCCATGCCGCCGCGACCTATCTCTTGGTCTAGGCGATAATCGCCGAACACGCAGGGCAAGGCCAATCGCCAGACGTTCGAATCTCCCGAGGGTGGAAGCGACTCGGCCATCAATCGGACTTCGTGACTCCCAATGGCATCGGTCACGATGATTGTTCCCCAGATGCCGAGCAGTTCATCGGCCATGGCCGGATAGTCTCGGCACAGTGGGTGCTCGCGGCAGACTTGGTGGATATCTACAGCAAGCCCTTTTTGCAATCGATCGGTCAGTTCTGCGATCAGCAGAGCAAGGTTCTCATCGACTTGGGAATCGTCAAGCTGAGTCTGACCCGAGATCGGCTCATCAGGGAGCTCGGCGTTCATTCCCGGATTTCCCTATTGAGATTTGGCAGGCTTTCGATCACCTCCCGCAGACGTTTGATCGCCCGCAGGTATCGCATGCTCGCGGCCGGTTCGGTCAATCCTAGCGACTGCGCGATCTCCTGGTTGTTGAGCTGCTCGTAGTGACGCATCAGGATGATTTCGCGATCCCCCTGCTTAAGGTGCCCGATAGCCATTTCCATGTGGTGGGCTAGTTCTTTTTGCGTCGCGGCGGCTGCGGGGGTCAATCCGCCGTCTTTGAATTGGTTGGCCAGATCGATTGCCGATTCTTGATTGGATGCAAACCCGATCGGGCCTTGCTCGCGATCGATGCTCCGCTTGGCCGACATGCGATGCCGTCGGTGGGCGTCGATGATCCGATCTTTGGCGATTTGTCGGATCCAAAGATGAAACGGGATCGTCGGCGAGTTAACGTACTCGACGAGCCTGCGGTTAGCCTCGATGAGCACATCCTGAATGATGTCGCTCACGTCGACTCTCTGGGCTAGCCTTTGGTCGAGCCTCATGGCGATCATTCGGCGCAAGGGATCTCGATGACGGTCGAAGAGTTCTTCGACCGCTTGTGGTTTGCCCTCTCGGACATCGACCAGCAGTTCCGTGGTTGCTTGGCCCTCTGGCCAAATCGAATCTGACATGTAGCTCCCGTAGGAGTCTCCTAGCGTCCGCCGAAATTGTATTTCCGCTAAAATGCAGCCTGACACTACCATTCTAGCGTGCCGTCGAGGATGCCAACCGTCTACCCGGCGAAATGCCTCCGAGGGAGTGGTTTTTCAGCTGGATTTTTATTGAATTTTGATCAGTGGCCTGGCGCTCCAATGGCACTTAGGGCAGGAAAGTCCAATCGAAACTATGATTCCGGAATTGCAACCCACCTCGTCGGTCATCCGCATCAGCCCGGAGATCGATGTGCCGATCACTTCGAGGGTCCGCCGGCTCATCGATACGGCCCCCTTTCGCCGCTTGGCCGGCGTAACCCAGCTGGGGCTCGTTTCGCTGGTCTACCCCGGGGCGACCCACTCGCGGTTTGAGCACTCGCTGGGGGTTTATCGCAACGCGATTGAGGTGCTCAAGCAATTGGCTAACGATCCGAAACAACCGATGCTTTTTGGCGATCATGATGCTTCGCTGCTAATCGTAGCGGCACTCTTTCATGATCTTGGGCACTGGCCTTTTTGCCACCTGATCGAAGACCTAGGCTTGGTCGGCTCCCCTCGACACGAGCTGCTTGCCAAGCGGCTCTTGGTCCACTCAGAAATCGCTGGCTTGCTCAAATCCGACTGGGATCTTGAGCCCGAGTCGATCGCCGAGTTCCTCGACCCGAGTCCAGGCAGTTCGCTCGATCCGCTCCATTCGATCCTGCGATCGATCCTGAGCGGTCCGATCGACATCGACAAGCTCGATTACCTCGAGCGGGATTCGTTGCACGCCGGTGTGCCCTACGGTCGAAATTTCGACCGCCATCGCTTGGTCCAATCCATGTGCATCGACTCCGAGCGGCATCGCATAGCGATCAGCGAAAAAGGCCGCACGGCTGCCGAGATGATGGTCTTTGCCAGATACGTCATGTTCAGCGAAGTCTATTGGCATCATGCGGTCCGAAGCGCTACGGCGATGCTCCAGCGAGCCGTGTACGATTTGAGGGGTAATACCGAGCTTGTCGAGTCATGGCTCGATATGGACGACGCGGCGATGAAGGCCTCGTTGATCCAGCATTCGAAAGGGACTCCCATCGAGCCTTGCACCCAGGGGATCTTTGGCCCTCGAAGAACGCTTTACAAACGCATCGCCCAATTCGATTGCTTTTGCGAACCAGAGCTTCATCGCTCGATCGCAAGCAAGCCCTATGGGCAGCTCGTCGAGCTCTCTGGGAAACTCGCCAGGTCCCTTTCGGACCGAACCAAAACAACGATCGGGGTTCACGAATTGCTCATCGATGCTCCTCCTGTCCAGTGCGAGGTCCAGTTCGATCTGCGTATCCGCCAAAAGTCGGGCCAAACCAGGGACCTGTTCGAAGTCTCCCCGGTGGTCCAGTCGCTAGCCACTCGCCAATTCGACGAAATGGTTAAACGGGTCCGTGTCTTTATCCATCCCCAACACCGCGACTCGATCAGAAAAGCGAATATCCCTGAACTACTACAAGAGATTTTGGCAGGTTCGAGTTGACAGACCCCGAGCTCAAGCGAAAAATGAAAATTATGCGACAAACCAATTTCTGTAACTTAACCGAGATTATTATCCCCGAGTGCCGGTAGGCCTTGGGGAGCGTTTCAATTTTGAAACCGTGTCGCAACCAAAGTTTGCAACCCAACCCCTGAAGCCTGCCGCTTCAGGGGTTTTTTATTTTCTAAACGGCAAAAGATCATGCAAGACCGATCGATCCTCATCTACGACACGACCCTACGCGATGGAACCCAAGGCGAGGGAGTGAGTCTTTCGCTCCAGGACAAGCTCAACATCGCTGTGAGGCTTTCGGAGATTGGCATCGAGATGATCGAGGGTGGATATCCACTGTCGAACGAAAAGGATGCGATGTTTTTTCAGAAGGCCAGGCAGCTGAACCTTGGTTCAAGCCTCCTTTCGGCCTTTGGCATGACTCGCAGGCGGGGAATGACGGCTGCCGAGGACCCGGGAATCGCGGCCTTGATAGCCGCCCAGACACCGGTGATCACCATCGTGGGCAAGTCTTGGGACTTCCACGCAACGGAAGTCCTCGGAGTGAGTTTGCAAGAAAACCTCGACATGATTGGCCAGACGGTCGAGTATCTTTCGCGTTACGCCCAGATCGTCTATGACGCGGAACACTATTTCGATGGCTACAGGGCGAATCCGCAGTATGCCTTATCGGCGGTCGAGACGGCGGCCAAAGCGGGTGCCAAATGGATCGTCTTTTGCGACACCAACGGCGGTTCGCTTCCCGAGCAGGTCGCCGCGATTGTCCGAGATTCCAAATCGAGGCTTGATCCTACAGGGGCCAAGCTCGGGATCCACTGCCACAACGATGGCGATCTTGCGACCGCCAATTCCTTGGCTGCCATCGAAGCCGGCTGCGATCAGGTCCAGGGTACGATCAATGGGATCGGCGAACGCTGCGGAAACGCCGACTTGGTCTGCGTGATCTCGAATTTGCAGTTCAAAAAGCAGGGCTACCGAGTCCTCCAAAACGGCTCGCTCGAACACCTTACCGAACTGTCGCGGTTCGTCTATGAAACGGCGAATTTGATTCCTCGAAACAGCCAGCCTTTTGTCGGTCGTAGCGCTTTTGCTCACAAAGGGGGAATGCACGTTCACGCGGTCAACAAATTTGCGCACACCTACGAACACATGAACCCGGAACTCGTCGGAAACGAACGCAGGATCTTGGTGAGCGAATTATCTGGCAGATCGAATATCGCTGCATTGACCCAAAAGCATGGTGGACAACAGGACCGAGTGCTCTTGGATCGTATCTTGGAACATGTCGTAAAGAAAGAGAATCAAGGCTATCAGTACGAGGCAGCCGAGGCCTCGTTCGATCTTTTGGTCAAACAGTGTTCGGGGACGTATACCCCCCACTTTGAGACGATCAAGTACCAGGTCCTAGCCGGTGACTTGGACACCGCCAGGAACCAGCAATTCGCCGAAGCGATCTTGAAGCTCAAGATTGCAGACAGTGTGTGCGTCGAGGCTGCCGAGGGGCATGGGCCAGTCAATGCCATGGATGCTGCGTTGCGGAAAACCCTCGTGAGATTCTATCCTGGGATCGAATCGATGCGGCTCGTCGACTACAAGGTGCGTGTGGTCAACGGAGAGGCCGGCACAGCAGCTAGGATCCGGGTGAACATTGAAAGCACCGATGAGCATCACACCTGGCAGACCATCGGGGTGAGCGAGAACATCATCGAAGCCTCCTGGGCGGCATTGGTCGATGCCGTCGAGTACAAGCTTCACTTGGCGAGCCAATCCGGCTAGGTGTTTTTTCTGACTGGGTTGACGGTGTTGACTGGGTTGACCGTGTTGACAGCGGACAGAACGGACACTGTTGACGTCACTGACGGGGATGCTCAAACCGCCCAACCTGTCAACCTGTCAACAACGTCCGCCGTCAATCCAGTCAACACCGTCAATCCAGTCAACACTGTCAATCTAGTCAATACTGTCCAAAACCCGACGCGCCCGCCGCAGGCGGCCGGACCCCGCCTGCCCACAAGACACCTCGCTGGTTCACAACGAGCACACTCAAAATTTCCTGGAGACGATAAGCAATGCAAAGCTCGCTATCGATTTTTTCCACTGCACTCGCTTTTGTCCTACTGATCTTTGCAGAGTACATGCAAGCCCAAGCTCCCAAAGAACTCACCAACAGCATTGGGATGAAACTGGTGCTGATCCCGAAAGGGACATTCATGATGGGCTCGCCAGAGAGCGAGGAAGGCCGTGATAAGGACGAAGAAACCCAGCACGAAGTGACGATCAGCAAGGACTACTACCTTGGTGTGTATGAGGTAACGCAGACTCAGTACGAAAAAGTGATGGGTAAGAATCCGAGTCACTTTCAAGGGTCCATAGTTGGTAACGAGAATGCAGATCTCCCTGTAGAGAATGTTTCATGGGACGAAGCGGTCGAGTTTTGCAAAAAGCTATCGGACCTGCCTGAGGAGAAGAAGACAGGCCGCGTGTATCGCCCGCCAACCGAAGCAGAGTGGGAATACGCGTGTCGCGCCGGTAGCAAGACGGCATATTCCTTTGATGATGAAGAGGGTTTGCTGCCCGAGTACGGTTGGTTTAATCGCAACAGTTCGCGTCGAACACATACTGTTGGACTCCTCGAGCAAAACGCTTGGGGCCTATATGACCTGCACGGGAACGTCTGGGAGTGGTGCAGCGACCGGTACGGTGAATATCCCAAGGGTGCGGTCAGCAATCCGACTGGCCCAAAAGGGGGCTCGTACCGCGTGGGCCGTGGCGGCAGTTGGTTCATCGGGGCCGCGAATTGTCGGTCGGCGTACCGGAACAGGTTCACGCCGGTGGGCCGCAGCATCGACCTCGGCTTCTGCCTTGCCCTGAGTTCCCCGTCCGGAATCCCCGGGCCTTCGGAGGCGGGTAAATAAGGCTTACGACTTTGGAACGATCAGTGTCGGAGTGCGACTGCCCCTATAAATTCGGAGCGGGTCAAGAGTCGTGACCCTATAAATCGGCCCGTTGGTTTCGCTCGTGCGCTGCCATCGCACAAACTATTTTACGGCGCGCGTCGGATTTTGCGCCGCCTCGTTTTTAAACTTCGGTTTCCCCAGGGTTTTTCGCATATTGGGCCAGTTACTTTGGCTTGCCTGCCTATTTATACCTGTCCATGCCTGCAGGTGCTGCCCCTGTAGAAATCGTCGTCTTGTGCGCTGCCTTGGCCCCCAAAAACATTTCAGTGAGTCGCGCGAGTGAGTCGCCAGAGTCGTCCACAAACCCTCGTTTTTCTAGGGAAAAAAGCCTGTTTTGTAGTGGAGGTGCAGGATTCGAACTAGGTGATTCCGCTCCCTGGCGACCCTCAGGGTATCCGGATCCGTAAAAAAACAACGGATACTTAATTTTTCTTGATGATTTTGCAATTCTTAACGGTTTTGCGCCTTTTCCGGAAAAGGGGGGGGAGTAAAACCACGTGTCCATTCAAGGCCGATTGGATTTCCTGCCAGGAGGGTACCGTTCTGTGTAGGTTTTGAGAAAGGTTTTGAGATGAGACGATTTCATTTGTTTCATAGGCGTTGGACGCGCTTGAGTGTTTTGAGTGTTGCCGCAGGTTCCTTGGCTGCTGTGGTCAGCATGGCCGCCCCGAGCGAAGCCGGCACGGTCACTTTCGGCTCCGGTTCCAACCAGTTCAACATGGAGTTTGTAACGATCGGCAACCCAAACAATGCAGCCGATACCACCGGTCAACCGAACCTCGCCGGTGCCGTAGGTTATACCTATGGGATTGGCAAGTTTGAGGTCAGCGAGGAGATGATCACGAAGTACAACTCGAACTTTGGCACGGACAACCGCTTGGTGATCAACACGGACAACCGTGGCGCAGCGAAGCCCGCGACAAACGTTTCTTTGAACGAAGCGGCGCGGTTCGTCAACTGGCTCAATACGAGCACGGGGAACCAAGCGGCCTATAAATTCACCACCAGCGGCGTCAATGACGACATCGAATTGTGGACGCCTGGAGACGCTGGTTGGGATGTGAATAACCAATACCGAAATAGTTTGGCGAAGTACTTTTTGCCGAGCGAAAACGAGTGGTACAAGGCTGCATTTTACGATCCGAATAAATCGGGTGGCGCCGGGTACTGGGATTACGCCACTGGTAGCGATACTGGTCCAATCGCAACTACAGGTGGGACGGTCGCAGGTACGGCAGTTTACGGTCGAACGTACCCAGACGGCCCAGCGGATGTGGCAAACGCCGGTGGGTTGAGTAAATATGGCGTGATGGGCCTAGGTGGGAACGCAAATGAATGGCTAGAGAGTTTCTTAGCCGCAGATGACGATAATCCTCTTCGGGGGATCATCCGCGGCGGCACCTGGTTCAACAGCACAGCCGACCCCTTCCTGTCGTCGTCTTCTCGCACCGATGGCTCCGCTAACCTCGAGAACGGAGGCGTAGGTTTTCGTGTCGCAAGTCTGTCTTCAGACGCCGCTGCAGTGCCTGAGCCAAGCATGATGGTGATCGGAACGCTCTTTGGTTTAGGTGGGCTCATGGCCAAGAGGCGGATGAAGAAGTAACCCTTTTTCCTTTAGCTCTTTTACCGTAGCCATCCGCTGCCAAGCGGTGGTGCGTGGCGAGTAAAGCTTCCACCGTCTGGCGACAGGTGGCTACGTCCGGGGAACGCGGCTTTGCCGCGCAACCCACCCTCGCGAACATGGGATAGGCTTCCAGCCATTTTATACCCCACAAGTCATTTGATTAAAGGCAGCGTAAGCTTCGACGATCGTTTCGAAACGGCTCATCCCTCGCCAAATCGTTTTTGAACCGGGCGGGCCTTGCGATTTTTTGTCGATGTAACCGCCGATTTGCGCGATCGAGGTCATGAATTCCTTCATCGTTGGCGGCTTCTTCGGATCGACCCGACGACGAGTTAAAAAAATCATGATGGCCATCCACTCGCCGGGCGTGAAGTATTTCTCACACGAACTCTCCGGATCGCTTCGAGTTGTCCCTCTCTTCCCGGACG
>Ga0136644_10002357_pt1 | contig 14479 bp, 8 predicted proteins | sample C_130820_EF_Meta_FD_94780 | JGI IMG/M metagenome (GOLD analysis project Ga0136644, IMG submission 94780) | Freshwater microbial communities from Lake Croche, Canada to study carbon cycling - C_130820_EF_MetaG (v2) (version 2) | ecosystem: Environmental > Aquatic > Freshwater > Lake | place: Lake... | reverse complement strand
GGCTGCTCGATCAAGATGTGCAGCACAATGCCCAGCAGCAAGGACAGACTGGCCGCTAGGCCGAACATGCACAGCAGCTGCCATACCGAAATCATGCCGATAGTGCTGGCATCGGTGGTTTGAAAGGTGAGTATGGCTGCAATCAGGACCATAGGGAAATGAAACAAATACACCGGGAATACCACTTGAGAAAACGGACGCCACAGAGCCCAGCCCCAAAACGCGCGTAGCGCTAGCGCCAGCCGCGTGGACCACGTGCCCGCACCACCGGCCTGCACCAGCAATACCAACAACAACACGCCCAGGCAAAACAAATTGCGGTGCAAGACCTGACCCGCAAGATTGAGCCAAGGTGAAAAATGTTGGTAGTACCAAGAGTCTTGCTGGTAGACCGGAAAATAGGCCCACACCAGCGCTAGGGCCGCGCCACTTATCGCCCAGGCTAAGCCGCGTGCAGGTGGCGCTGGCAGTTCCGCGTCATGGTGGCGAACCCATGCCCATATCAGCCCCAGGAACAAGGGGCCGATGCGGGTGTGGGTCTGAAAATACATCACATCTAAAAACAGCTCGGGCGCCACACGCTGCGGATGGAAAAGATAAAACGGCGTTTCGTAGGTGACCGGGTAGAGCAGCGCCGTAGTCAATATCGGAACAAAGGACATCAGGAAAAAGGCTTGCAAGACCCGCAAGCCGCCCTGCCCCGGCATCCGCAGCAGCCAGCCCATGAGCATGGGTAGAACCAGGTAAAACTGCATTTCAATGGACAGCGACCAACCCACTGGAATGATGTTTTTCATCTGAAAGTTGTCGATGAAAAGCAGGTTGTAGACCAGATTGCGCGCAGCCAGGCCCGGGTTGCCCAGGGCATATACGGCCAGTCCCAGCAGAAACAAAGGGTAAATGCGAAACAGACGGCGAATATAAAAATCGCGTGCAGCGATAGTGCCGCTGCGCTCAGTCTCTCGCATCAGCGCACCGCCCAGCAAATAGGCGCTCACCATAAAAAAAACATCCACCGCTTTATCGGCATTGGCCAGAAAGCCCAGCCAGGGCGGCAATTGCGCCGCAAACGCGCTGATGCGATCAAAGTCTTTCAACAAGACCATCGCGCCGTAAAAACAATGAAACAACACAATCGACAAACTAGCCATGCCTCGCAGGCCGTCCACCACCGGGTCATCCTGCGGGCCGCGATGAAACACTCTATGTAAACCTGCGCGCCACTGGACGCGCTGACGGTAGTTAGACCACACACTAGCCATGGCCTCGCTCATAGGTGTGCTACCGCCCCACTGGACTCATACGAAGAGACCGCCTCGCCCTTTAGAGCGAAACACCAGGGGCTCAAACGTCCAGCCGCGCATTGGTCAGTGGTGTGTGGGGGCAGCGGCGCATACATTGCGGGGTAGGAGGCCAACCTAAGGGGTGTGGCCGGATGTAAAAATGAAAAAGCGCGCATCGACAACTTAGATGGATCGGCAAAGGCCCAAAACAGGCACCCGCGTGAAGTCGCCCGCAGTGTAAACGCATGGTGGCGCCGGCGGATGTGCGTGGGGCGTCTTGCCAACTACCCGGGTAATGAATGGCGAGAGCGACCCAAACTGACGAGCGTGGCTAGCGGTGTGCTGTACGGATACTCAGCAACAAATTTGGACCTACCGCTACAAAAGCTCGTGGCTTGTAATAAGCTCTTTGCTCATTGAGGCCTTGAAAGCTCAGCATCCATGACCGACGACACCGCACCGCAAGAATCTGCTACGGCCTGGCGCATGGCCGGCATAGTCCTGATCGCACTGGGTTTATATTTCATCAACCTGGCGCAAACTTTGGATGGCGTTTACCTCAGCTTTGGCCTGCTGGTGGGCTTGGGTATTGCCTTGGCATACACGCCCACCATCGCCGCAGCGCAACCCTGGTTTACCCAGCGCCGGCTGCGGGCTTCGGGCATTGCAGGCTCGGAAAATATGAACCTGCATCTGATACGTCGCCACTCATTATTGGCCCTGGTATACGGTCTGGTGCTGGCTGCCCTGGTCGGTTGCGCTGCGCCACCGCGGCATGCCGAGCGATTCGATCAGCCAACGGCATCAGCACAGACGCCTCTGTCCACCAAACGGCAAGAGGTGGTGATGCAGGCCATGGCCATGCTCGATCGCAACTATGTGTACAACGGTAAAAAATTGCACACCGGCTTTGACTGCTCGGGCTTGGTGAGCTTTGTTTACAAAGAGTCCGCTGGGGTGGAGCTGCGTGGCAGCGCCTCTGACATCGCCAACAAAACCCGCGCCATTGCAGTAAATGCTGCGATCCCTGGGGACTTGGTTTTCTTCAATACCTTGGGGTCGCCTAACTCGCACGTAGGAATTTACATTGGCTCGGGAAAATTCATCCACGCCGCCAACGAGCGCACCGGGGTGCGGATTGACCAAATTGGCGCGGATTACTGGGCTAAGCGGCTCGAAGGTTATCGCAGCGTTTTGTAGTTATCCGTAAAGAAAAAATTCCTAGGCGATTACGACCATCTACCGCAGCGCTGGTAGCGCCCTATGGGTGAAGGTCGGCCTGAAAACGCCTCTTTCAACGCCATATTCTTAATGGATTTCGGGCGGCGAAACTGCAGAAAAATAGGCTTGGCAAACATGCTGCGTCAGCAAGCGTTCGGACGCTTTATCGAGAAATTGGCGGGTATAGGCTTGCGCTTCACGAATGATGGCCAAGGCTTCATCCGGATGGCTTTCATAGTAGTCAAACACTTGTTGCAGGTTACTGAAGTCCTCCGCAATTTCAGCGTAGTGAACCCCACCGACCAGCTGGCTTTCTAAAAACCAGGTTTCAAATTTTGGCTTGGCCATGAAACACAGCGAATTTGAATGCATGATCCATTTCAAATTGGTAGCCACGTCATTACCCTCAACGGAAATGATGTACTTGAAACGCAATTGCTGATAAGTGCTTAGCCAAGGCCTGTACTGGGGATGGTCAACGGGAAGCCCAGGGTCACCGGCATCGCAACTACTGATGACACTGCTTTGTTGCAAAAAAAGTTGCCTATGAGCCTGAAAACTTGCGCCACGCCAAACCATTGCGGGGATTTTGCTGTGGAATGAAAACGGGTCGTAAGGGAAAAACCAGTGTCGCCGTACATCCAAGGGCAGCAGTACGGCGTTGCGGTTGTCTCCGTAGATGGGGCGACTTTTAACAAAGGCTGGCACAGCCGGTATCCAGTTGACATCGCCAAACTCTTTGACAAAGCGCTGGCTCAAAAACCGTGGGTATAAGCATCCAAGCAAATCACCGACGTAATGGCTACCCTCTCGCAGGCTCATATCGCGGGCTCTCTTGGTGGGGCCAGACAGGACTATCGGGCCCTGCAATTTGCAATAGGCCTGCAACCGCAGGCTTTGAGCTTCATTCAAGGCAGCCAACGCAGACAAGGGATACGCACTTTTGTGTGTGTATTTCGCACGCAACCAGAAAAAAAGGTTACGAAGTTGCCAGGCAAAAGGCCAACGCTCAAGCCCTGTTTGCCACTTTAGCCAAAGAATTTGAAAGAACTGTTTGCTCAAGTGAGAAAAGGAATGTATTGGTTACAGGTGAGCATTTCCTAGGAAGCGGAAAGAATGTTGCCTCCACCACATCCGCAATTCAACCATATTCGATGCTGTGCACATTATGACCCAGCTCAACGCAATGACTAAGCACAGCATCACCAGGAATATTGCAGCGCCTGTTAGCGCTCAAGCTTTGCCCCGTGCGTCCCGACGGCGCGCAGAAACGGAAATTGCCCGCTTGTTTAATATCCGTTTACGAAAATTTATGTCAAAATTAGTGTACATTTCTATTTTGATTATGAAAGAGTACTTATGTCCATTGCAAAAGATTTCAGAGAATTTGCCTTGAAGGGCAACGTGGTTGATTTGGCGGTCGGTGTGATCATCGGCGGTGCATTCGGCAAAATTGTCGAGTCCATTGTGGGTGACTTGATCATGCCTTTGGTCAGCAGCATTTTCGGCGGCTTGGATTTTGCAAGCTACTACATTGGTTTAGCAGGTCAGGCCGCCGGCTTAAGCTTGGTAGAGGCCAAAAAATTAGGTGCGGTCTTCGCTTATGGAAACTTTTTGACTGCGGCCATCAACTTTATTATTTTGGCCTTCATCATCTTCATGATGGTCCAACAAATGAACCGCATGAACCGCGCTCCAGCGCCCGATCCCTTGGCCCCTGCCGCCCCACCCGAAGATGTCTTGTTGCTGCGCGAAATCCGCGATAGCCTGCGTAAGTAAAGCCTGGGCGATTGGTATGCTTATGGGCACCCAACTGCTTTTGCTGGTCGCATGACAGGGCTAAGTGGCCTTGCAATATCCCATTCAATCAAGCCAAGGTACCGGTGCCAAACCGCAGTACCTGGGAATAAAAAGTCGCCGGTCGCAAAGCCAATGACTGGCAACTAGGGTACAACCAAAAAGGTTTCGACCTCGCCGATACCCTAGTTGGCCACATCACCACGACTTTCAAGGGTGAAGTGCCCACGCAAGTGCTGTGCCGTAGACCATGAAACCTGGATGCGTCCGTGTAAACCTGTGGACTTCATTCGGCTGGCTACGTTCACTGTGTCCCCCCAAAGATCGCACAAAGGTTTTTCACCGCTGTTCAGTAAATCCACTCCTGAAATCTACAAGCCCATCGCGAAAGACCACCTCCTGCAACGCTTGGAATGGGTCGATGCACAGTTGCAAAACTACCCCTTTTTGATGGGTGAGAGCTACACAGTGGCCGACATCTACCTGTTCAACGTCACCAACTGGGCACGTTTGGTAGGGCCGAAGCTGACCGATTTTGCCAATCTGATAGCTTTGCGCGCCCGTTTTGGCCGAACGGCCTTCGGTGCACGCAGCCATGCGGGCTGAAGGTCCGCTCAAATGATCGCACCGCAATCCAAGGGCATGGGGACCTTCGCCCGTTCACGCAGAGATGGCATGCAAACCACAGGGTTTCGGCAAGCATTTTGAATGATCGGTAGGCCTTGGTTCCACTGTTTGACACCTACCTGCAGTTTTCCCCGATCTGATGGCGGACAGCGCGGTGGGAAGGACCCTAGAAACTCGGTTAAAGCGCAAGAGCAAACGCACGCCAGTCACCACAAAGGAGGAATACTAAAAGCCCGCTGTACTCAAGCCCAAAAAAGTCCGAACTGTTACCAGTTCAAGCTTTTTTTGGCCGCTTGCGGAACATGGCGCTTACTTCTTCACAGGCGGTAAATCCGTGCAACTGCCATGCGCCACTTCCGCCGCTAAGCCAATGGATTCGCCAAGGGTTGGATGCGGGTGAATCGTCTTGCCAATGTCCACCGCGTCCGCACCCATCTCGATCGCCAGCGCGATCTCGCCCAGCATGTCACCGGCGTTGGGGCCGACGATGCCGCCGCCCAGGATCTTGCCGTGTCCATGCGCTTCGGGGCTGTCGTCGAACAAGAGTTTGGTGAAGCCTTCGGTGCGCCCGTTGGCGGTGGCGCGGCCTGAAGCGGCCCAGGGGAACAAGCCCTTTTTGACCTTGATACCTTGGGCCTTCGCCTGGTCTTCGGTGAGACCGACCCAGGCCACTTCGGGGTCGGTGTAGGCTACGCTCGGAATGACGCGGGCGTTGAATGCGCTGGCGGCCAGTTCTTTGTTGCCTTGCAGTTCACCGGCAATCACTTCTGCAGCCACATGCGCTTCGTGAACCGCCTTGTGCGCCAGCATGGGCTGGCCCACGATGTCGCCAATGGCGAAGATGTGCGGCACGTTGGTTCGCATTTGGATATCCACATTGATGAAGCCCCGGTCCGTCACGGCTACACCGGCTTTGTCGGCGGCGATTTTTTTGCCGTTGGGCGTGCGACCTACAGCTTGCAAGACCATGTCGTACACGCCTTCGGTCTTGGTGCCGTCGAGGCCTTCAAACTGCACTTTGATACCCTCGGGCGTGGCTTGAGCGCCCACGGTTTTGGTTTTGAGCCAGATGTTGTCAAAACGTGGCGCATTCATTTTTTGCCAGACCTTGACCAGGTCGCGGTCCGCGCCTTGCATCAGGCCGTCCATCATTTCCACCACGTCCAGGCGTGCGCCCAGCGTGCTGTAAACGGTGCCCATTTCCAAACCAATGATGCCACCGCCCACGATCAGCATTTTCTTAGGCACTTCTTTGAGCAGCAGCGCCCCGGTGGAGTCCACTACGCGCGGGTCCTCGGGCATGAAAGGCAATCGCACCGCTTGGCTACCGGCGGCGATGATGGCGTTTTTAAAGGACACCACTTTCTTGGCACCGGTTTTTTCTTGCGCCGTGCCGCTGGTTTCTTCCACCTGCAAATGGTGGCTGCCCACAAAGCTGCCGAGGCCGCGCAGTACCGTGACCTTGCGCATTTTGGCCATGCTGCCCACGCCGCCCACCAGCTTGCCTACCACTTTGTCTTTGTGGGCGCGCAGCTTGTCGATGTCGAGCTGCGGCGCGCCAAAGCTCACGCCCAAGTCGGCCATGTGGCTGACCTCGTCCATCACCGCCGCCACGTGCAGCAAAGCTTTGGAGGGGATGCAGCCCACGTTCAAGCAGACGCCGCCCAGATCGGGATAGCGCTCGACCATGACGACCTTGAGGCCCAAGTCGGCAGCTCTGAAAGCCGCGCTGTAACCGCCAGGGCCAGAGCCCAGCACCAACAGGTCGCACTCAATGTCGGCCGTACCCGCAAAACTGGCGGCTGCAGGGGCAGAAACTGCAGAAGAAGCAAGTACGGGTGCCGCAGCCACAGGCGTTGCGGCGGGTGCCGGATGCGCCGCTGGGGCTGAAGCTGAAGAATCCACAGATGTCACAGGAGCAACAGCGTCCTCGCCTTCGAGCACCAACACGAGAGAGCCTTGCTTTACCTTGTCGCCCAACTGGACTTTCAGTTCCTTCACCACGCCGCCTTGGCTAGAGGGTATTTCCATGGAGGCTTTGTCAGACTCCACCGTGATCAGGCTTTGCTCAGGCGCAATGGTGTCGCCGGGCTTGACGAGTATTTCGATCACGGTGACTTCGTCAAAGTCGCCAATGTCCGGGACGAGGATTTGGATGTGTGCCATATCGTTCTCAATCGGTTGAGGCCAGCGCTGCCTTAGAAAGTACGCGACCCCGAAAAGGTTTAAAGGAGCACGCGACGGAAGTCGCCAAGGATTTGCCCTAGATAAGCGTTAAAGCGCGCGGCCGACGCACCGTCGATGACGCGGTGATCCCAAGTCAAGGACAGGGGCAGCATCAAGCGCGGGACAAACTCCTTGCCATTCCACACCGGCTCCATCTGACTTTTGCACACACCCAGAATCGCCACTTCGGGCGCGTTGATGATGGGCGTGAAATAACGCCCGCCAATGCCACCCAGGCTAGAGATGGTGAAAGTTGCGCCCGTCATTTCGGCGGGGCTCAATTTGCCTTCTCGTGCCTTCTTGGCCAGCTCGCCCATTTCCTGGCTGATTTGCAACACGCCTTTTTGATCCGCGTCTTTCAGCACCGGCACCATCAGGCCATTGGGTGTGTCCGCGGCAAAGCCGATGTGCCAATAGTTTTTATAGACCAGCGCATCGCCGTCCAGGCTGCTGTTGAAGTCGGGAAATTTTTTCAGGGCCGAGACGCAGGCCTTGATCAGGAAAGCCAGCATGGTCACTTTGATGCCACTTTTTTCGTTTTCCTTGTTGGTCAGCACGCGAAAGGCTTCCAGCTCGGTGATGTCGGCATCGTCATGGTTGGTGACCGCCGGGATCATGATGGCATTGCGCAGCAAGTTGGCGCCGCTAATCTTCTTGATACGGCCCATCTCTTTGCGCTCGATGGGGCCGAACTTGGCAAAGTCCACTTTGGGCCAGGGGATGAGCCCCAGCGCCGTGCCGTCGCCACCAGACGCCGCTGGTGCCTTGGCGGACTGCGCTTTGGTCTGCGTGGCACCGGCCATCACGGCTTTCGTAAATGTCTGCACATCGTCCTGCGTTATGCGCCCTTTAGGACCGCTGCCTTTGACTTCATCGATAGGCACGCCCAACTCGCGCGCAAACTTGCGCACCGAGGGCGATGCATGCGGCAGGCCAGGCGCTGGGGTGATAGGCACATGCGGGGGTGTTGCGATCGCTATGGGTCCCGCTGCCGATACTGGTGTGGGGTTGCTGGCCGCCGGTGCAGCAGGTGCTGGAGCAGCCACTGTAGCGGGGGCAGGTAGGGACGTCGTGGCGGGGGCCTGTGCAGCCGAAGCTGATGGGCTTGGCGATGCCACAGGACTTGCTGGTGCAGCCGCACCTGCCGCCACTTCCAGCATCACCACCGGCGAGCCTTGCTTGACCTTGTCGCCCAAAGCAACTTTGATCGCAGTCACCACGCCAGCGGCTGCGGATGGAATTTCCATCGAGGCCTTGTCGCTTTCCACCGTAATCAGGCTTTGCTCAGCCTTGATGGTATCGCCTACTTTGACCAGCAATTCAATTACGGTGACTTCGTCAAAGTCGCCAATATCGGGAACCTGGATTTCAATATTTGCCATGGGGTGTCTCCCGGTAATTTACGCGTGCAGCGGGTTGATCTTGTCGGCTTTAATGCCGTACTTGGCAATCGCCTGCGCCACGGTGTCTGCCGTAACAGCGCCCTCTTCCTGCAAAGCCTTCAAGGCCGCCAGCACGATGTAGTGGCGGTTCACCTCAAAGTGCTCGCGCAGCTTGCTGCGAAAGTCGCTGCGCCCAAAACCATCGGTGCCCAATACTTTGTACGCCCGGCCCTTGGGGATGAAGGGACGGATCTGCTCGGCATAGGCCTTCATATAGTCGGTGGCGGCGACCACCGGACCGCTGTGGCCCTCGAGTTGCTGGCTCACAAAAGGCACACGCGCTTTTTCCAGCGGGTGCAGCATATTGAAGCGTTCGCAGTCCTGGCCTTCGCGGGTCAGCTCGTTAAAACTGAGACAGCTCCAGACGTCTGCCTGCACGCCCCAGTCCTGCGCCAACAACGCTTGCGCGGCAATCGACTCACGCAAGATCGTGCCCGAGCCCAGCAACTGCACGCGTGCAGCGCCTTTGTTCGCCTTGGTTTCGCTAGCGCCAGGTTTGCACAAATACATGCCTTTGATGATTTGGTCTTCAGTACCCGCTGTCAGGCCGGGCATGGCATAGTTTTCGTTGAGCAGGGTGATGTAGTAAAAAACGTTGTCCTGCTTCTCCACCATACGCTTTAAGCCGTGGTGCATGATGACGGCTACTTCATGCGCAAACGTGGGGTCGTAGCTCAGGCAGTTGGGGATGGTTCCGGCCAGGATATGGCTGTGGCCATCCTCGTGTTGCAAGCCTTCGCCATTGAGCGTGGTGCGCCCCGATGTGCCCCCCAACAAAAAGCCGCGCGCCTGCATATCACCCGCGGCCCAAGCGAGGTCGCCAATGCGCTGAAAGCCGAACATGGAGTAATACACATAAAACGGAATCATGATGCGGTTGCTGGTGCTGTAACTGGTCGCTGCCGCAATCCAGCTACTCATACCACCGGCTTCATTGATGCCTTCTTGCAAGATCTGGCCTTGCTTGTCTTCTTTGTAGTACATCACCTGGTCTTTATCGACCGGGGTGTATTGCTGGCCGTCCGGGTTGTAAATGCCGATCTGGCGGAACAAGCCTTCCATACCAAAAGTACGCGCCTCGTCCACCAAGATGGGCACGACACGCGGGCCTATGGCCTTGTCGCGTAAGAGCGTAGTGAGGAAACGCACATAGGCCTGGGTAGTGGAAATCTCGCGGCCTTCAACCGTGGGTTCGATCACCGCTTTGAAGGTATCCAAAGACGGTACGGTAAATTGCTCATCCGCCTTGACGCGGCGGTGCGGCAAGTAGCCACCCAAGGCCTTGCGCCGCTCGTGCAAATAGCGCATTTCGGGCGTGTCTTCGGCCGGTTTGTAAAACGGAATTTTGGGCAATTCACTATCAGGAATCGGGATGTTGAAGCGGTCGCGAAAGGCCTTGATGTCTTCGTCTGTCAGTTTTTTGGTCTGGTGCACATTGTTCTTGCCCTCGCCGCTTTTGCCCATACCAAAACCTTTGACGGTTTTAATCAAGAGCACCGTCGGCTGCCCTTTGTGGTTCACCGCTTGGTGGTAGGCAGCATAGACTTTCTTGGAGTCGTGACCGCCACGGCGCAATTCAAAAATCTCTTCATCGCTCATGTGCTCCACCATCTTGGCGGTGCGCGGGTCTTTGCCGAAGAAGTGTTTGCGCACATAAGCGCCATCGTTGGCCTTCATGGCCTGGTAGTCGCCATCGACCGTGTCCATCATGATTTTGCGCAACGCGCCGTCTTTGTCACGCGCCAACAGCGGATCCCAGCTGCTGCCCCAAATCAGCTTGATCACATTCCAGCCCGAGCCACGGAATTCACCTTCGAGCTCTTGGATAATTTTTCCATTACCCCGCACTGGGCCATCGAGGCGCTGCAAGTTGCAATTAATCACAAATATGAGGTTGTCTAATTTTTCGCGCGCAGCCAGTCCGATGGCGCCCAGCGACTCGACTTCGTCCATTTCTCCATCGCCGCAGAACACCCAGACTTTGCGGTTTTCGGTATTGGCGATGCCGCGTGCGTGCAGATACTTCAAAAAACGGGCTTGGTAAATCGCCATTAGCGGGCCTAGGCCCATAGATACCGTGGGGAACTGCCAGAACTCAGGCATCAGCTTGGGATGCGGGTAACTAGACAAGCCCTTGCCATCCACCTCTTGGCGGAAATTGAGCAACTGCTCTTCGCTCAATCGCCCTTCCAGATAAGCGCGGGCATACACGCCGGGCGCTACGTGGCCTTGGATGAATAAGCAATCGCCACCATGGTTCTCGCTTTCGGCATGCCAAAAATGGTTAAAGCCGGCGCCAAACAAACTGGCTAGCGACGCAAAGGAACCGATGTGGCCGCCCAGATCGCCGCCGTCGGCCGGGTCGTGGCGGTTGGCCTTCACGACCATGGCCATGGCGTTCCAGCGCATGTAGGCGCGCAAACGCTCTTCGATTTCCAGATTGCCGGGTGCGCGCTCTTCGTGATCGGGCTCAATCGTGTTGACATAGCCGGTGGTGGCTGAGAAAGGCATATCAATGCTTTTCTGGCGGGCATGCTCAAGCAATTGCTCTAACAGGAAGTGGGCGCGCTCCGGGCCTTCGGCCTCAATGACGGCAGACAAGGCGTCCATCCACTCCCGCGTCTCTTGGTTATCGATGTCACCGCCGATACCCAAAGGTAAGGGCGTAGCGTTGTTTTGCGCGGTGCTTGTCATGGCGTCTCCTGCTGGTGTAGTGCCTGTAGCGTACAGGATTGGAATTCTCGCACAAGATTCCAAGAATTTCAAATAGTGCTTTTGAATTTTGTAATATGAAATTTTCGAACTTGCCAGATTGAGTCCCATTAGCGGGCCCTACACTCGCCCGATGTCCAACGCCGAGACCTATTCGCTGCAAGCCGATCCGGACCTTTCCACGGTCAAACGGGCCAAGCGCTGGTGGCGACGGCTCTCGCCGCAGCGCCAGGACCGGGTGGCCATGCTGGCGCCGCTGGCCGCTGTGGTTTTGTTTATGGCGGCCATTGTTTCGGCACTGCTTTACCTGCAATTGGAAGAGGCTGACCGCGAGCAAGAAGGCGTGCGCCGCGACGTGGAATACACCCAGCAGCAACTGCGCTTGCGGCTGCTAGAACGCCAGGAACAATTTGGCGCACTGGGCCGGGAACTAGGCAGCCAGGAGACGGACGCGCGGGCCTTCCGCCTACGCGTGGTGGCCCTGCTCAACCAATACCCTGAGGTCCATGGCGCGGCCTGGTTGGATGCGCAAAAGCACCTGCGTAGCAGCAGCGGCGCCACCTTCAACTGGAGCTACCCGACCTATGGCAGCACCACAGTTGCGCTGGACGCCGATAGCGACTATGCATTCAAGTGGGCCACCGCCCAGCGCCAGGTGGTCTATTTGATGCAGCCCAAAACCGGGGCTGCTGCGCCCCTATTGCAGCTCTACATCCCGCTGGTGGAGAAAGGTCAGCCAGCGGGTGTCATCCTGGCCGAGTTGTCCATTGACGGCCTGTACCGCTACGGCATTCCCAACGAAATTGCCGCGCGCTACGGCATTTCGCTACTAGACGCAAAAGGCGCGGTGCTGGCCGGCGTGGCCTTGCCCATGAAAAAGCCGGTCAGCCAGATACTTCCTTGGACGCGCAAACCCAGCAGCTACAGCATGGCGGTATCGCCGGTGGGCTCGGACTTCCTGGTGCGCGCCGAGGCCTACCGCGCATCCATGGGCGTGATTGGCACCGGCTTGTTCTGGCTGGTCAGCGCCCTGAGCGTGATGACTGCCTGGATGTTGATCGCCAATTGGCGCCACAGCCGCAAGCGTTTGCAAGCGCAGCAGGCCTTACTGTCGGAGACCAATTTCCGCCGCGCCATGGAAAACTCCATGCTCACTGGCATGCGTGCCATGGACTTGCAAGGTCGTATCACCTATGTGAATGCCGCTTTTTGCATGATGACCGGCTGGAGCGAATCCGAGCTGGTCGGTCGCACCGCGCCCTTTCCCTACTGGCCAGAAAGCGACCGCGAAGAACTGTCAGAGCTCTTAGGGCAGGAGCTTTCAGGTAAGACCAGCCAAGGCGGCATCCAAGTGCGGGTGAAGCGGCGCGATGGCGGCTTGTTTGACGCGCGCCTGTATGTGTCACCGCTCATCGACGCCATGGGTACGCAAACCGGCTGGGTCACTTCCATGACCGATATCACCGAGCCCAACCGCGTACGCGAGCAGTTGTCGGCCTCGCACCAGCGCTTTACGACCGTGCTAGAAGCGCTGGATGCATCCATCTCGGTTGCACCGTTGGGCAGTGACGAACTGGTTTTTGCCAATAAGCTCTACCGCCAATGGTTTGGTACCGCAGCAGGCGGGCATTTGCAATTGGTGGCGGAGGCCGGCGTACCGCAAAGCCGCACCCAACACGACAACAAATCCGACGACGTGGACTTGTTTGCCGGTCTGCCGCTCAACACCCTGGCCGAGGCGGATACCGAAAGCGCTGAGCTCTACATCAGCGCCCTGGGTAAATGGCTGGAGGTGCGCACCCGTTACCCGCGCTGGGTGGACGGACGCCTCGCACAAAAGGTGATCGCCACCGTCATCAGCAGCCGTCGCCTGGCCGAAGAGCAAGCGGCCACGCAAGCCGAGCGCGCCCAAAGTGCCAGCCGCATGATCACCATGGGCGAGATGGCTTCGAGCGTGGCGCATGAACTGAACCAGCCACTCACCGCCATCAATAACTATTGCAATGGCATGGTCTCGCGCATCAAAGAGCAGCAAATCACGCAAGAAGAATTACTTGGCGCGCTGGACAAAACAGCACGGCAGGCACAGCGCGCGGGGCAGATCATTCACCGCATCCGCAGCTTTGTGAAACGCAGCGAGCCCAACCGCATGTTGGCCGAGGTAGAGCCCATGGTGGCCGCCTCGCTGGAACTGGCCGAGATAGAGCTGCGCCGCTTTAACGTGCGCCTGAACTGCAACGTGGCCGGGCGCCTACCGCCGTTGCTGGTGGACCGGATTTTGATTGAGCAGGTCTTGGTCAACTTGCTGCGCAATGCCGCTGAATCCGTGGACGCAGCCCAGCGGCCCAGCCCCGAGCGCATCGTGGAACTGCGCGTGGTCGCTGGTATTTTCGAGGGCAAGAAAAGTATTGAATTCTCCGTGCAAGACAGTGGCAAAGGCATTGCCGCTGACGTGATGCCACGCCTGTACGAGGCCTTCTTCTCTACCAAGGCCGAAGGCATGGGCATCGGCCTGAGCCTGTGCCGCTCTATCGTCGAGTCGCATCGCGGGCGGTTGACAGCGGAGAACCTCTACAATGAAGGAGCAGTAAGCGGCTGCAGGTTCACGTTCTGGCTGCCCTTGACCTAAAGCGGCAATATAAAAAAAGAAGTTTGCATCAAGCGAGAAAATACATGCAGGAATCTTCCAATAGTTTGTTCCCGAAAAAGGGTACGGTGTACGTCGTCGATGACGACGAAGCGGTACGGGACTCTGTGCAGTGGTTATTGGAAGGTAAAGGCTACCGAGTGCGCTGCTTTGACTCCGCCGAGTCCTTTCTCAGCCGCTACGACGCCCGCGAAGTGGCCTGCCTGCTGGTTGATATCCGCATGGGCGGCATGACCGGCTTAGAGTTGCAAGCGCGCCTCATCGAAATTCGCTCGCCCCTGCCTATTGTGTTTATTACCGGCCATGGCGATGTGCCGATGGCGGTCGATACCATGAAGAAGGGCGCGATGGACTTTATCCAAAAGCCCTTCAAAGAAGCCGATCTGGTGCGCTTGGTGGAACAAATGCTGGACCACGCCAAGGACTCTTTTGCAGATTCCCAACTGGCTGCCAGCCGCGACTCTTTGCTATCCAAGCTGACGATGCGCGAATCGCAGGTGCTAGAACGCATCGTGGCTGGGCGC
>Ga0136644_10002355_pt1 | contig 14484 bp, 10 predicted proteins | sample C_130820_EF_Meta_FD_94780 | JGI IMG/M metagenome (GOLD analysis project Ga0136644, IMG submission 94780) | Freshwater microbial communities from Lake Croche, Canada to study carbon cycling - C_130820_EF_MetaG (v2) (version 2) | ecosystem: Environmental > Aquatic > Freshwater > Lake | place... | reverse complement strand
TTATTGATTTTTGTAATTTGCATTTTCCTCTTTTTTAATCGTATAGTATGTTAGAGAATTGGGTGATTAGGGAGCCACTGCATTGGTGCAAGGGCATTTGCATCCAAAGCACCGATTAAGTTCCACTCTCGTGGCACAGAGATAATTTTCCATGCATCGGTTACATTCGTGAAGCATCCATTTTTTGCAGAAGTTGCATTCCTTAATTCCATAGGTAGAAGGAAACTCTTTTTTGCAAAGGGCGCATTCACGTATCTCCACAGGGGGTTTATACTCCATTTGACAGGAACGGCAACGACCGCAAAGGTCTACAGGCGTAACCACTTTGCCACATCCGCACCGACAAATGGTTCTGTAGCAGCACTCATCAGTAGTCCAGTCGGGATTAGGAACCCAGTTGAGATCATCGTAATCAGGATACTCTTCGTGGCAATCAATGCAGGTCTGAGACATGGTGAAAGGGTAGAGCTTATTAGGTCTCTCCCTCAACTATTCTATCTGCCAAATATTTATTTCAATTTTTTTTACGATAAAAAATAAAAAGAAAAATAACCCTTTTTTAGGGCTTTTTTTCTTTTATTGATTTTTGTAATTTGCATTTTCTTCCTTTTATCGGCGTAATAGGTAATCAAATCGGTAGTGGGGAACGACGCACTCACGGCAGCGATTGATTCCAAGATGGGAGCATTGATCGACAGGGCGATGGAGATAGCAGTCCAGGCAACTGTTGTAGGGGGGCGGGTGCAGGCATGGCATGGCATGTAGTGCACGGCAGGTAGGGCATTGAACGCCTGGCCACATAGCACACCAACTGCATGGGCGCACTGGTAGAGCCACTTGAGGGATAGGAGCCACCTGAGGGACATAATTCGTATTAGGAACGGGCTGGTTAGCGAGTATTGCGTCAAGTGCATTTTTCCAACGGGCATTTTCACGGGCTGCATCCTCGAGGGCCACAGGATCCATTTCAGCGGGGATGATCAAATCGTTGACGGACATGGTTTTAAACGGACAGAACGGTGGTTGGGGTGTCTGCCGTCACTTATTCTTTCTGCAACATTGTTTTCAATTTTTTTGTGGGTGTGTGGTGATGTTAAAAAGTGCAAAAAAAAAGAAGGATTTCTCCTCCAATTTTTTTTGATTTTGTGATTTAAGTCCCCGTTGGTGTGTTTAAGGGAAAGTGGCCTCCAAGCGTGCTTTGGCACCATCCTCGGCCATGCGACAGGCATACTCCTCGCAGAGGGTATCATCGCATGCGGGACAGTGTCCATTCCAACAGGAGCACAAATCGGTGCTTTCACACTTGGAGCAGGGTGCATGGGAGTCCAATTCGTTCATGCGCTGATTCAAATCAGCGATGGTATCAGCACGAATCTCGGGGGAGTAGGATGCCCAGTGTGCAAGGAGAGCACGACAATAAGGACTGCCATTGATGGCCCAAGTGGCGATTTCCATGTAATTGCGATCTTCCAGGAGTTGTTCCATAACGAAATCTTTGGGGTTTCTGGGGGAAGTCCAGAGGAAATGACGCTTGCGACGACCCTCCATAACGATTTGCATGAGAGAATCAAAGGCGGTTTGCAGAGCAGAAGCGGACATTGTTGTGAGATTTTGTAGTGGTTTGCAGTGGTTTGCAATGGTAAGAGGAATCAACTTTTTACGGTATCCTCCTCAACCATTTCATTCTACCCATTTTTATTTTCAATTTTTTTTTGAATTTGACCGTTTTTTTACGGGGGGTCCTCACAAAAGGGGGTACCCCCTCGGAAGAAAGGGGGGTCCCCCCAAACATATTTCAATATAAAATAAAAATTGCCAAAGGAAAGGGGCACCCCCTCCCCCCTCCCCCAAAAAGCGGAAAAGGGGCCCCTCCCCCTCCCGTAAAAGCATTTCAATTTTTAAAAAAAATTGAAATAAAAAGGTGGTAGAAGGGAATAGCTGGGTGCAAAACCGAAAGATTTTGTGCCTTTATCGTGAACTTTTAACCTGAAAACTCTCTCAGAAGCGTTTAAAGAAATGGACTCGGAAATGACGATTACGCAATTGCAGCAATTTGTGCTTCAGCTGGACACGGAAGATTTGGTGTCGCTGAACATTGATGTTGCGAAGGAACTGGCCCGTCGGAGCAAAGGCATGGGCAAGGCGAAGGCGGCAAAGACGGGTGTGTTGAATCCTGGATTGGCGGAATTCGGTGCGTTCGGTCGTTTCGTGTACAAGCATGCGAAGGAGAACGGTTGGCCTGAGTTTGAAGCGAAAGCAGGTGAACAGGTAAACGCAGAGACGGGCAAGAAGGAGAAGATTGTGCAAGAGATGCAAGCCTCCATTTTGCGCAACGGCGTTCACGTGTATCCGAGCGGTCAGAACTTTACGCCGGCTCACGGGAACACGTTGGCGGCGAAGTACAAGGCGGAGAACCACGTGATTTACCAGGAATGGAAGGCGTCGTACGTAGCGGCGGAGGTCCCCGAGAAGGATTCGCCAGCGGTTGTTCGTGTGTCAGCGGCGGCTGCGAGTGCGGAGAAGGAGGCGAAGGAGGCTGCATTGGCGGAGAAGCGTGCGAAGGCAGCGGAGGCGAAGGCTGCGCGTGAGGAGGCAGCGAAGGCGAAGGCGGCTGAGAAATTGAAGAAGGCGCAGGATGCGTTGGAGAAGGCTCAGAAGCAAGCGGAGGAGGCGGCGCAACCGAAGGCGAAGACGGTTCGTGTGAAGTCGGCATCGCCGAAACCCGAGGCAGCGGCGGCTGCTGAGGTAAAGGCCGTTGAAAAGGCGGTTGTCGTGGAGTCGCCCGTGAAGGCGACGATCAAGGCGCCAGCGACGGTGAAAATGGCGCCGAAGAAGAAGGCGTTGGAAGCGGAGGTCCCGTTCAAGTTGGATGATGACGCTGACGCGGGAAACTGGGTGTACAAGGGAAAGGCGGTAATTCGTACCCGTAAGAATCTGCTGTACGTGGATTTGGGAGCGACAGAGGAGGACCCAGTGGGAGAGTTTATGGGTGTGTACGATCCCGTAACGAAGACCTTGGACGACAGCATGTCACAAGAGGAGGCGGAGGAGCTTTAAAAAGCAAATAAAAAGGGGAAAATGCAAAACGAGAAAAACGGAGAAAATGCAAAATGAGAAAAAATAGAAAACGGAAAAAAAGGAAAAAGGGGAGAAATCCCTTTTTTTCATGTAAAAAAATGAAAAAAAATATGACAAACAATAGAAGATGTTGCATGTAAAAACGGATGAAATGTATGGAAAGAATCCAATTGTAAATGCAAATGATTTACGGAGACATATTATTAACATAGATTCAAGATTCCGAAAAACGCAGTTGGAGCCTCCAACTGATTTTCAATATGATTTCGCTCACATATACAAGAATGTAATCAAAGCCCGAGTGGCATCAGTAGAAATCCCAGCGGTGTTTTACAATTTTTCACAGGCGAAGAAGAACACGATGTTTCGTCTGGATGCAACAGACTATATGGGAACACAGCATCATTTTCAAATCTGTATTGCAGAAGGGAATTATACGCAATCACAATTGATCAGAACAATCCAAGAAGAACTAGATGGAATTCGTGATATGTATGGATTATTTTTTAGGATAACATTGGATGAACGTAATAATAAGGTGACGATTCATCATGATGGATCGGGACCTCCACCGTGTCCAGTAGGACCAACACACTGCCCAGTAGAGTTCGGTTTATTATTTGCAATGGTGGGTCTGGAAGAGAGAAAATATGATTTTGGTCTGGGATATCATTTGGGATTTATACAGCATTACTACGTAGTGGATGCACCATCAATTACATCGGAATCAATCGTGACAACAGCGGGAGATACGTATTTTTTATTAGCAATAGACGACATGTATACAGTGGAGCATAAGACAGAGGATACATACATTCAATGTTTAGCGAAGATTTTAGTGAAGAAGACAGACTCAGCGATAATATTTGATGATGGATATACAGTTCTGTCAAATGAGATAATATTTCCAAGACCGATGGATATGAGACAGGTGAGAGTTCGTTTACTGGATAAGTATGGAGTGCCGATAGATATTCATCATTTGAATCTGTCATTATCATTGGAGATAACGGAGGTGATGAATGTGCAACTGTATGATAATTTTAGGAATTATGTGTGGGAGAAGGAGGAGCCTCGTATAGTAAAGGGGACAGGATCGCAGGCTACTCAGGCAGGGAAGGGATTTAACTAAAGAAAATTGATCTTTTTTTTATGTTAAGAATAATCAGGGTATGGAAAATTATAATAAAGTGACAGAGTGTTTTCGTAATGCACACTGTCAATTAGTAACAAGTTTTGAAGAGTTTGAACGGAGACGTGAGGAATTACCGATAAATTCATATCATTATGTGAAAGTGGATTTTATAGGGACATGTTCTCATGAGTCAAGTGCTGTATTTACAAATTTTAAATTGAGAAAGACAGGAATAGTCTGTAAAGGATGTATCATGCAACAGAGTAAAGCGTTACAGCGACAAAACAGTAATGAGATTGAATTGTTGGGAATAAAAATTCTAGAAGAATATCTGAAAGGATATGATATACAGCGAACAAAGGAGGGTTGCCGAGCAGATCTGGGAATCAAGAAGAAGACAGAGGACAACTGGATACCGATTCAGATCAAAACAACAATGAAAAGGATACATAATATGTATTCTTTTAGACAATGCAATAAAGATTATACTGGTATGTTACTGGTATGTATTTGTATTTCTGAGAGGAAGATATGGATTTTGCCATTTAGTAATGAGATAAAGTGGGCTATTAATATTTCTCTGAAGTCAAAGTATGATAAGTATTTGATTGTAAACGAGGAGATCTCATCAGTAATAGAAAGATACAGAGAGCATATTATTCGTCAACCGATTGAAACTCTTATGTTACCAGTGAATCCTCTTCAGCAACGAGAGCAAGAATATGCACGGAAGAGAGAGGCCGCCTTACCATTCTTAGAGTATGTCTATCCAGAGATCCAGGGAGGGATATATGATTTCATATGTAATGGGAAGAAGGTGCAAGAGAAAGTATTAGGATTGTATAGGAAAACATTACATACGAATTTATCTGTTAATAATGGGAAGAAAGATGGTAAGCGTCATCAACGGAAGTATATGATAGGTGAGAATGATTATTACTGGTTTCATTCAAGTGTAGATGATTGTTTCTGGATTATTCCAGAAGGAGTTTTGATTGAAAGGGGGTATATTACAGCCGATATACAAAACAGAACAATGATTAGATTTTCAGGGAATACATGGGACAAATACAGATATAATTACAAGGAGATAGATGAAGAGAAAATAAAAAGAATCTTTCTGTAATGCTTTTATCAAAGAATTAAAAAAAGTAACGTCTAGGGATGGATTCGAACCACCGACCTTGTGTTTAACAGACACACTTTCTAACCAGCTGAAATACCCAGACGCAAAGGGAGATTTCTCTCCAGTAGATCCGTAGAGGATCTGCAGAGGATCTTAAACGCATCGGAAAAGAAAAATTGAAATCTATAAATGCCATTTGAGATGGGTTGAGGTCACCACACTCAGAGGCGATCTTATAAGAAAATGGCAGCAATTTCCAATGTTCAGAAGACCTATACCATTACCTTCGGGGATGTGTCAGAAAATCATGCGGGGATGGTAAAACAAGGGAAATTGCATGCGAGCGGATATTCATTGGAGACATTGGAGAAGGTTCAGACTCGTTTGGAAGCGGAAGGAGTGGAATGCGAATTGTACGCATTGCATGAGGAGTGGCCTATTGCTGAAGAGGAAGTGGAAGAGGCGCATTTGTTGGTGATCCGAAAAGGAGTCCAGCACGTCTTGAAGACCGCAACTACTGCTGAGCTGATGGCTGAAAATGACGCTCTTGCGATGGACAAGCATGCATTTATGAAGGGGCGAGTGGTGAACAAACACGCTCGTTGGAATCTCTGCTTTGGAGAGGAGTACATTGCTCCTCATTACGAGACGGGTCAAGGGACGGTGATTCCATTTGAGTCGGTTCCTCTGGTTCAGAAGATACGTGAAGCGATTGCATTATGGACAGATGACGTCTTATTGGAAGGAGAGGCGAATTATTATTACGATATTTCAAAATGTGGAATTGGTTTCCATGGGGATGGAGAGAGAAAGAAGGTATTTGCGATGCGAATGGGCGCTCCTATGCCGATCTATTTCCAGTGGTTCCAGAGATCGGTTCCAGTGGGAAACAGAATGCAATTTGATTTGTTTGATGGGGATATGTATATCATGAGTGAGAAGGCGGTGGGGTTTGATTGGTTGAAGAAGATTGTTCCAACGTTGCGGCATGCAACGGGGTGCGACAAATATACAAAATTGTAAAGAGATACACAAAACGAAAAGGAGAGAAAACAAAACAAAACAAAACAGAAAAAGGGGGTCAAAAGGCCTCTTTTTTTTAGGGTGGAGGGTTGGTGGAGGGGTGGAGGGTTGGTGGAGGGGTGTAGGGTTGGTGTAGGGGTGAAGGGTTGGTGTAGGGTTGGTGTAGGGTTTGTTTCAACCCTCCACCCGTATGTATTGCCATTGTTTGTGGGACGGTTTGAAAATATTTTAATAAATTACGAGACAAAGGTGTAGGGTTGTATCCACTCTTTCTTTTTATAAAAAAAATCCTCATATATTTTTTTCCGTTATTTTATAATTTTATATACCCTACACCTTTTACTAGTAAATAAATAAATAAATAAATAATAGTAATACAAACAACGTGAGAAAATACGGGTGTAGGGTTTGTTTCAACCCTACACCAACCCTACACCCCCTACACCTTTTACCACAAAAGAAAAAGCAACCCTACACCTTTTCATTTTATAATGTAGTTAATGGATTTTTTACTCCGTCGTCTTTCAACTGGGCGAAGAATACTTCCATTTTCTTTTAAGAAAAGAAGTTGCATAGAGAATTTGGTATTGGTATAGAAATATATATTTTCAGTAGTGCAATAGTCACGATACAGCTGATATAACTCATTACCAGAATAGTCACCAGGATCACACTGATCAATAAATTTTTGAACAGAATCAGTAGTATCTTCTTGTAGTTGTTTCAAGTATGTGTTTTCAGGTAATATACGCGGATTAAAAGAGGAGATATCGTGAGCGAGTAACATGGTTGCAATGGCGATAGCACCAGAGGGATGGAAGAGGACAGAACGAATGGTATTCCAATAGGAATGATCGCCCATTTTTTCAGGAGAAACAACAGAGAAAACATAACGTCGTTCATTTTGATCAACATTAAGTGCATTGGAATGATTGGTAGTACCGATGAAACGTTTATAGTTACGTACTTCATAAGGGAGACCATTTTTAGGGTTAATGGTGGTAGTAGGAGCGGTAATAGAAGATTTGATATAGGTATCATTATTTTCATCAGATAAAATTTTGCGACTGAGCTCTTCAACTTTAACAAGGAATTTATTGGCTTTAAAGGAATCATGTTTATCAAAGTACTGTAATTGATTAGAATAGTTCTGATAATATGTATTACCAATAAGGTATGTACCGATGAAATCACCAAATGTATCTTTACCAACACCTTTTTGTCCAATAAAAATGAGAGCAACTCCAGGTAGTTCTAAAGGTTTTTGTAGTAAATGTGCACACCAATTGATGATATATTGTTTAATAGATAGTTTATGATTGGTAAGGATATCTAAAAAGTGATGAAATAGAGGGAGTGCATCAGAATGAGGAGGACATTGATAGGTGCGATATAGAAAGAGAGGAGAAGGAGGATCAGGTAATACAAAAACAGAAGGATCAGTAGAAGGATCTGTGCTAACACGTGTATATGTTTTCATATGAGGGTCTTTGAGCCATTTATCAAGAAAAGGAGATCCATCAGATAATAAGAGATTTTCATATGATATTTTCATCTGCGCGCGTTCACGAAACATCCATGTATCATTGAGATAGGTATAGAATCCAACAGGAGATAATGTTTTAAAGTTTTTAGTTTCAAATTGTAGTTTCACGACAGCATATTCGTCAGTAATGATGCTCTCATTATTATCCCAATATTGTTCAACTAAAAGGTCACATACTTCACGACTCATTTTACGTTTACCATGTGAGAAACAGTTAGCGATAGCATTAAAACAAGTTTTTAATTTGGTTAAATAGATGCAGCTATGACCGATAGCAGAATGAATATGATCGCCTTTAACAAGACATATTTTAGAACGAGGAGTAATTTTAATAGTAATTTTATCATTATCAGAAAAAGTTTCAATGGAAGTATTATCAGGGGAAATATCAGGAGGAGTATATAAATGTGATAGGATGGTATCAGGTATAATAGAAGCGGTAGAAAGATCACCTTTTAACCATGAATATTGTTTATGGATATCACCACTGATATAATGAGAGGGTGCAACATAACATATACCTTTTTTTGCTCGTATATCAAGGCCAGTAATGGTAGTATTATCCCATTCAATATTAGCACCAGAAAGGATATCATTGGTTCGTGAATCAACAGTAAACCAGAAATGAAATCCACCAGGAGTTTGTTCAACAGCCGAACAATGATTCATAAGAAGTTGTTTAATGGAATCAGGAGGATGATGTTTGAATTCATCAAAATCAATAACGATGTGTGTATAGCCAGTAATAATAGCGAATCCATTATGATGTGAATGAATATAATTGGTAAAATTGTGAGGAGTAATGGTACTCCATGAGACAGAGACTCGTTTGGAGTGATCCATTGAGAATGTAAAAGATGGTATGTTATGAGTGCGACAATACTGTATGGTATCAAAAGCCATCTATAGTATACTGAGGTTAAAATATATATATGGTTTAAACTCAGTGTACGTTTTTTAAACCGGAGAAGTGGCACCGACGAGTTTGGCTTTGAGGTCCCGTTTTTGTTTCTTCAATTCTTCTTTAGCAATCTGTTTTGCAGCCTCTTTAGCAATCTGTCTTTCTTCAATTGCTTTCTGTTTAGCTAATGCTTTTGCAATAGTAGCGGCCTCTTTTTCTTCTGCTTTAATCCGTTTCGCTTCCTCTTTCGCAGCTTGTTTCGCGACATATTCAGAATCAGCTAAGAGTTTTTCTTTGCGAGCGGCAGCGAGCTCCTCACGATGTCTGTAATAATATCGGGTATTCTTATTGATTTGAGGAAGTTTGACATCGGGTGCATCCATGTTTTCCATTCTACTATAATATAAAAATAGTTTTTTAAACCCATAATATGCAACTAAAGATCCGTCCAGCCCTCATATTAAAAATTGATAAAGATCACCAACCAAAGTACATCAGATATGAATCTGTCTCTGTCTTATTTGATTGAGACGAGTTTTGGTACAGAGTTGACAGAACCTACAAAGAAGAGATATGCAGAGCTGTTAATGAAATGGATGGAATATACGAAGAAGCATATTACTGAATTTATAGAAGATCCAGATGGAGCTGTAAAGGAATTGGAAACATTTCCAATCACACATACTGCAGAGAATCATCATGTATATTTGACACCAGTGATAGCATATGTTCATCATGTAATGAAGGATACAGCTCTAGAGCATAAATGGAAGGTACATCAGAAGAAGAATTGGGAACCGATACAGCAGCGATATGATGAGAACAGACCATCTGAGCGTCAAAAGGAACAGATCATGCCATTTGAAGAGATTCTGCAAATCAGAGAGACATTAGAGAAGGGATCCATAGAGCGTCTGTTATTATCAATGTATACAATGTTGGAACCAGTTCGTGCAGATTATTTTGCAACAGAATTGATCAGAGAAGGACAAGATCCAAGAACAGACAACTATATTGTAAACCAAAGTAGACTTGTCATAAAAGATTTCAAGACGCATGCAGCTCATGAAAAGATAGAGAATACATTACCTGATGAGTTACAAGAAGAATTGCGAGAATCATTAAAAAAGAAACCACGCAAATATCTATTTACAAGAGAAGACAATACACCATATCCAGACAGAAATCAATATTCAAAATGGGCATGTCGCACATTAAGTCGTGTATTGAAACATCCGATGTCATTAACGACAATGAGACATTTATATATAGGTTATCAGATAACACAGAAAACTCCAAAAGAATTAACAGAAATGGCAAAGAAGATGGGACATACACGTGCGATTCAGCGTGCATATCAATGGATATCGGATGATCAAGAGGCTACTCCAGCTACAGCTGTTACTCCAGCCGATTCACCATAACAGATTTCTTAGAAGGCCGTCCTTTCTTCTTAGGTTCAATGACAGAAGCAACTTCTATACCAGCCGATTTAATCTGTGACAATCCGAGAGCATCTCTATCAATTATGATCTGTGCATCAGAACATATTTTTAGTTCATCAAGATGTGTAGCTAAATAGATGCTGTCATACATTCGTAATAAGCCACGAAGGAAATCAGGAACACGTTCTAGATTATCAGAATCGCATGAAGTGAAACCTTCGTCCATAAATAGTTGATCGTATTGGATGCGACAGAATCCAATCTGATGAAATGCAACACGACAGGCCATTCCAACAATGAATCGTTGGAATCCAGATGCTTTTTCAATAACAGGCCGACTGGATCCGTCACGGACAAACCAGGAAAGTGTCTGGATTTTATCCAACCATTCTCCCTCTAACTGAAGAGGACGCTCCTCGCATATCATGGAGAGAACACGATTGACATTGGTCATTATCAAGGGAGCAATATGTTCTTTATAGAGCCATTCACGATAGCCATCAAATACATCTGATAAGTAAGAGACAACTTCCATGACAGAACGGATTCCACTACTGTCTACTCCATCCACTTTGTTACCACAGCGTGTTTCCAATTCTCTACTAAGTAGCTGTGAAGAGCGTAGTTTTTCCATTTCTGTTTTCCAAGCCATCCAGTGAGGATATGCATCCATGACAGAACGCAGTTCAAATGCTTTTCGGTGCTGTTCAGATATGACACCAACAGATGCGATATCAACTTCAACAGACTTCATTCTGTCTGTAACAATATCTAGTTCTTTCGCACTGAGAAACAGAAGATTAGCAACAGATGTATGATATTCTTTCAAAAGATAATACCAGGAAGATTCCAATTTTCTGACATGATCTTCATATATCATAAGACGTTGAGCTCGTTCAGAGCAATAGAGATCATATTCTGTTTTCTTCTGTTGAATGAGTTGTGCATTGGATTCCAGATTCATTTTCTCAAGAGTAGCTGTACGTAATCGCCCTTCTTTTTCTTTCAACATACTGTCAAGCATATCGCAATTCTTATCAGCCATATCATGACTCAAACAGACAGAATCATATTCTGTCGACCATGCATCATATTCTGTCCATAATGTAACTTCAGAAGAATACTGTTTCCATGTCTGTACATATTCAGAACATTTAGACAGAATCTCATTAGCTGCTGTGATATATTCTGTATATACAGATAATTCAAAATGTATATCTTCATAGATATATTCTGTTAGTTCAGATTGCATCTGTTCAATAGAGCGTTGTAGAAGAGGGATAGCAGCTTCATAATCATCAAATGTTTTCTTCCAAGGTTGCGCTTTGCATGCTTTGCATTTAGAATTGAAAGGAATATCGCTGCATTCTGAGATATATTGAGACATTTCCAGGCATTTCTGTTGAGCAGATAAGATGGCAGTGGAGAGCATTGGAACTTGCTGAATGGAATTCAGAAGGAATCCCTCAAGATATGCAATGTAATCGCTGTCATGTGAACCGATTTTTTCACAGATGTCCGCTAACCATTCCTTGCTCTTAGAAGGACGATTGGGTCTTTTATCAGAGAGCTCATCTTTTTGTTTACGAATGGTAAGATATTTCTTACGAGCAAGTTTGATTTGTTTTGAGAGCTCAGAGATTTCAATAGGGAGATCTCTAACAATCATCTCAACTTGTTGAAGAGCAAACTGCATATCAGTATCATCAAATACTTCAGAGTATTCTAACTTTTTAATGGAATCCCATGTTTCAAATTCACGATTGCTCTCAAACAATGCAGTAGGATCTTCAACAATATCACAGACAGACTCATCAGATCGTTCATAGATACTGCGAAGTTTATAATAAGGATGATCAACAAGTTTCTGTTTGAAATAGGTAACAGATGCAAGAACAGATTGATAGGATAGTGTACAGGAATCAACAGAGACAATATCTGTAAATGAATGATAATCAATGAATACTTTACTGTATAGAGAATGGGATGTAGACAGATCTGAGTAGATCTTTTGGAGAGAAGACAGATCACCAACGGGTTGAGAAGTCCATTCTGTGTATAACTTCTGTGCTTCTCTCATATCCAATTGAACAAGTTCACGTTCTGAGATATGATTCCATTGACTCTGTAGAAGATTACAGATACTCTGTGATTTTTCAACAGATGATTTGCAATCCAGTAATTGTTGATCCAGAAGAGGATCTTTACTACCAATTGCGCCCTGATAGTACGTTTCAATGATATCAGAACAATACTTATAATATTTATCTGTTTCTTTTAAGAATAATTTGAGTGAATTGATATGTTCCAATGACATAATTCTGTCAAGTAATGCTTTCTGTGTATTCTTATCTAATGTGAAGAAATCTCTGTCTGCATTCTGTGATAACATCGCAGTCATTAAGTATGTTTCAAGAGTTCCAATATGAGATTCTAACCAGGGATGAACAGCACCTTTCTGTTGATGAAGAATACGTTCCTCACCGTCAATGATTTCAGACAGAACAATTTTTTCAAAGTGGATCCATCTGGCATTACTGTTGGGACGTATAACACGTTGCAGACTATATTTTTTATCATTCAAAGAGAATACGATAGTAGTATTCGCCATAACACCTGCAGGTTTTTTATCACAGATCATGCCGACAGTATAATTGAGATTTTCACGACTAGGAAAACCTTCGCCAAAGAGAGCGATACAGATAATTTCAAGGAAGTTGGATTTACCAGAACCATTCTTGGCATTGATGATACAGATCTTTTTATGATTGGTATCAAAATCGTAATAATTGCCATCACGATAATTGAGAATCCAATTCCATTGGAGTTGATGAATGTGTAGTTTACCAGTAATGAGATGTTGGGAAGTAAACTTTTCAAACTCTTCTAAATATTTGGAAGATGCTTTGAGAATTTTATCGGATCGTTCAGAGACTTTTTTAGAGAGTGCATCAGGGAATCCAGATACGTTAATGAGGAGTTGTTCAGGATGTTTGAGCCAAGATTTCCATGAATCAGAGAAGAGTTTGTTATCTTTTGTAATGACACTTTGAAGATATTCAATCAATACCTCAAGAGAATTAATCTGTATCACATCATTCTGTTCTATTTTTTCCTCAACAGATTTTTCTTCAACAGTTTTAAGAAACATAACATTTTTTTGTTCAAAACATTTTTGCAATTCCAAGCCGTCGCCCAAAACGGAAACCCGCAGATGATTTGGAAACCAGTTTTGAGAAATGACAGAAGATAATTTAGTATATTTTTTGAGAATCATAAGTTCATCATTTTTGATTTTGACAAATCCATAAGGATTATGTACATGGAATGCATGAATCTGTTTCTCTTTCAAGTTCCACAGAAGATATCCATGACCATACAGAGGTTCTCCAAAGTCTTGTTGAACTAAACTTCCAGGATATCCCCATGGACTCTGTGTTTCATATGAAAATGTCTGTATATGTGAAGTGGACGATAGGGGCGCAAAAGTATATTCTACAGGAGTAGCTCTATTGATTTGCTGTAGATGGATATCACCTAACAGAATTGCATCAAAGCCTTGAAACCAGTCAATTGGATATCCGTGTGGAATGGTTTGACCAGTTTGCAATGTACATCCTGCGATGGTTCCGTGAAATAATGCAACGTTATATTGAGAGGATCCTTTAGGAAAGGGTGGAAGATCAGGAGAGATTCCTGTGGTGGCTCCATATAGGAGAGTATCTTGAATTGCAACGAGACCAAAAGAGATGTTCTTGTGAGTATAGACACCTGTTTTATCAAGATAGTTGACGTTTGGTATTTGATAACTCATTAAGGCAGAGATCATATCACGTTCTTTTGGAACATCTTGGCGATAATCATGGTTTCCTCTGATAACAAAGATGGGAGCGAGCGCAGCGAGCCCTCGTAACAAGTGTAGAGCGAGTTCTAAACCATAAGGTTCTAACTTATTCTTGTGATGGAAGAGATCGCCTGTGATGACAATGGTGGCAGTTTCGTTCTTGATTGAGGCTTGTTCTGCAAGAGATTGAAAGAGATTATTGAAGACGATGAGATATTCTGTGTAACGTGACTTGTCATGATTGCCTGCACGAATGTGAATGTCAGAGATGTGAATGATGGAGTCCATTGCTACAAGTGGTTTGATTAATGTTAAGGATGTGTGTGCATCAATTTTTTGTGCGCTGAATCTGTGAAAAAATTTTGTGCGCTGACTCTGCGAATATT
>Ga0136644_10002354_pt1 | contig 14485 bp, 14 predicted proteins | sample C_130820_EF_Meta_FD_94780 | JGI IMG/M metagenome (GOLD analysis project Ga0136644, IMG submission 94780) | Freshwater microbial communities from Lake Croche, Canada to study carbon cycling - C_130820_EF_MetaG (v2) (version 2) | ecosystem: Environmental > Aquatic > Freshwater > Lake | place... | reverse complement strand
CACCATAAGCTGGCTGATCTACTTGTGGTGGTGCAACAGCCGCATTACCATTTTGGCTTATAAAACCTCTTAGTGTTACTCCTTCTTGGCGAGTATCGGCTTGAGCATATTGTGATAAGACTGATGTCATTCTATTAAAATTATATACATAAAAGTTATACTATCTAGTACCGTCTAGTACTGAAGTTAAGAACCTAAAAATATTCGTTGATCTAATTGAGTATTTTACTCAGGATTCATAATAAGAATCTAATTTCAATATTCTTTTTAATCAATAATCTAAAACTCGTATGTTTGTGGCTGTGGTTGTGTTTGCTGGCCATCTGTTTCTATGTAACGGTTGGCCATTCTCTGACCTACAATAACAGATGCTTGATGTTGGCTCATTTGTTTATCTCCCATTCAGTCTAGTAGCCCAAGCATAATTCGAAAATTATTTTGGTCAAAATTTGGTTTCAGTGCATATTCAAACAGTGTTGGATATTCAGTGGGAAATGTGCCAATAAAATCTTTAATTTCTGAATCCGTTTTATGCATGGAAACAAGTGTGCGTATGGTATTGACTTGTGATTCAACATAACGAGCACGATCTTTTGCAGAAAATGATGTTGGTAATAGTTTTGCCTCTTCGGCTGCTTCAAGAATACTTCGTCTATCAAGTGGAGGTTGCGACATCTGCTCAGACTAAAAAAATTATTTTACTAATCTGGACACAGAGATGTCGGCTACAGTTACAACAATTGCTCCAGCAGTGAACATGCCTAATGTTCATCTTTCACCTGTTGTGAACCCAAATTCGCAGTCTCCGGAATCAATACTCGCTCGCAATGCAAAAGCAATTGAATTACAATTAGCAAAAGATACAAAATTTGATCCTCCTCCACCAAAAGAACCTTTTTGCAATTATCGAAAACAATCATTGCTTCTTGCAATATCAGCCTTATTCATGGTAGTTGTTCTTGTTAAAACGAGAAAGGCCTAGACGTCTAGTTAAGTACTCCATAGTATTTAATGGTATTTAACTTTCGTATTTAATGGTAGGATGTCGGATAATGAAGAAACCGAGACTATTAAAATTCCAGAAATTGATTCTAATATAACGAATGCAATAGAAGCGCTTTCAACTGAGTACGAGAAATTTAAATATAATCTCTATAAGGAAATTGTTCAAAGTGATCTAGAACATGATGCGCAAGACTTGGGTGCATTATTTGACTATCATGGGATTATATTACAGACTATTGGGTATTGGATATCAGTCTTAGATCACGAATATCTTGTACAGCCAGAATTTCCTACAGAGGAACTTCAGGATGAATTTGAGGCTATGACAAATAAAATATATAAATTACTAATGATTAATGCAGATTCAAGAACATTATTATATAATCTATTATTTAAGAAATCAATTGAACATCCGTTTCGTTTTTTAAATGATACTACTATAGATGATGTTTGAGAAAAGTCTTCCATATAACAATGGATGCCCAAAAGGCTACCATAAACGTAAGTCATACACAGTTAAAAGAACAGGTAAAATCGTCCCAACCGCATGTGTTCGAAGTACAACTGTGTATAATGAATCTTCTGCTCAATTTAAAAGGCGTGTTACCGCAAAAGCAAATGCGCGTTTAAGTGGGATGAAGAGGCTTGGTACATCGAAGAAATGTCCGCCAGGTCAGATTCTTCGTAAGCCTTATGTGAGACGATTTAAGACTGCGGTAAAGGCGGAAGGATATACAGTAAAACGAGGAAATAAGACATATCGTGTATATCCTAAGAAAAACTCAACTCTTGTAAAAGCAAGTTGCATTAAGGATCGTGGTCTTCCCGGTAAAGGAGCAATTTCAATAGGACCTTTGAGAAGAGGTGATCTAAGTAAGTATGGTTATAATGCAAAGAAGGCTGAATCTGAGCGACATTCTTCACTGCGAAAAGCGATAGAAGAATATGGTGCTCTTGGGGTATTTCATAAATTGGATGCAATAGCGAAATTGAGTATTCGTAGAGCGCCAGAAGCCTCTAATACATTTAAGAAAGATCGTGAATGGGTTCGCGCTACTTTTTCTCTAAAAGCTTTCGCCTAATAATCTTTTCACTTAACAACACCTAACATCAGGAGATTCATGGAATCTGGTGATGTTAATATAATCAAATCTTCTTCCGATCCAGCTGCATGGTTTTGGATATTATTTATAATACTAGTTCTTGGTGGAATATTTGCATTTCTGGTATTTGGGGTAAATGTATCAGAAGTATCACAGAACTGGGGAAAGTATCGTTGCAGTCCAACAGTAATTCCATTTGCATCCTTGTATGGATATAACGCCGCAGATAATTTCAATTATTGTGTTCAAAATATTTTGAAGTCGAATGTTGGGCAATTCACTGGGCCCTTTGGCTCTATTCTGGGTTCATTTGTGAGCTCACTAATGATTATTATTCAAAGTGTGAATTCATTTCGTGTAATGCTTGCGACTATTATAGGCGGTGTGAGTAAAACATTTCAAGAAATTGTTCAACGATTTAATATTCTTATGCAACAAATTAATGTTGCAACTGTGCGTCTTAAGAATTTGATGGGTCGAATGTTTGCAGTTTTCAACAGCATTATGTATATGGCCACATCTGGCATAACCGCTGGACAAAATTTTAGTCATACATTTTTATTCACATTTTTGGACACATTTTGTTTTAGCCCAGAGACACTTATAAATGTTAAGAAGAAGGGGCGAATTCCTATAAATGACATTGAACTTGGGGATATCTTATTAACTGGACAAATAGTAACTGCAAAATATAAAATTATGGCCGATGGACAACCCATGGTGACCTTGCCTGGTCTAAAACAGGTAATACATGTGAGTTCAAATCATTATATTCAACATGAATCAAAATGGATTCGTTGCGAAGATCACCCATTGGCTCAAAAAGCATCCGCCTGGAATGGAGGAATCAATAGGCCCCTAATTTGCATAGACACCGATAATCATACAATTGAAATGGACGGATATATTTTGAGTGATTACCAAGAAACAGAGTTAACCGATAAACCAACAATGGATTTTGTAGATAGTATTTTATCAGTTCCTTATACTGGTCCAGTATTGGATATTCGTTATACACCAGGTATTGTTGAGACTGAACTTGTGAAAATCCACGATGGTACATTTATTTCTGCAAAGGATATTAAACTTCATGATATACTAAGCACAGGTATTGTATATGGGATTGTTGAAAGAGAGCAAGATGATATTTATGAGTTGCATGGATCTAAGATATCCGCGAGCACCTTATATTGGAACCCGAATAAATCGAGATGGGTCCGTGTGTTTACATCCCCAGATTCGAAGAAGATTATAGGCTCATATAAAGTAGTAAACTTTTTAGTTCTTAATACAGCATGTATCGAGTTAAAGAATATTATGATACGCGATTTAATGGAAATTCATAGTCCTGATTGTGAGTTGCCAACGCAAAAGGCCATGATAATTTGACAGTGTGAAAAAATAAATAGAAAGAACTCTTGGACATCTAATAAGGGGACTCATGAGCGGGTTCATTGGATTAATATTAATGATACTATTTCTAACCATACTTTTTGCAGGAATTCTAATTCAAACAGATATTCAAGATGTTATGAATAATTGGGATAAAAGACGCTGTGATGTAATTGTAATGTTTATGGCAATTTTTTTTAAACCTTCTACTGATCCTAGATCGGCAACAGAGTTTGCTTCATCAAATTTCGAGTTCTGTTTAAGAGAAAATGCGACAAATGTTATAGCCTCTGCCTTTGCACCATTATTTGATATATTTAAACAACAATTGGGAACTGGTTCTGTTATTATGAATATTATGAATAATTTTCGTTCATATTTGAAGACTGCGGTAGAGAGTTTTAGTTCAATTCTTCAAGATCGTCTACAACAATTCTATGGGCTTTTTGACAAATTTATCTTTAGTTTCTTAAAAATCAAACAGGGATTATCGCAAGTAAATGCGGCTCTTATTGCAATGGTATACCAGGCAATTTCTGGTGTTAAATTCTTTCAAAATATGATACAATTTATAATAAAGGTTGTTATTATTATTATTGCAATTTTGGCAGTGCTCGTGATATTCTTATTTTTGGTGATGATACCAGTAATTCCATTAATTCTTACAACAATCAGTATACTTGTTGCGGCAGGATTAGGCGGAGCAGTTAGTTCGTACGGTGGTGCTTTTTGCTTACATCCTTCTACACAAATAGTTCTTAGTAATAATACTACAAAATCTGTGTCCGAAATTTGTTTAGGAGATGAACTTCCTCCCAGTTTTAAGAATAATAAATTTCCAAATAGTGTTACTGGTATTTTAGTAGCTCATGGAAGAGATACACGACTACTAAATGTAAAGGGAATTTTAATGAGTGAAACCCATCGTGTAATGAGCCAAGGAAGATGGAAACTTGCCAAAGATCTACCAGATTCTGTTCCTACAAAAATGAGATCAGATCGACTTTACATTTTAAATACTACGCATCATTGGGTTCCAACAATAAATGAAAATATGGAATTTATATATGTTTCAGATTGGGAAGAAGTTGATTCCTTTGCTGGTCAGATTGCATGGATTCAATTTGTTCAAAAGATTCTTGGATCAAATAAACTAATATACGATGTTCCTGATAACATTCCTCTTTTAGGAAAAGATATTCAAGTATATACTCCCAAAGGTCTAGTTCCTATTTACACCATTTCTATAGGCGATATAGTATTTAATTCTAAAAATCGAGAGACGATTGTAATTGGATTATATAAGGGCAAGGGTCCATCAAATAATGATTCATGGATGTCTGATGGAAATTGGATTCTTGATAATGGTGAATGGCGAATATTTCTAGAAGGTGCAAATGGACCTTTGGCGCAAAGTGTAGGTTATCATTTAATTACAGAGTCTGGAGATTTAAGAATACAGTTTAATGAAGTGTCCTATTCTATACGTGATTTTACAGAATGTGGTATTGAAAACATAGAGGGATGTTATTCTGTTTTGGATGATCATCTTTAAGAGTTTAGCGAAAAAAGATATAACCTAATCAGAAGAATATGCGTACAGGTGTATTAATTGCAGGTTTTCTTTTATTGATAGTTGCAAATCTATTGATGGTGTTTTTTTCATTCCCCAGGCCAAGCATGGACGGTTTCACCAATTACTATTTGGAGAATGCTGGCGGAGCAGGAAAGGCTTATGAACCAATGGGACGTTTTGACAATGTCCAAGTTAATTCTGGAAATTCAGTGAGTAGTTGGCGTTCTAATCACCCGAATGAGCCTCTACAAGGCCCCGCTTTCCAGCCTGGCCCAGATTCTTTATTCATTTTTAAGAATAACCAATGCAAGCCTGAATGCTGTGGAGCGAGTTATGCATGTGATGGTGGCTGTGTATGCTCAACCCCCGAACAACGTAACTACATTAATATGCGCGGAGGTAATCGCACTGTTGAAGATGGATTCTAAAATATTCTAGCGATCTAAGTTTATTAGAGTAAATCCAATTTAATCTAATAAAAATCTAATAAAAAAAACCTAATAAATAACTAGTAGAAATGAACGTGTCTCGTTCACCCGCGCCGATGATAAATAGTTTCGTAAATCGAATGAATTCCACCGTAACAAGCACACTAAATAATGTTTCTAAACCAAAAAATTCGTGGTTTATATGGAAATTGCTATTTTTAGTTGCTGTTCTTTCTGCAATTGGAGGAGTAATGTATTACTACTGGCAGAATATTACGGATTTTTTTAAGAGACGTGGATCTGGTGCTTCGCCTACTAGTGTAACACTTCCTACTGCGACGCTTCCTACTGCTACGCTTCCTACTGCTTCGCTTCCTACTGCTTCGCTTCCTGGTGCTTCGCTAGCACAAGAGCCAATAGCACCACAGCCACCGCCAATACAAAGCCACATTGTTGAAAATAATTTATCACAATCAAAACAAGTATTTAATATTAGTTCCAATAAATACACGTATTATGATGCAGAACCCTTATGTAAGGCTCTTGGTGCAGAATTGGCCACCTATGACCAACTAAAAGAGGCATATAATCAAGGTGGAGACTGGTGTAATTATGGCTGGGTAGAGGGACAAATGGCCCTCTATCCTACACAGGAACAAACCTGGCTAAATTTGCAAAAGGGTCCTGAGGAGCAGCGAATGTCTTGTGGCAAGGTTGGAGTAAATGGCGGTTATTTTGATAATCCTGAATTACGTTTTGGTGTCAATTGCTATGGAACAAAACCCGCAGAAACAACTCATGATGTCACAAATAATGGCGAAGATCATCCCATGACTCCTGAAATGATTGAATTTGACAAGAAGGTTTCTAAATACAAGTCAATGGCAGATACAATCGGCATTTTACCTTTTAGTTCAGGTCGTTGGAGTGAGTAATTCTTTCTCGTTCTCTATCGACATCTTTATCTTTATCATCTTCCTCATCTTGATAATTCTCACGAATTAAATTTGTACGAATGTAATATTTACTATTGTTCAAATCTAATTGAAGCCAGATAAACCATTCGAAATTTAATCTATGCTTCTGACCTAAATATGATTCATCAAAGAAATTATAAGTTTGAATTTGATCGAACAATGCATCCCATTTATCACCTATATTCAAACAATACCAATCATAATCATCTTCAGTACCCTGATGACTCGCTTCACCCAGAGATACCACTGATTTTCCCTGTCCCACGTAATAATATGCCCAAATCCATGTCATAAATCGTTTCGTAAATATTTCTTCATCAACTAAGAGTTCATATTTATTTTGTTTTAGAAATGGAATAATATAATCTCGCACCTTATTTGTAAAAAAGTATGGGCCAAATTGTTTTCTCCACTTAATAAATTGTATGTATTTATTCTTTTTATGAATTGACTTCAAAAACGAGTCAGCGACATTCATTATAACGCCAGGCCACTAAACTTTCTATAACGATTCTAATAAATAGTTGTAGAAATTTCTTAAGCCCCCTGCATTATTTGAGTTGCGGGGGAGGTTGTGGAACTGGAACTAATTGATTTGGTGTTTTCTTAAGACATAATACAGTTTCATAATTCAACTGTTTTTGTTTCTTTATAAAATCCATTATTTGTTCAGTTTCATCGGCTAATTGGCCCTTTCGTTGATAATATTGATGCAAATATTGTTGAAGACGGCCTATAGTGAGTGTTGGGAATGTTTTCTCTTGCACAAGTTGTAGTTTTGCGCCTGTAATTTGAATTGTGGCATTTTCCATTTTTTGATTTTTAAGAGAATCTATGATTTTATTTTCAAATTCATCTCTTAGTTTACGACTTGATGAGCTTTGTTTTGAAAAATTTGTAGCCATCGTATCATAATGAACCCAATTTCGTACCAAGGTCGCAAGTTCGGTTGTATTTGATGTTGTAGGAACGTTCATTCTGGTAGTTATAGATAATTCTCGGGGATTATTAGACCGCCATCCTAAGAAACTAATGGTAGTTTAGTAAAAAGTATAACTAATATAGCAGTTACAAGAAGAGTTAATACAACAAAAAGAACACATATTATAACTATATATGGAAAAATGCGTCCCAGAACATAATTTAAAATAGGGTCAAAGATAAATACTTGCATCATTTTCCGAGTTTCTTCGGATTCAAATGCCTTATTACATTTTTGAATAATTTTTTGAACAAAATCTTGTTTCATTTTAAATTTATAATCAGGCGGAGAGGTTTCGTCTGCATCCATCTAATTTCATCGATTTCAAAGAAAACAGTCTAAATCACGCAAACTACTTACTATAAGATAATGGCACGAATCTCATTCGACCCTAAATTCACACGTCTTCCAACAGGATATCTATTTAATGTGGTACCAGAGTCAATTGATATTGAATCATGGCCATGCGAAGGAGTTTTAGTGGGCGGAGAAAATCATGTATTAGACAAAGATTTATGGGCTATGCCTAGTATGTGCACTAATAAAGAACTTATAAAGGATATAGTTGATTCGTGGTATGATAATTGCAAACGGGTTTTTATAAAGCCATTGAATATTGAAAATCTTTATAGCAAAGTTGTTAATATTGTTCAGACAGAATACCCTGTTGCCGCCTTATCTCCTGAAGAGGAAGATCAAGAATGGATTTTACTGTGGGTTCCTATCCATATTGAGTTAAGAAAGACTGAGCTTTTGATTTTATGGGCGCCATCACATAAGAAACCTGGAATGTCCCGGATAAATGAAGATTTTGAAGTACAAAATCCCGAAGAGCCTCAATACAGGATTATTGCAAATGCCGAGTATCCTGCTACAACTGATGCATCATGGATTCAAGATATCTCCCAATTACCTTTATCAGATTCCCCTGCTCTCCGACTGGAAATGGATTTAGATTCTGCAAAAGAGCGTTTAAGAAGACGAGTACGAGATTCACGTCTCCGAGCAAAGTTAGCTAGATACAGGGCAGAACGTTTGGCTCAAACATTCCTTGAGAGGTATGGCGTATATCCAGAACCAGATGCAGATGAGATTGAGACAGAATATGAACAATCTTCCAGCCAGAGTGACGAATAAAACAACCACAGATTAAACTCAAACAAAAATATACAATAACACTATTACAGAAAGAAGGAATGTCTGGGTCTAATATGCACGGTCTCCTGACTGGATTACTAGTACTTGTTGTTGTTGCTGCACTTGTATATCTAGTTGATCCTACGATGTTTGGATTACTAAAATTATCTCAAGGATTCGCGAACTTTGCAAATGCAAACTCTCTTGGACAAGCTTACCCAGGACAGATGAACAATTCAGGAATGAATGATCAAATGAATGTTGTGAATAATATGAATGCGGCTCCTCAACGCATGCCTGGTAACAACTTGCCTCTCAATAACAATCTACCTGTTAACCAAGAGGGATTTGAGAATCTTGCGAGTGTAGATGGTCCTGCAAATTTGACTGATGCTGCGCAGCCTGCTGGATGCTATCCTCGTGACGAGCTATCTGCTCGTGATTTACTACCCAAGGATAACAACAGTCAATGGGCTGAGCAAAATCCCATGGGTCCTGGCAGTTTGAAGGGGAAGAACTTTCTCTCTGCGGGTGCCTTGATTGGTGTAAACACGGTTGGACAAAGCCTACGTAATGCCAACTGGCAACTTCGCAGTGAGCCTGCCAATCCTCAGGTACAGGTATCCATCTTTAACCAGTCTACTATCCAACCTGATATCAATCGCCGCCCTCTAGAAATTAACTAAATACTAACACCGAATACTAAATCCTAAAACCGAATCTTAAACTAAAACTAATTAGACTAGTGTCCATTTATGTGAACACTAGTCTAATAATCTAAGCTAAAGCAGGGGAGGGACAACAATGTCCGATGAAGGATTGTTGTATTCTATGACAAATTACATTAGGAATGCTTTTCATTTAGATTCTAAATACCCAACGATTATGTGCAAAAGTACAATTGATAATAGAAACTATCGTGTACGTGACCTCCCGGATAAAGAAAATGCTGCGAATGTACTTGCTAAGTTGAGAATTCGTCTAGAAAAAATGTCTAATTATTTAGCACAAGCACATCCTAATAAACCTCAAGTGCAACGACTGTTAGTTAATTTTAAGGCAGATCCAAATCGTTTCTTAGAGTCGACTCCTGATGCAGAACATACAAGTTACAGTGTAAATAAGGGAGAAAGTGTATATTTTTGTTTAAGACAGAGGGAAAATGATAAATTAGTTGATGAAAATGTTATGATGTTTGTTGCATTGCATGAAATGTCTCACATGTTGACACAGAGTATTGGACATGGGCCTGACTTTTGGAATAATTTTGGATGGCTTCTTCGTGAGGCAGAATCACAGGGATTCTATGCCCATCAAGATTTCAAAAGTCATCCTACCTTATATTGTGGAGTGACTATTACGGACTCTCCTAAATATGATGTAGATAAAGATGAAGAAAAGGATGGAACTGATTTTACTATTGGATCCATTACTAAATAAAGTACTCCACGGTACGCCGTTAGTTGCAATTAATTTTTAATTAATTACAACACGGTAGATGGCCCGTCGTTTAGAGACGTTCCGAGATTCATTGAGAATTCTTGAACGTCCCCAGCCTCTGCAAGATATAAATACACCTTTTGACAAAGAAGAATATACTTTCCCTGAAGTAAAAGTCTATCTACAAAAAGAAGATGGACGATTTTCGGAGCCAACGATACTGAAGGGATTTGCGCCATATTTTACAATTGCCGATATTCTAAGAGAAATTTTTGTCATAAGTAACTGGCATCCAAAATATGTTTTTTTAGGAGTACCTGATACAAATGGACCGCCCGTTCCTACAACCACGTACGAAAATGCTCAGGGACTCTGGTATTCTCAACAAACACAAAGTTTAGAAGATACAATTATTCTTCCTAATCCAACTGAACTAATCCGTCTAGGTAATCCCTTAAAGGAGTTTGTGGATATCAATGGTGCACTACAGCCTATTACTTATAAGCCCCGTGAACGTATGACTCTCGAAGATGCATTTTGGCGATTTACAGGAGATATTCCTACTTTTCACGCCTATAACTTACAGTATATGCAACATTCATTTTCATTGCCTTTTAGTTCACGAATCTGGAATGGCATTTTTTATCCATACTTTCCTGAAATTGGAGAAGAAGGACCTTTCACTCCTACTCAATCCGAAATGCAACAAGGTGAGCAGATAAAAAAATATATTAAATTAAAAATCAAGGAAACTAAATATTTGCAGAAACTTCTTGAAGAAGCAACCCCTTCACCATTAATTACTACTGCAATTCGGCATCTACAATTTTCTCTACAAAAACCCGATAATTTTGATGATTTAGAAACATTCTTTTATACAACCACGGTTACAAATAATATTCCATATATGCGATATCTTCCTTTACCAATGACAAAGCTTCATCGGCCGATGGGAGTTGAATTGCCTACTGTTTCAGATTGTGAATTATTGAGATCATGGAGTGAATCCACAATTCCTCCTAATATGAATGAAATTGTATATTGTAAGCTAAGAATATCTGAGAATATATATGGAACATTGCGTGTATTAGAAAATGGATCTGCAGATCTTACTCTTCAACCACCAAAAGGTGTCCGTCAATTAGAAATTCCTAAAGATATTTCAAGTACAAATCTATTGCCTGTTTTTAATGATGTCTTTGAGGATCTTTCATACGTATTAGATGAGGCACAACTTTCACAAGTAACAGTACATGTTGCATTACGTAAAGAAATTGGTTCACAAGTAAAGGGTGTAAAGGGTCGAAAATATTCCAATGAGATTTCGAAGGCAGTTTTGCGAGAACGTTTGAAACATTTTTATACAATTTTTCAAGAAATTACTCCATCAGAAGATGATAATTCACCTTCAATGATGTTGAGATATAAATCTGTAAGTAATTTTTATAATGAAGATCGAATTGATGCGTACTTAACTTTTCAGGCCACTACACTTTTTTTGCAGGGCACAGGAATTCAAGAAAGTATAGTAAATGATTTGGCAGAAGAATTTGAAATTTCTATAACTGATGCGAGAAATAGAGTTGCAAAATGGATTTCCAAAAAGGATGAACATACAGTGGCAGATCCTGAAGCAAAAGAACTTTCGGCATTCTATAATCCTGGAACTGATATTGCGATTCAATTACACCATCCTTATTATACATTCCATGTGTTTCGTGCAGAAAGCTTAGAAGATTTTGAAAGAATTACATCTTGGTTATCACTTCTTTTTACAACAGAAGATGAATATTGGAAAGAAACTTCGGCGGATCTATCGGTAGTTCAGGAAGAAGAATCTACAGTACTTTTGGGCCCAAACGAAGTGGGTCCAAACGAAGTAGGCCCAAACGAAGTGGGTCCAAATGAAGGCCAAGATGAAGAAAGATATAATTTCTTAAATTTAGGTGCAACTGAAGAAGATGTAACCGAACAAACAAATCAAAGCAAATTTATTGAAGTACCAAAAGAAGAGGATATACCAGCACAGACTCTTAAACGAGAAGTTAGAGATGTGCCTCCACCAAAACCAGAAGATCGTACAAAAATCGTAGCAATAAATTTCTTTATTGATCGTTTAAAACGTCTTGATAAGACACTCTTTTCCTATAAGCTTGAGACAAGCGCAGATGCACATTTTACAAGTCGATGTCAACCGAATTATACTCGACAACCATTGGCATTAACAAAATCCGAATACGATCGTATGATAAATATTTATCAAGAAGATATTGATAATAAGAATATTATATTTATTGAATATGGTGGAGAAAACTTAGAACAACAATTGGAAGATGCAAAAGATGTTCCTTCAGAGAATCGTTTTACGGTTTTAATTTATGGTTCACCAGAGGTTAAGAATTACTATTTATGCGCAAGATATATTTGTCTACAAGATTTACTTGTTTTAATACCAAGTGAATTTAAAAAGGCAGGAGTATTTAGAGAACAAGAAAAAGATGCAAATGAATGTCCTTTTTGTCATGGTACACTAGTTCCCTACAATATGAAGAATCCTCCTCCTGGAAAGACTGTAATTGAGCGTGTTGTATTGCCAAATTCAGATAATAAAATTGCACTTTATATACATTTCTTAAAGACAAGTGTGCATCCTAATGGTTTAGATCTACCTTGTTGTTTTATTACGGAGCCTAATAAAAAAGAGGAAGCTAAAATGATTGCGCTCAGTGCAAAAAAGTCTAGCAAGAAAAAGAATGCAAAGGCAAAAGCAAAAGCAGACGACGATGAAGAAGATACTGAAGAAGATGAAGAGAGTGCAATAGGTAAGACGATTATAAGTTATGGTGCTTTAAAATATAAATTAAGTTCAGTCTATATAATGGATCCTGCAAAATATCCTCTTCAGCCAGGAAAGATTGGACAATTTAGTCCATCTCTAGATGATTATTTTACGCAAGATTCTGAAAGTCTAACTGCGCGCGATTCCATTCGCCAAGAAATAAAACCTTCTTCTCAAGGATTTTTTCGTGTAGGAGTATCCAACCAGACTGGAGAAAACTACAATAGTCTATTTTCTGGGCTTGCTCCCATTCTTGGCTTAAATACCGCAGATGAAGTCGCAAAACTATTATCGGATAAAATACAGCCAAGAACATTTATAAATCTAAACTTCGGTAATCTTCTTTTGGAGTTCTATTCTCTTTCTCTAAATGCAAATATAAGACAAAGACAACCAACAGATGATGAACTTTCTCAATGGGCATCTACCTATTTGAAGGCGAATCTTAGCGAGAATCGCATGGAACTTCTGCGATTTTACAAGGCGTACAATTATTTCAAAGCATATTTACTAAGTAAAGAACCAAAGCAACTTCGTCATGTTGTGCATGCTTTATCTGAACCTGGAGTAATAACGGAAAATGGTCTTAATTTAATTGTATTAGAATATAATGGCAATCCAGCGAGCAAGGATGTTCAAATAACTGTGAGATGTCCATTATCTGGCTTTGATATTGATAGATATTCCAAAAATGATGTGGCATTTATTACCCACGATAGTTTAGGATTTTGGGAGCCAATGATTTATGTTCACAAAAAGAAGGTGCAAATACGAACCGAACAAGAAGGATATTATAAATTTACATGGAGAGAGCTAGCAACTGTAGCTCCGCCAATTGTAAGAGATCGTATATCTGAATTCACAAAGCAATGTAGTAGTAGTTATCGTGGCATTTATACAAGCCAACCATTTATTGATTCAAGACTTCTTATTCCTGTAAGTAATGCATTAAAGTTACTTTCACCAGCAGAACCTATAGGAATTATTCGTGATTCATATAACCATTTAGTTGCCATTACTCTTGCATCAAATCCTCAAGATCCGAAAGGAAGCAAGGAGGTTGTTATACCTGTTGCCGATGATGGAATTGTATTTTATAAGGATCAAGATCTACGAATTCATATTTCATGGAAGACAGTGAATGTTGCATCGGCAAGTGATGTAGTAAGAGTATATGAGGGTATTATAAAGAATAAGTTTGTATCTCTTACTAAACAGTATGTTTTAACGCAGTTTTTGAGGGAAGGTGGGGAGATTTCTGCATTTCAGTTGGGCATGAGAGGATATCCTTTACTGACACTTCCATGTGGTCCTGGGGATGTTGGAGAGATACCTGTAGAGGAATATACAGAAGATGAGCCTATTGAGTTCACATTTGAAAAAGATATGGAGCTTATTTTTAGTTCTAATACTGAGGAAGTTGTAAAAGAAATGACAGAAATAGAAAAAATCGAAATGTTATATCAAACTTTTCGACTAATGTTTGCGAATTGGTTAGCTACAGATAAAGATCGCGCATCAATTCGATCTCTTTTAAGATCGGTGTATACAAGTCGTTTGCCTATTTATGAGAAGCGACAAAGACTAGAGATTATCTTGGGGCCAT
>Ga0136644_10002351_pt1 | contig 14499 bp, 7 predicted proteins | sample C_130820_EF_Meta_FD_94780 | JGI IMG/M metagenome (GOLD analysis project Ga0136644, IMG submission 94780) | Freshwater microbial communities from Lake Croche, Canada to study carbon cycling - C_130820_EF_MetaG (v2) (version 2) | ecosystem: Environmental > Aquatic > Freshwater > Lake | place: Lake... | reverse complement strand
TCGTAATTCTGGCGGTAATAGTGCATCAGTTGGTCGCGGTCGCCTAACTGATCTATATGTATCTCCAGAAGCTTTAGAGGATGTTCGCAATTGGGGTCTTGATCAGGTTGACGAAGTAACTCGTCGTGAGATTTACAGTGCTTCTGGCGATGGCGCTCCCATCACAAGAATCTACGGCGTAAATCTTCATGATCTTGACGAACTAGGCGAAGGTCAGGAATATCAAACATTCTTTACCTCACAGCTTGGTGGAAATGTTCAGTCTAACGATCTAGAACTAGTCGTTGGTCTTGATCAGTCAACTAAGGATAGCTTCGTAATGCCTGTTAAGGAACAGTTACAGGTATTTGAAGATCCCACTCTTCATAGGCAGCAGAGAGCCGGTTACTACGGCTTTGCTGAACTTGGCTTTGGCGTATTAGATAACCGCAGAATCATTCTTGGTTCATTCTAATATTTCTAAAGCACACATATTAAAGCCACTCTCATAAGCATGGGGGTGGCTTTTTGTGTATTAATATCTGTATAGACAAAGGAACTGAAAATCAATGGAGAAAAAAAATGGCAGCTTTATCTGACTATCTTGAATCTGGTTTATTGCATCACGTTTTTGCCAATCAACCTTTTCCAATGCCGAGTTCAATATCTGTAGCATTACTTTCTAATCCAGCAAGAGATTTTGATGGTGGTAATACTATCGTTGAAATACCTAGTGGCAATGTTTCTGGAATCACTGGATATTCTAGAGTTAATGTTGGATCACTTTCTGACGCTTGGAGATTTGCTAGCGATGCAGACAATGTATCATTTGCAGTATCTGGCACTAGAAATAACGCTGGAACTGGAAGTGGAGTAACTGGATTATTTTATCCAGTTTACTTAACACAAGGTCGCGCTGGCGGATCTACAGCACAAGTTGTAAGATTTTCACAGTTCCCAAATATAACCTTTTATTTTGCTAGTGGCGCTAATAATGTTTATGGGTCTGGAACAACTATTGGTAGCAATACCAACTATAATACCTATCCAGTTCCAAGCAGATACTTAGTAAATAAATACCAAATCGTCTTTCCAACAGCATTGCAAGATTGGGGATTTGTATCTGGCGTAGCAGTTCTTGATAATTCTACATATCAATCTGGTAATTTATTAATGTATTCTACTTTATCTAATCCAAGATTAGTATTTGCTGGAGATAACATAAGATTTGATGCAGAATCTTTGCAGATTGTTTTTAACTAACTAGTAATAAGAATATGTTAAATGATTCTATCAAAAAATCAACTAGTAGATAGTATCAATCAAATTTTACCAGATAATAACGCTGGTAGAATTTCTCCTAAAGATTTACGTGAAAGTCTAATTAACATATTAGACTCCTTGCCTAATATTCTTGTCACTACTAATCTTAATACTGCTAATTTTTCTACAGTTGATAATAGAACAACCAAAGCTGGAGAAAACACTTTATCTAGATCAACTAGCACAGTTAACTATTTAAGTGAAGATAATTCTGCATTTGGTTATTCAGCACTAGCTTCTAATTATCAGTCAAGATTTAATACAGCTATAGGCTCTTTTGCTATGAGTTGTAACTTATATGGTAGTAAGAATACTGCTATAGGTTATAACGCACTCCCAAGCATTATTGATGGAGTGGGTAACGTATCTATTGGTAATTACTCTTTATATCTTAATAAGAACAAAAACTATAATATAGCTTTAGGACATGCGGCTGGTTATCATCTAAATAAACTTCCAGAAATAGAACAAAACTATAATTTATTTGTTTCATCATACAACATTGACTATGATGATATGTGCGGTTCTTCTGGTAATTCTAGAACTGATTTAAGACCATTACTTTTCGGTAAGTTATTATCATCTAATTTAAAGTTAGCTATAGCTCCGACAGTAACCGCTACTGGTATCTCACTACACGATGAAGCAGTTTTACAAGTTGGTGGCAATATTGGTCCAACCACATCTGGAAGATTAGATATAAATAATGATCAATCCATTGCCTTATTTGATTTAGGAAGTAGGAATTATTGGTGGAGAAGTCTATATATAGATAGGTCTATAGAATTTATTAATGACTTATCTTTTAATAAGCCGCCACGATTTCAAAATGATAATGACAGAACAACACTCTTCATATCAAAAGATGGATATATTGGTTTAAATACAAGAAATCTTCATAGATCAGAAGGATCTATAACATCTAAAGGTAGCATAATACCTGAAGCGGATAATTTTTATGATCTTGGTTCTCCAGCACATGCGTGGAGAAATGCAATAGTCAATAATTTAGTTATCCAAAATAGTATTTTATTACCGCAACTTAAAAGATTTTATTTAGCATCAAATATTGACAGTAATGGTAACGCGCAAGGATTATTTTCAGATGATCTAATTAATAATGCTGGCCTGTACTTAAAATCAAAAGACTATTGGTATGATAGAGAATATAGTATATCCTACTTAGCACCTACAGAATCTACAGATACTCCAGATGTAAAAAAGCCAGCTTTACTAATAAACTTTAATCAAAATATTTCAGATTTCTCAGATAACAATCACCCAGTAACCAACATAAATAGTAGCTTATCTAACGCTCATTACAAATCTAATAATCAAAGCTTATACTTAAATGGTTCTGGAAGACAGGGCATACAAACAAATATATCAAACAAATTTGCTTTTAATGTTAATGATTTTACCATAGATTTTTGGATTAGGCCAGATAGCCTTCCATCATCAACAGACGTATACAGATTTTTATTAGATATGCGACCAACTAATGCGAATGGGGCATATGTTTTATTATACCTATTATCAGACGGAAGAGTGCAATACTCAAGCAATTTAGATACTAATAATATTGTAACATTAACTACGAGTTCTACACAAGTTGTATCAGTTTTATCTTGGAATCATATTGCTATAAGTAGAACAAATGGGTTACTAAAAATATTTATCAATGGAGTACTAGCCGGATCAGTAAACGATAGAACTCAATATTTATCTCAAGCTTTTAGATTCGGACATACTAACTGGACATCTACTCATTATAACGTTAATAATTATGTTGGGTATGTTGATGACATTAGAATAGTAAATGGCATTGGTATATTTAATAGTAATTTTGATAAAAACAATGTTACTCTTACTAATGTTGCGTTAACTAAAAATTTTAATAGAGATGCTTCGTGGTTTTCAAATATAAGTTTACGAATAAATAATGAAGGATTCATAAAAACTAGAAGAGTACTAGGTTATGAAAACGGTCTAGATTTATCAACCAGTGGAAATACTTTATCGCTAAATAATTCTACATTAATATATAAACCCACCAATTCTTTAAATAGTCCTTCAAGCGGAGTATATTCTAGCTTTATCTCTAAGTCTGAAGATCAATACAATCAAATAATTGAATATAAAAATCCTTCATCTAATGGTAGAATTACTCAGCAATTAGTTACAAATTATAACAACAACAATCAAGGTGTTCAGTTACAATACTCAAGAGATGATAGAACTTTAGATATAAATTTTATTGATTCAAATGTAGTTAACACAGTTGCTTCATTTTCTAAAGATAAAGTTACTTTTATCAAAGGAGAAAGCCAGTTTGATATTTTTGATTTAGTGGTAGAAGGATATGCTAAGTCAAATATAGACGCACCAGTATCAGCAGATTTTCCAACAAGTGGCATATTAATACTTAAAAATTCACAATGGATAAACAGAAAAGAAATACCACTTATTAATAGAGACGCTTCACTAGATATAAATAGAGGTCATTATATTGTAGCAGCATCTATCAATGGAGAGTATAGACCAGTTTGGGTCAGTTGCGATGAAACTGATATAGCCCAAGTAATACCATCTGGACTAAATGAACAATTTTTGATTAAAGTATCTAATATGTATCTACAATATATTAGAGAAGATAGAATAGTATCAGATATAGTAACTCCAGACCAAGAGGGGATTGTACTAAGATTAGGAAACGCCAATCTTAATTACTTAAGACAAGATGTTAGCCCCAATCCTAATGTAAAAGACACCTTTGCTGTATTTGGTAGAGTAAGTTCTGGAACTTATACAGGCACTGAGGGATATTTTTATCCAGTATCTAAAGAACAAACACAGGTTGTTGGACAATCTCCACTAGAATTTAGATTTGAAGAATTCCCAAATCAGTTATTCTATATGTCAACTGGTAATCAGAATATTGGAGTAGGAACTGATGGAAATTATACAGTTTATATGCAAGGTAGAATACCAACATATTTTGAATTAGGTGTAGTCGTACAAGAAAATTCAACATCGTTAGACAACTATGTTACTACACAACAACCAATACAAATAGGTGGATCAGACTTTACTCTTGAGTTTATGATTAGACCGCAAGACACTACGTTTAGTAGGTTAAGATATCTTTATGACTCAAGACCAAATAATTTACTTAATAGCACTGCTATAAGCAACGGGGTTTATCACTCATTAGTACTTACAGCACAAAGAGAATTACTTTATAATATCGTAGACTCAAACGGACTTAGAATTAATAAGATATCCACACCTACCGGAATATTAAGCGCTAACACTTGGCAACATGTAGCAATATCAAGAAAAGATAAAACTACAAGGTTGTTTGTTAATGGTATTCAAAGAGGTACATCTTTTATAGACGAATATGAATACTCTAATTCTATCCCCATATTTTTTAACTCATTAACTAAAACGCCATTTGATTTTGATAGCAATAATTTACAAGGTTTACTGCTACCTTCTGTAATAACTCGCGTTGATGGCTTTTATGGACACGCAGATGATATATTGCTAGTTAATAGTGGATTATACAATACTAACTTTATACCTCAATCTCTACAGGCAAGATCTGCACAATTGAATTCATCTTTAAGTGGAATTAGAATATCACTAGCTAATGGTTCTATATCAGACACTCTTAATAACAGATCTTTAACTTTTCCGAACGTAAGTATAGTTAATGATATTGTTAATCCAACGGCTGGGAATACTGGTCCTAGTTTATTTATATCAAATAGTGGAAACATTACTACTGCTAGATCATCATATCCATATAATCTTAATAATTCTAGAAGAATATATATATCTGACGCTAGGGCCGCACAAAATAATAACGAAACTTTATCTCATTACACTTTTATTGATAGCTTAGATCCAAGTAGAAGTCACAAAATAACAGACATATTTACTCTTAATAAGCCCTTAGATATTAATATAGTTGGAGCCTCTTTCGCTACTCCTGTCGTAAGTGGCGTTCCAACTACTATTTTAGTACAAATTGGTGCTAGTATACCAAATGCTCCAGCTGGATTACTTGTAACTAAAGGCAATCAAAGAGTAGTATTATCTTGGACCGCCCCATTTACAGAGAGTTTACCAATCCTTGATTATGACATACAGTATTCAAGTAATAGCGGCTTGACTTGGACTACTTTCATTAAGCCTACTTCTATCCAAACAAGCGCTACCGTTACATCACTTACTAATGGCACATCATACATATTTAGAGTAGCAGCTATTAATAGAATAGGCCAAAGTGAGTATTCTACTCCTAGTATACCAGTTATCCCTTCTATATCTGCTCCAGAACAACCAACCAACCTAGTTGCACAAGGCACTAATGCATCCTTAGTACTGTCTTGGACTGTTCCAGCAAGTAATGGTGGTGCTAATATTTCTAATTACAGTGTTCAGTATAGTACAAATAATGGATTGACTTATACCACGGTAAATACTAATTCAACGAACAATACATTCACATTACTCAACTTAATCAATGGAACAGATTACACAGTTAGAGTAGCAGCAATAAATAGTATTGGGGTGGGGATTTATAGCCAGACTATTATTGGAAGACCTGTAAATCAATTACCTTCAGAACCAAGAAATTTAAATATTACTCGTACCAACTTTAGAGAACTTACCGCTAACTGGTTGCCGCCAATTTTTATTGGTGGGTCTAATATAAATAAATATAATATTTCTTACGCTATTAATAATGATAGTGTCTACAATACCATATTTGCAAGCGGTAACGCTAACTCTTTGTCTATACCAAATTTACTACTTGGAAGTGGATACGTATTTAAGGTAAGTGCTGAAAATACATTTGGAACTGGTATTTCTACTGCGCTTTCAGATTCAATATTAGTATCTTCTGGAGTAATTCCTAGCGCACCCCTTAATTTAACAGCTATCCCAGGTAACAAGATTGTGTCTTTGTCTTGGAATCCACCAGCAAACGACGGTGGCGCTAGCATAAGTGACTATACTGTACAATATAGACAACTTAGTAAACCAAACGAATCTTACCCATCGTTTGATACATCTACAATAACTTTTAATGAGGGTATAAGCACTTCAACTTCTAGTACTGTAACGTCTTTGCAAAATGGCGCTTCATATAAATTTAAAGTATCTGCAAAAAATTATGTTGGTAACAGCCCATTTACATCTGAAACTATAGATATTACACCTTCGCGTGTCCCATATCCACCACAGTCAGTTTCTGGAGTTTATATATTCAATAATGGAAGTCTTTCTAACGTCAAGACAGATAGGGTAAGACTACACTGGGATATACCTAATGCTGGATTTTCTGGCGATCCAGGCAATGGCGGTAGTATTATTACCGACTTTTTGATATCCTATAGTGGCCTCAAAAATAATTCTTATTCAAGTGTATATAATTTTAATACTCAGTCTGTAGATAATGTTGCAGTAATTACAAACTTAGACATAAGTTTTGATTGGTATTTTAACATTAGAGCAATTAATACAAACGGATTAGGCGATATTAGCACTAGAGTATCTGGACAAATTTCTTAACGGAGATAAAACATGGCACTTACAAACTTTGAGGGATTCGAAAGATACCAAAGCTATACAGCTGTAAAGGATTTTATTAATACTCCATTTGGACCAAGTAATGTTGCTGGAGTTGTTACCCCAACTATAGTATCTGGACCCACAGCGAGAAATCAATTAAGTTGCTTATCTATGATTAGTAGTAGGCAAGACTCAACTTATAATCCTAATAATTCTGGAGTTCAAACAAGATATCATAAGAATTTTTATCCAAAAGTAGCTATACCATTTAGAGACAACATTAATGAAGGCGTTATAGGATTTGCATACCATTACTCTAAACCTATAGATGGACGCTGGGGCGATGGAGTTTCTGTATTTACGCCCTTTGCTTGTATTACAGATGCTAACTATAGACCACACTTTTATCTTTGTGCGACAAATAATGGAACTGTACAAATACGAGCTTGGAATACTAGTTCTGTATTAGATGACACTCTAACTTCCGTTGGCTTTTCCGCCATCAATGACTTTAGATCACAGTCTATTTGTGTAGAATACGCATTTCAATATTTTGGTCCTCCTATATGCACTCGGTTTGTTGACGAACCGCACAATCTTGTTACTGTTGGTTCTGGCGCTGATTCTAACCTATCTATTGACCCATCAAAATTTATCTTACTAGGCACTAGTAGTATAAATAATCCCCTAATACAAGATAATTGGAATTATATAGAGTTAAAGTATAAACTAGATAATACCTCATTGGCAGAAAATGGTGGATTTTTAGAACTCAAAATTAATCGTTCTGCTAATTCCGTTGCTAACGATTTATATCTTAATAAGATTAGAAATACATACCAATCTATAAATACCGCTTCAAATGCCGTCTTTGGCGTTGTTTGGGGTCATAGATCAGATAGTTCTCCCAGTGCTGGTAATGCCGCAAATTTAGGGTGGAGGACATTAATAGATGATTTTTATTCTATCAAATCTGTATCTGGACAAGTTGATTTAAATAATTTTCTTGGAGTAGTCAGCTGTGAAAAATCTCCATATTCTTCGTTTGTTCAAAACACATTCGCTAGCGGAGATTTACAAAGCATATCAGAACCATTCGCTGGTTCAGATAGTTTTGTGACTCCATCTGGAAACGGTTCTTTAATTGCAGACGATCAAGAACAAATTGCCAACTTTAATGTAAATATAAACACAAATAAAAATATTGTAGCTATACAACCAGTAGTTCACGCATTTGCTCCTAGCTCATTAACCAAGCTAAATTTTTCTTTATTGTTTGGTAGTTTAAAAACATCACAAAGCGGATTATCTATTAGCTCTAATAGTAATGGTGGAATTACATATGGGCCAGTATATTCTAGAGATATCAATGGTAATATATTTACTGATTTAACTCTAAATAATCACGCTATTAAACATGAGGTTTCATAATGATATATTCTGTCATATCAAACATTCTTCCATTTGATAAATACTTATCGCACCTATTACTTACTGGTGATAACAATTTATCTACTATCTATAAAATAGATGAAGAATTTTTACGATTGCCAAATAGTATAAATGATAGTATACCCACACTAAAAAGCGTTGATATGAGAGCATTTTCTTCATTCTATCAACACAAACTTAACTTAGACAATACAGCCTTAAATGAAGATATAGACACTGTTAATGACCTCGTTTACTTTACCAAGCACATGCGCGGCGACACCATACATTGTGGCTTAACTGATTTTCTTGTATGTAAGCATTACTTACCTATTTCTGAATGTGTTATGTTATATTTAAAATACGATTTTGACGCTATTAATGTAGAATATTTCTTTGGCGCTTTAACAGACAAAGATCGTGAAAATTTTATGAAGACATCTGATGTAATAGATAATATAAGATCACAATATAGAATAGCTGGCAAAAATGTAGTCACTATCAAGTATGATCAATTAATAAATCAAAGCTTCAATTTACACCACATAAACTTAAATCTTAATACTGCTATTGATAGAAAGTTATTACTAAGTAAGTATTTAACTATATAATAAGGGTTTTATGATATGGGTAGACCAGAAGAATGTCATTGCCCATGTGGCTATGAGCCAGTATTAAGAAGAAATCCCATAAATATAATTATAACAGAGCAACCCAAAAACGCTACTGTTTATGACGATATAGCTATTTTTAGTATTAGTTCTACCATTGATCAATTGCCTTCTTATTATTATCAATGGCAAAAAAAAAGATTTTTTGAAGACGATTTTATTGACATACCATTTGCTAATGGACCTACCCTATTAGTATCTAATCCTGGTTTTGATGATAATGGATCAAGATATAGAGTTTACATAGGCCACTACGGCAAAGAAGAACCCGTCTACAGCGAAGAAGCAACCCTATCAATAATAAAAGACGTTCCCAACCCAACAATTAATATTCTTAGGCACCCGCAAAGTATTGATTTAGGTTTTATAGATAGCGTTGACCTATTTGTTCAAGCAAGCGTTACTCCAAATAGTAAATTATTTTATCAATGGCAAATTCGCAAAAATGGAGTTGGAACATTTCAAAATATAAATAACGCAACTGGTATAAAATTAGAGCTAAAGTCATTGTCTTACGATAGAGATAATTTAAATGAATATAGGGTTAATGTAAAAACATCATATTCTTCATCTTATGTAGTTAGTAATATAGCTAGAATTACTTTAACTAAATTTCCAAAAATTGATATAAATGTTAACCCACAAGATACTATATCAGATCAAGGAATCGCTAATTTTTATGTTGATGCACTTACTGATGATGGAACTCCGCTATCTTATTTTTGGCAAAGAAAAAAACTTTCAGATAATCAATTTATAAATATACCACAGTCTACATCCAACTCTTTACTTGTCAGGAATCTCAACAACCTACACGATGACGAATCTTTATATAGAGCAGTTTTATATGTATCTAACTTAAATAGATTTAAGTATAGCAAATACGCTAAATTAAGCGTACCAAAATCAATAATTACTGCTATTAGTCCAAACACATTTTTTCCCATAGCTGTATCTGGCACTATAGACTTATCTGTAAATGCTTTGATTACTAGCGGCGATGAAATATTATATCAGTGGCAAAAAAAATCTGATGAATTTGATAACGTATACATTGACATATCTGGCGCAAATTCACCAACAATTAAATTGACAGACTTAGAATATGACGTAGACGATAATGATATATATAGAGTATCTCTAAAAGCAAAATACTCAAAAGACGTAAATACTAGTCAATTTTTTACTATCAATGTCCCATACGCACCTAAGATTAATGTTATTGATGACACACAACTTATTTCTAGCTTAAGTGGAAATATAGGAGAAGATCGATCATTCACCCTTTTTTCTACAGCAGAATTAGAATTTAACGAAGTTACAAAAGTGTCTGGAGAATTATTTGGAGTATGGCAAACATATAATAGTAATTCAAAAAACTGGATTGATATTACTGGACAGTCAGGTGATTACTTTACTGTTAATAATGCTTCATATTTAGATTATAATGGCAAAAACTTTAGAAGGTTTTATACAAGTGATCAAGGATCAACACCTAAGTACAGTTCATCGTTCACCGTATACTTAGATAAGCCCAAAATTACTATCATTAATCAGCCACCAATTTCATTTGGAATAACTAGCGGAGTTGCTGAAACATATATAAACGCATCTATAAATTTTAATCAAACCTTATCTTATCAATGGCAAAAATTAGATAAACTTACATCAACATATGTTAATATAGAAAATACAAATAGTAATAAACTTGTGTTATCAAATCTTAGTTATTTGCAAAATAATTTAGATAGATATAGAGTGATAGTAAAGGGCAGTGACGGCGCGCAAGATGTCGTTAGTAATTTTTCAACACTGTCTATAGATAGACCTATCATTAGAATTACAAAAAATATTTCCAATCAAACTGCATCATCTCATGCAGCTGCTTTTGAAGTTGTAGCTAATATAACAAATACTTCTTTACCACTGTCTTTTCAGTGGCAAAAAAAAGACGAACGATCAAATGCATTTTTAAATTTGGCAGACGAAAATAAATCATTTCTTTTACGCTCAAATTTGTTAAGTACAAAAAATAATAACGAAGTATATAGAGTAGGAGTATTGGGCATAGATGGAGCTGAATCTGTTTTATCAAATGAGGCAACCCTCAATGTGTTTCCGCCAATTATATCTATATCTAAAAATTTACAAAATGTTGTATCTAAAGATTCTAATGCTGTATTTGGCTTAGAAGCATCAGCTACTTATGAGGGGTTAATAAATTATAGATGGAAAAGAAAAAAAGAGTTTGAAGAATCATTTAGTTATTTAAGTACAGAAAATTCTTTACAACCATTTTTAAGTCTCAGTGGTCTTAATTTTTTTAGGGATAATAATAGCATATATCAAGCTGAATTATATACTATAGATCCCAATACCCCAATGGTAATATCTAACTCAGGAACTTTATTAATTCCTTTGATTGGTGCAATTTCTAATATCTTTAATGATCATATAGTCAATGATAATATTACTATCTTGAGACTATCCAACTTGTATTTAGATTCATTGATAAATCAAAATATCTCACAAATATCACTATCTAATTTGTACTTAGACTCTTTGATAAATCAAAGCGTTTCTAATATATCGCTATCTAATTTGTATCTAGATTCATTAATAAATCAAAATGTCTCATTTACATCTTTATCTAATGTAAGTCTAGATAACATTAATACGGCAGATATATTAAGAATACCGTTCAGCGGCAAATCTATTATTAGCGATGGATTTATTTCAGATAAGTTATATTTAAATATTATCCCAAATCAACTAAGAGAAGGCTCTGAGATGTTGGGATATAATATAGAATTAACAAATATAAGTACATCAGCTAAATATAATCTTAATTTTTTACCAGAAACCTTCTCTATAGCTGGATCACTAGTAGTTGATTTAGACAGTGGTTTTTATGCAATGCAGCCATCGAACTATAACGTTAAAATTAGAACCATTCATTACAATGACCAAATAGATTATAGTGGTGATTACAGTAATACTATTTCAATTAATTACCTTCGCCCACCAACTCCAGTTAGATCCTTTCAGGCGCTTCTACCAAGCGGGAATGCTGGAAGAAATAATATTATTCTAAATTGGGAAAACCCAGCATTTGATGGTAACTCTAATATATATTACGAAATATCACAAAGTGGATATAATGATTCATCTTATGGAACTATATTATCAAGCGGATTTAATATTAACACATTTACATCGTCTGGATTACAACCCGGAAAATTATATTCATATAAAATATATGCAAAAAACGAATATGGATATAGCTCAGTATCTGAATCTAGTGAATATACTTCTTCGCTCTTATACCTAGACGTTAGTTTTGATGCCGCTGGTCAACTAGAATACATAGAAAATAAAGTACATGCTAATTATTTATTCATGAATCTACCATATATCATGAAAATAGAAAACTCTATATTTAACCTATACTATGATTTATTTTACTATTAAATAGTGTATTATTAATTAAACTACTAAAGGAAAAACTATGTCTTCTTTTGACGCTTTACCTACATCTGGAGTTATGCACGATAACTCTACTGGAAATTTTGAAATACCAGCCCTAGTTAGGTCGCTGGTTAATGACTTAGATTCAACTAATTATAAATATTCAGACGATAGAATAAATCAAATTATTTGCGTTGCTGCTAGACTTGTTCAACAAGACGCTGATTTTAAAACTATTTACAATATTGGTCCAAATTTCATTTCTCCAAATCCATCAGATTTACAAGATTTTGATTTCATTAATTTGGTTGGACTCAAGACTGTGTGTATTATATTGGGTAGCGAGCTTAAGTTAGAGGCTGGAAACTCTATTTCCATAAAAGATGGACCATCTTCAATTGATCTTCGCGGAGTTTCTAGCACTATTAATATTTATCGTAATGATATATGCTCACAATATGATGAAATCTTATTACATTATAAGGCTGCAAATAGTTTAGGTGGACAGTCTATTTTAGGCCCATACAGTCCAGCTAGCGAATTTGTTTCACGTAGATATATGCATGACAGTAGAGATGGAGACTATTTTAGAAATTAATTGGAGGAAAAATGGCAGTAGTTACTAAACAAACATTACTTAATAACATATCAGTTGATTTAGCTGATAATAATGCTGGATTAATTTCAGCCGCAGACATTAGAAATAATCTATTTAATGCTGTTGACTCTATTAACTCTATAGTATCTAAAGGTGATTTTAATACAGATACCCCATTTGAAAAAAATGTTAGATCAAAAAGAACCGTTGGAGATACTGGTACTGGTTTTTTTATTGCAGAAAACGGAATAAATTTTCCAAATGCTACTACAGATATAAAAAACCAAACATTGCCATACCCAGGACCAACTGGTATAAGTCATAACGATCTTAATAATAGACACAATAACGACTCTCACACAGTCTTTCTTACCCTAGACGGCAGTAGAAGGATGGCTGGGAATTTAGGTTTAGCAAATAATTGGGTTGGCGCTTCTGGTTTTTCTAACGTAGGTTTAAAATTTGATTATAGATCTGGCACTTCTCTTGCGGCTGGACAAGAAAACATACTGGTTGGGAATTCTGGTGAATTTGTTTTCACTACTGACAACTCCAGATTTTCTAGCGGCAAATCAGTTGCAAAAGCTTGGATAAGTTTTGACGGAGCAAACAGTGGTGTTGCTAATGCTATTCCCGTAGTTCAAAATTCATTTAACATTAGAAAAATAACTAGAACATCTCCTGGTAAATATGTTATTTATCTCAAGAATGGAATACTGCCAGTTGGTAATAATTTTGTTGTAGTCGCCAACAGCAATGCGAGAACAGATAGCGACGATATGACTGATTTTGAAAGAAATACTGTTGGAACAAAAAGAGGATATAATTCTATCGATGGACACTTTTTTACATTTGTAGTATTAAACGAGGCTGGTGAATACGTTGACGCTGAAGTAAATGACGCTATTGTTTTTGGCGAAGATCTTGGTGCAACAAGAAATGAAGCTAGTGGAGTATCATGTACATATAGTGCAAATTTAAACCCATTTAGTTGATATTATAAGGATTAATTATGTCAGATAAAATACTGCTATATGATAGAATAAAAGAATTAAGTTACACTGTTGGTTCTGGAAATATCATACTAGAAGGCCCACCAGCTGGTTTTAGCTCATTTGCTTCTGTATACCCACATAGTGGATTATTGTTTTACGCTGTTACTGATGGAAATAATTATGAAGTTGGGTCTGGTATCTTTTTAAGATCTGACTTCTCTCCTAGCGACAACATCACAAGTAATCAGATTCAAAGATTCCCGATTAGAACTAGCACAAACGGAATTATAAGTTGGTCAACTGGATTAAAAGAAGTATATGTTACTTATCCAGCTAGCCACTCAGTCTACACTGGCTCTGGAATTGGTTCATATAATAATCCACAAGTCAGCGGGTTAGCCGTTTGGGGCGGATCACATACTCTAGACTATGACCCAAACTTAGTTTG
>Ga0136644_10002350_pt1 | contig 14501 bp, 13 predicted proteins | sample C_130820_EF_Meta_FD_94780 | JGI IMG/M metagenome (GOLD analysis project Ga0136644, IMG submission 94780) | Freshwater microbial communities from Lake Croche, Canada to study carbon cycling - C_130820_EF_MetaG (v2) (version 2) | ecosystem: Environmental > Aquatic > Freshwater > Lake | place... | reverse complement strand
GTATCTGTAGGATCGACGATTGAAATAATACCGCGTCCATTAACTGGAATTGTGCCAGCTGTGACAGTATACGAATCTTTGCGTACGCCATTTACAAGAACAGACCAACGTGTGGCAAATTCTCCTCCTGTATAATACAAGAATACCCCTTTTGGATACATGGAGTGATAGGCTACAATTGTACATGATCTTGGTATAGGTGGTAAGAAGGATAGACTCAGTGCTCCACCAGATACACCATACACATTTCTGGAAGGAAAATAGTTTACAATAGATGATGTCCATACAAGTCCATCTTGAGATGTTTGAATGGATGTAATGGCATTATTTCCAGATCCTACCGCAATCCATAGACTGAGTGTAGCATTCCAAGCAATACCGTATCCTTGTCCTCCAGTAAATCCACCACTTGTAGCATTTTGCCACAGAAGTACATCCTGTGTCGTAGAGCGTTGGATTGTGCCAAGAGGATTTGTAGAAGCACCTACTGCGACCCAATACGAACCATTGTACGCAATTCCATATCCTGTTCCACCATCAAATCCACCCGTTGGTACAGGAATCCATAGATATCCATCAAGAGAGTATTGAATTGTAGATGCTGTCGTGGAAGAAGTTCCAACAGCAACCCATAGATACCCATTCCATGCTACACCATATCCTATTCCGCTTGTAAATCCGCCATAAGAGATCAAAGTCCAAGTTTGTCCATCCAAAGAGTATTGAATAGAAGAATTGGATCCGGATCCTGTTCCAACAGCAACAAATGCAGTAGGACTCACTGCAATTCCGTAAAGAGGTCCTGTGAAATTAGAAGTTGTTCCTAGGTTAGACCAATATAGGCCGTCATAGGATATTTGGAACGATTCGAGCTGGGTGGTACCTTGGCCAACGGCAATCCAATAAGGACCAACATATAACACAGCATACCCAATATATACATTCTGTACACTTGGACCAACGCCTATATCGCAGACAAATCCACCAGTTCGTACAGGAATCCATGTAGAGCCATCTTCAGAATACAAGATAGTTCCTTGTTGATTGAACCCTTGGCCAACTGCAATCCATATGGATCCATTGTATGCGACTCCATATCCAATAAATGTTCCAGAAGGAGATGTGAATCCACCTGATGTACTCTTACTCCATCTTGAACCATTGATGGAGGATTCAATGGAGCTAAGTGTATCAGAACCTTCTCCAACAGCAATATATGAAGTAATTTCAGTAGCACCAGCTGGAATTACAGGACATGGGACTGTTCCACGAGGAAGAGGAATATTTCGGGCATAGGATGCAAATCGTGTAGCAGGATTAAACTGGTTTACAGAAGCTAATAGAACTTGAGTCTGAAGATTTTGTGTAACGATGCTTGCAGGTACACCAGAGGGGTCTGAAACTATTTCTCCACATTGTGTTGCAGCTTTTTGTTCTAGAATGCTGGCATAGACTGCTGCTTTATTAGATCCGTTACCAGGAATACATTGCCCTGTACCTCCTCGAAGTCTGTATAAAATCCTTGCTTGATCACATTGTATTGCTTGGACACTTAGTTGGTTGGTACGGCCTCCAGAAGAGGTCGGAGTCCCGGGAGTTACAATATTGGGTGGACAATTAGACATTCTAGTTCTAATTCTATTGAGGTTTAGTCTACCCATTCCATTTTACCGACTAGTACTAGAGGTTCTGTAGTATGGACATACTGCCGTACTTAAAGTATATAGCAATATTCTCGTTTGTAGGAATTGTCCTTTCAATATTCTTCTTTTTTAAAATACAAGAAGCGTTTGTTACACAAGAGGATGTAGTAAATATAGACCTTATCGTAGCCCTTATGACAATTTTAAGTGAAAGTATATGCCCATCTACACTATTTGCTGCACAGACTATAGTGGATAAATCAACATGGGTTCCCTTGAAGGATACAGATTATGGCGACGTAACCTATAAAACCGTAGAAAAACCCTCCTTTGATGCATGCTGTGCTGAATGTGCATTGGACACAAACTGTATGGGAATTGTCTATAAATCAAAAAAATATTGTCAATTGAAAAAGTCAATGGATTCGCCTCTCTTAAAAGAGGCAGCATTATCAAGTCCCTTTAAAGGGATGCCGACAGATCCAGACCCAGCAAATGCGTCAAGAACCTATGGGACTTCTGCAAAACGACCAGAGATGATCTTATCTGGATCCGCCGAGGAAAAACGAAAGAAAGCACTTGCAAGTATAGAAAAAGATGCAAAAGGGCCATTATTTACATGTCCTGTAGATCCTGATCCGTATCGAATACCAGGAAATATAGAACAACGAATTAAAACAAGTGTGGCCTATTTAGAGCCTCTTGTAACAAAGGCCTTGAAAAATATTGTAGACGCATTAAATTGTTCTCCTGATGTTATGAAAAATATGGCAGATGATAAAACAAAATCAGATGGGGCAAAGAATCAATCCAAGTTGAGTGCATTGCAAGGAAAGCCGATTGATGGATTTTTCGATTTTGATCCTGAAACAGCAGAACTATGTAGTCGAGAGCATGATGCAATACAAGATCGTCAAGCGGAAGAAGCTGCTAAGAGAGCTTCTTTACACTCTTCACACTCTTCACATTCGAAGGGTAAATGTGTGCGTCAAGATAAATTAACGGACGAAGATAAGGCACGAATCTTACGAATGCGTGTTGCGTCTTTAAAATCAGTTATGAACAATCAGGAGTTGGTAAAATCTCTCATGACAATTAAGTCAACATATACAGAATTGGCAGTAATAAAAACAAAAGCATTAAATGGAGAATTACAGCCGACTTGTATGTCAGCGCCCGCGGATGGATCTATAAGCTTTACAGGAACCTCAAATTCACAAGAAACAAAACAGCAAGGAGTTAAATTACAAGAATTGGGAAAAACGTTGGGATCTAGTAAATCTCCAGAAGATAGAATGATGGCGCCTATTTTTGGAATGATTGGATTGTTACGATCTATGTAAGATCAATCCACTGTGATTCACCCATCTTTCTAACTACTAGGTTTAATACAAAGACATACTATGCCTTTGTATTGCCAAAAATGATATTCGATAGGTACAAATCGTCTAATTTCTATATTGTTTGAGGGTCTTTGATTTTCCAGCTACATTTTTTCGTTTCAAAGAAAGTACACGCTTCCGTTTTGCTCGAAGAAGGGATGCTTTAGTTTCTTGATGTCCATGACACGATAGTACAAATAAGGGATATACACCTGGTTTCCCTTTATCTCGTGTAGATCGACTTATATCGACCAATGTATCTGCGAAACAATGAATGGAGTTTGGCACAATTCCATCCAATCCACGTAAAAATGTCAGCATATAAAATAATGTAATGGCTCCGTCAAGTGATAAGATACGAAGTGATATATTGTTTGGTAAATTTACAGTATTATAAGAATTACAGAACATTTCGTCGATCGCCAGAAAAACAAGTTGTCCGCGTTTCTGAATTCCCCATATTTCTGGAAATCCTTCATACACGCGAGGCCAATGAACTACTTTTAATGGGGCGCTAGGATCTGTATTATGTATCATCTGACGAACAATTGGAATATGATAGTCTGGATTCTTCGAATATACAAGGATTGGGTGTTGCGATTTTAAGAGAAATCCATTATTTAATGTTTTTGGATTTGAATAAATACGCTTTAGTTCTGCTCCTGCAAAAATAAGTTGATTACTGGCGACGTATTGAAGTAATAGTTCATGAAGTGCTTTTCCAATATGTATTGTTTCATGGCGTTTTGTATGTTCACAGTGCGATGTGTGAGTAGGCTTTGCCATGTTTAACAGAATAAGACGTTTGTATACCTTTTCTAGCCGTTCTACTTCTCCGCGTGGTCTGGAAAGTTCTAGATACATGTTCATTCGTAAGAAATCAGAATCCGCATAGGAAATGCCATCTTGTTGAATAGATCGTTTCTGTAAAATCGTATACATCCAATAGGGCATTTCTGTAATATCAGCCACCCCTACGTAATTTACAAATATCTTATAGGTTCCTTTATGGGTTCCTAGTCGTGATTCTACTTCTGTATATCCGTTGGATCGAAACAAGGACGCTAGTTCCTTTGAATCTTTTTCAGGGTCGTATGTAAAGAAATCATAATCTGGAAGTGTTTTCGAAAAATCGTAGAATTTCAATTCGCTGGGAAGATGTGCATTAATTGCCATTCCACCGTAACAAATACAATGCTTTTTACGAAGAAATGACTCTACAATGGAAAGTGCTCTTCGTAATTCAGGATTTTCTACAAATTCTTCATCTCGTAATGACCCTGCTTTATCTGCAAAGTCGGTCAAAGCCTCTAGAACATGTACTATTTGTTTCTTTTCAAGTACAGGGGAATGTACTGTATTTTGGAGTTCACTCTCCATCCTATTGTAGGAACCTAGAATGATGGGGATACAACAGCACCTCCACCAGAATTGGCTTCTGGGAATGCCTTTTGTACCACAATAGGTTTAGGTGGAATAAATTGAATAAGGGCTGGTTTGGGTACCCATGCAGTGGATTCGAACGGTGCGCCTTTTCCTGTATATAAATTCGTAGTAGTAGGTGAATCAAATAAACAGATTGGGATACTGTGAACACCGTATTCCTTGTAGAGTTTTGTAATTGTATCTTTTGAATATGCTGTGGCTTCGTTTATGACAGGTGTCATCACAAGAGTCCATGCTTTCTTTGTCTGACTTTGAGCCTCTGCTAGGCGATCGGGTGGTGTATTTACCCAATAGTTGGCAGATGTAATAACGGCGGCAGGATTTATACTATTTGTAGGACTGCTTGTAATTCCAAGTCCAGAAGGCGATTCACGACTGTAAAGTCGTACATGAACAAGTAAATCAAGATCTTCTGCAGTCCCTATTTCTCCTGAAAGTCCATAGGAACCTAGGCGGCGAAATGGAGTTGTATCCGCGTTTGTTAGAATGATGATTTTTTGAGAAAACACAGTATAATGTTTATAGAAGAGTTGTGATTCCAACGCTTGCCTACGAAAATCTCCTTGAGGTGTTTGACCAACAATCAAGTTGGCAAAGGGCTGGATTTGTTGGGATACTTTTGCCAAAAATCGTATATATTCCAAAGGTGTTTTTACAGGGTCTGGTGTATCAACAAAATATAACACGACCATGAGCGGATCATCTGCAACATTGGGAGGAGCTCCACTATTTCCTTTATTGAACGCGCGTGAAGCGATACTTTGTGCTACTTTTGCCACACTTCCAGTGTTTAAGGATCGTTTAATTCCCCAATTGTCACGATAGATAAGAATAGGTTCATAACTATTTGTTTCGCGACCTATTTCTAGAATGAGACATCGGGCTCCAGATGCAAGAGAAATTCGTACAGCATTGTCTTCATCAAATGTACCAGAGTCATAGGGTCCAGTATATCCAGTGACTCGTGTGGATAGTACGGCAGTATTAATTAAAAGTTGTTGATCCTGGGGGATGCTTGGTATGGTAATACTTGCACTGAGTCCCGTTTTTCCTTGCCCAACTACTGTCCATCGTTTCTCGAGCATAGTAAGTTGTTGATTTTTTATATTAGAAATATTCTGAGGTGTAGCAAGAATTGTAGTTGTTTCATATGTTTTTCTGAATGCCCATATGGCAAATAGTATAAATAGTATTACAAGAACTACCATAAAAATATAGAGAAATACGGCGGTAGAATTGTCTTTTAAATAGGAAACACCTTTCATAAATCTTCCAGAGGTTGATTTTCCAACACTTGTAAGTGCATTTGCTCCGCTTGAAATTCCATTGACTCCTGTCTTTACCGCATTAGTAATTACTTCAGGATGTAGCATTGGAAGATGTATTTTATTTATGGCTCCTAGTGGTGATTTAGGAACTGCAGTACTCATGGAGTCGCTCTAGTATTAGTTTTGGAAAAGTGTCTCTACTTGATCCCGCGGGAGGATACGAATTCCAGCAGCGCGTGCTGCTTGGACTTTTGTAGTTTCTGTTGCATTTGTTGGAATTAGAAGGAGATTGGTTGACTTTGTGACCCGTTCTTGTTGAATCCACCCAGCTTCTTGAAGACGTGTTTGAAGTAACGGATCACGAAATCCTGTAAGGACATAATTTCCCTTTGGCTGAATTGGTCGTTGTACAATGGGAAGTTCTATGGTAGTTTGAACAGGAAATGATGCACGCCATGCCAAGTAGGCTGGAGCAGCTTTCACAATTTCTGTAAAACTGTCGGCGCTGATTCCTTTGGGAGGAAGACCTATACTAGACCATTTTGATACATCTGCTTCGAGTTCTAGGATAGAAGCAATGCGTGTTTTACCGAATGCCTTTGGCCAACCATGGTATGCGTAAATCCATTGATGTGTGGGTGCTTTTGCCAACTGCAAAGGAAGACCAGTATGGAGTTTGGAGCCATTGACCTTACCAATCAAAGTCTGGAGTCTTTCAAGAGGTGTTTTTAGGATATCCTGTAATGTTTTTACTCCACCATCCACAAGCTTCTTGGCGGTTGTTTTACTGATCCCTTCCATATCAAATACTACAAGGCCATGTGTAAGTTCAAGGGCAAGTTTCTCGGCACTTACAGTAGTGCTTGTATCGACGGCATGAATATGATTGGCATCCCATGCCCAGAGCCCTTCTGGAGGCTGGCTCCAACCAGATGGCGATCCACTCAAACAAATATCCATGATAGGGATTACATCTCCACTACGACGGACAACAATTGTAGCCCCAGGACCAATACTATGTTCCATGATATTTTGAGCGTGAAATCCAGAACAATATGTAATAACAGCTGTTCCAATAGTAACTGGCTCAAACTGAATTCGCGGGATCCAATTGCCAGTGCGCGAACTTGCCCATAGGACAGCTTTGACAGTTGTTTGAGCTTTTTGATCCTCCAATGGCATCTTGAATGCAAAGGCATCTTTTGGATTGGACTTTGTTTGAGCAGGAATACGATCTTGGCCGACTACAATACCATCGCATTCATAAGGCGAATCCAAACGACGTTCTTTGAAGAGTGCTGATAAGGAGTCGATGGTTGGATAGGCCTCCAATCGAAACCATGCGACCTCAAATCCATTTGTTTGAAGCCAAGTGACTTGTTGGCATCGCGTCAAATTACGGGGTTCACACACTTGGTAGGCGACAAAGCGAATTTTGGACAAGTCTTCCTTGGATGGACTCCCCTGATGTAGTTGACCATTGACCCAATTACGAGCTAGTGTTCCTTCCACAACACCTTTGGGAACAATAAGTTCTCCACGTACCATGGCGGAAGGCATACCAATGATTCGCAATCCTTGGATTCCTCGTATACAATGGCTAATATCTTGTCCTTCAGATCCATTGCCACGCAAATAGAGTTTTGGATTGGAACTATATCCAGAGCACCATAAGGCACTGATTCCATCAAGTTTATCCATAAGTACACAGGGTCCATTTGTCAAATCACTTGGTCGAAGTGTATCTGGCTTTCGTTTGTCCAAGGAAGGCATAGGGACAGGAAGTAGTACTGCGTCGGCTTTTGGATTGGCACCAATAGAGGCAAAGAATGGATTGGAAGGATCCAAAGCCATCAATTGTTCGACAAGTGCGTCATATTCATTATCAGACATGAGCGGTGTATCGGTCTCGTAGTAGGCAATGGACGCATCCTGTAGCTTTTTTACAAGTGATGAAGCTGTAGAAGTATTCATTCTAGGAATGTATAGTTCTATACCATTAAGTATGAATTCAATTTTTACGGAACGAAAGTAGTGCGCTCGCCTAAATATATTGTATTAGTGTACTAGTAATGGAAGAAGTAGAGCCTCTTAGGACATGTGGCTTTTGTAAAGATATACTGGATGAATCACGGGTTATTCAATTGGAATGTGGACATACATGCCACGCGGTATGTATATTGATTGATGTTGCAGCACAGCATCAAATTGATTCAGTATCAAGATGTCCAGAATGCAATGAATATATTGTAACACATGAAATGCAAACTGCAATGTTTGAACGTGCAGATACATTGTCTAGACGATTCAGAGGAGACATTGAAGAGGAAACACTAGATACTCTTATAGAATCCTCAGAAGAATTTAAAAAGGATTTTTCTTCTTTAAAAGGACTAAAGAAAGGTGTGCCAACACTGAAAAGAAATCTTACTACAAAAATAAATGAAGTACATGCCACGTATATGAATCAAGTAAGAGATATCTTGACCGTATTGAAAGGTACGCATGCGGAAGCATTAAAAACTGTATTTACATCGGAAGAATTTAAGAGTTATAAAAGACAACTTGGAAAAGTACAAACAAAGATACGGGCAATATCTAGAAAATATACAATAGCTCAATATAGAATTGAGAATAGACTTATAGGAAGACGAGGGCGTCGATTTCGAAGACGTATGTTTAATTATAATATAGACGGTATACGGTGGTATATACGACGAAAGTTTAGGATTCGTATATTTTAATTATAGCTTTCCCAAAAATCCATCAATTGCGGCATTATAGGCTGCCAAGTGTTCATCGGTATTCATCTGTTTCAACTCTTTTCCAGATAATGGTTTTTTAGCTACTACTTTTCCTGTTCCTTTCTTAGCCTCTTTGGCAACATCGCCGATGGGAGGATCGTATGCTAGTACTTCTCGAAAAAAGCTTTCTGCGTGACTAATGGCACGTTCGAGTGCTACAGGATCTTTTACAAGGGCAGGAGCAGCTGGAACTTTCCAGCGCGGGACTTCACAGACAATTTGGATGGCTAAACAAAGTAAATCGACCCGTCGTTTTTGGGAAAGCTGTTTATTTGGAAAACTGAATAGCTGTAAAATAGCTGTCATTTCTTCGCTCATACGCAGTCCATGTTTCGGTGTCAACTCTTTATAAATTTCGCCAAGTAAAGCGGCAATATAGAATCCAACATGACTACGCTGTCGTTTTCCAGTCCATTGTGGCGGGCCACGCTCCAATGTACTCAAGGATCCGCCACCATCTTTTCGAAGACGACTATCTTCTTCCAAAAGCCATTTCATCCAAAAGAACGCTTTTTCGGTAGCTCCGTCGGCACAGGATTTCGCAAATTCATCTCCAACACGGCGTAATACCTGTAAATCTCCAGATCCGCGAAAGACTCTGCCGACTGCAGCAGAGGGTGGAGAAGATCCAGTAGCGCCTCGAACCCATTCTTCGTTATGACTTTCAGGGGGAACACGGGGCATTTTTAAGGCAGGACGTCGAGGGCAACTTCGTAGAATTAACAAAGATTCAGCAATTGCTTTTTGGTATTCAACAGTTTTGTAAAATTGTTCGTTAGGTAGTTTTTCCCAAGCAGTTTCCAGATCTGTAAATCGTCGTCGAAGAAACCAGAAAATACGGGGGCTGGCGATTCCGATATGGTCAAACGCATAATCATAGAGTAATTTTTGCCATAGGGGAAAGCAGCCACTACAGACAAGATCGGCGGTATAATGCAACGATTTTCCAGCAGCGGATGCCCCGCTTTGTTCAAGAGCAACTTTAAAACTGCGTACAGTATCGGCAACTAGATATCCACTTCGGGTACGAAGTATTATACTATGTTCATCTGTAGGTGGTGCTACAGGATCTTGTGACACTTCTAACCCGTAAAAAGTTGCCATTTACTTATATATACAATACAAAACAAGACAGAAAAATTGGACGACATACATCCCTTTATAAAAGCCATAGAAGTATGGAAGCGCTTGTGTTAAATTTACTAGGAATCGAACGGGAACACCGTTGGTGGTCTCCAGAAATCTTTCTACGACTTGAGAATGAAACATTGAAACGAAAAGTAAAGGCTGTATTACAAGAAAGCAAATATAGAACTACGTTAGCCACCTACGGAACAACAAAGGAGATTCAAGCATTTACGGATTCTCTTCATGAAAAGGCACCTCTTATACTTGTTTCAACGCTGGCATGTTTCTTAGACGCAATGTTCCAACAAGAAACACTTGGAATCCCTGTATCACGACAGATTGTGGCGTGGTATAGGGCGCAAGGATGGCAATTTCCCAAATTTAAGTGTGAATTAATTAACGACGACGTACACGACGTGTAAGAAGCTTTTCACGACCTGTTCCAGAGTATTTAGGACCGAGCTTGTAGGTTCCATTCGAGCGCGGGAGCATTCCTTTCGCTTTTAAAGAAGATCGACCTGTAAAACCGATACTTTCACCGCGCTTGTATCGTCGAAGCATATTACGATTTTTTCGTGTAGGCCTATATCCTCCAGAAAGCATACAAGGACAAACCATATCTCTAGTAGGGATATGGGAAAAACTCGCAAACTCAAAAAAGATCGTCTTTTTTGGCCACCAAAATACTATAGAGGACTCACGTATAAACAAAAACTAGAGCGACGAAAGGAAATACAGAAATTTAGTAAACGTAACTGGCATGATCCAAAGGCATATACCGGATTTCGTACAAATACACTTGGTAAATCAAAATCATCGGGTTATACGAAACAATGGAAGCAAATATTCCCGAATGCTACATCACTCAAGCAAAAGTCTGAAGCAACGGGTGTACCGCTCCAATATATTCAACAAAGCTACAATCGAGGAATGGCGGCATGGCGTACAGGACATCGACCCTTTGCGACAGAACAGCAATGGGGGTATGCACGCGTACATAGCTTTCTTCTTTGTGGAAAAACCTATCATACTACTGACTCGGATCTTGCCAGACAAGCAAAGGCGGCCTCATCCTCTGCCCGCCGCTGGTGGTCAGCACAATGTCCATCTACAAAAACCTAGACAATCAAGTAGGAAGAATGTCGAGTACGATGTTCCTGAGATATCTGTATACAATAGCACAATTCCTTTTATTTATGGGAGGACTGTATCTTGGTCTTCTTGGAGCCTACAAAATAGACATGTTTCACTATTTACTGCCAAAATCCTTTGTACGACCCTTCGAAGTATCAATAGGTATTGCCACCTTGTTTGCAATAGTCTATAAATTTGTTTAATACTTTATAGAGCATTATGGTTGATGTTAGTGGTATAGAATATAAATCAGGTCTTTTCCTGTTCTATGTTGTTATTATGTCAAAATATTTTGAAGATATGATAAGTTGTGATTTACAAAGATATATGGAACGAAGTATAATTCCGAGACACATTGTTGCATTTATGACAGCTTTTTTCACAATTGTATTGACAGAATACGGAAATGATGATTCTGAGAAATCAATGGTTGATTATCTTAAAACAACTGTAATAATATACCTCTTGTTTTTATTTTCCACAAAGGCAAAGGCAGAGTTTGTATTTCCAATGTTAATTCTATTAATGGGAGATCAAATACTGAAAGTATACAAAAATAATCTTGAAAAGAAGAGTAAAGATAAGGAGAAGAATATCTCAGAAACCTCAACCCAAACAATAGAACTAGTAGAATATGTACGCTCTATATTAAGTTATAGTATTATCGGAATTATAGGCGTTGGTTCATTTTCATACTTGATTCGTCAGTATCTTGAATTTGGAAGTGAATTCTCATTCTTTAAATATATACTTGGAACATTCAAATGTAACATGGGACTGAACAACAATAGAAAAAATTGATGGAGCATACTATGTGTCTAGACATATACACCAACCATGGATCGTGTAAAAACAATTCTAGCAGGCTATGCCACTCGATTCAGTCTTCCATATCAAGACCGAATCGATTTAGAAGATCGCATTGAACTAACAGTCTATGAACTACTCAAAGATTGGGCAGAATCCATTCCTGAGGATATTCTGGAGCTGTATGGTCCGCACTTACTTGAATTGCGCGGATTCTGTATTACTCGAAAACCAAAATGCTGCCGCATTTATACTGTGCTGAATGAAATCAATGTACTCTATGGTCCTGGAACATTTGTAGATGTACATATCACAGTTACACCTACAAATGTAATAGTCACAAACTCGTATTCTTCACTAAGAGAAAAGGTATTTCCTCTTACATGGAATAATGACCCTATCTTGATTCCTGTATATACAACAGAAGAAGAACAACTAGCTATTTACAATACCTTCCTAGATTCAAATTACAAAACCTACCTACTTGTAATCGCGCAAGATCCAGAATATGCTCAACAAATACTTGAAAAACGAATGCCAACTCCTGTGACAATTCAATGTATGACAGAAGGACATCCTACCCAGATGCTCGATACAGATTTACAGCCTACAAATATGTATGATGATCCATTTCCAGTAAAGCATATCATTCATAGAAAATTATTTGATTCCTTTGCACGAACCATTCTTGCATTGGAGGGATCTCAAACAACAATCGTCGAATTTCGTTAATCATCCTTGTCTTCCAGCTCTTGCTTGAGACGTTTGACTAATGATTCTGTGGCCTTTTCCCATGTATATCCTACTATTACTTTTTTTGCAGCATCCCCATGCTTTTTACGTTTCTCAGAATCTAGCAAGTACTCTTCCATAGCAATACATACATCATGAGGATCGCATACTTCAACTTCTCCACCAACAGGACTGTGTGTGGTTGGCAAGTATTGACGATACTTTGGCTTTACAAGCATCGTCGTATCCTTTGAACAATATTCCTTGAATCCACCAATATCAGGTACGACTTGAGGAATTCCAACACCCATTTGCTCAAAATTACAGAGCCCCCATCCTTCTCCATCGGCCGTAGAAATACCAACGTCGGCCAGATTGTAAAACATATTGATATCCTCGTCACGGAAACTCATATCCTGTGAAGAAAGCATAAGACGATTTCCAAAACGCTCCAAGGAAACGCCACGCAACTTTAGTTCACGTGTAAAGAGTTCAAAGAGCCACCAGCCGCCCTTTTCTCCCTTGTCACAAATGCACATGAGAAAAATAGGCTTGTTGGGATATTTTACTACCAACTCTACAAATGCCATAATTAAGATATCGTATCGTTTACGAGGCTGATTGCGATTTAGATTGGTAAGAATAAACCCGTCAGTAGGAAGGCCAAGCTTCTTTCGAACCTCTGTACGATCGGTCGTCTTAAAAATATCATGCTCAAATCCATGTCCAAGCACATCAATGGGACGTGTAATCCCCTGATCCTTCAAGCACTTCTTCCAATAGGATGTAAATGCAAATACACGGTCTGCGTCACGATTGATCAAGTCCAAGTGGTTCTGTAGTTGCGTATTGTAGACTTGATCAACATAGAGCCATATCTTAAAATTTCTTGGAATTCCAGATTTACGAATCTCCTCCAAGAAACGACCAATGACTGCCATATCATTGTACAAAAGTACAACATCAGGAGTTTCATGACGAATTACATCAGGAAGCAAATGAAACCCGAATCCCTGAAGGGGAGGAGTTCCAGGAGGTAGTCCTTGAGGAGGAACTGATTTACGCTCCATATCTGCCACATCAAGAACACGAATATTGGGTGGATAAGGACGATGAGTAGGAGGAATGGCTGGATTTTTCTGAAATCCGAAATGTGTAACAACAAGTTTGGGATCCTTTGCCAAAACCTTTATAATTCCATACGTTACTTTGCTATAACCAGTTACCTGATGAGCATGTGTTCCAACAAGCAATACTTTTAGCTTTCCCTCGGTAGACCCAGCATTGCTTGTTGTGAGCCCTGAGGTAAGCAAAGGAGACGTTAAGAAACTTGGCAAGGACGGAGGTGCTGATGTAGATGTAGATGTTGTATTTAATACAGATTCTAGACTCTGAAGATAAGAAGGAAGAACACTCATTTCTAACTACTAAAGTATCAAAAGGCTTTAACCTTACGCTCATATCTCTAGTAGAATGACAATAGTAACATCAAGCCAATCTACTCGAATGTTTCATGGAGCACGAAAAAAGGCTGTATATCATAAAAAGAAAATACCAACTGCACTGCGAAACCAAGTTTGGATTCAACACTATGGAGAAATATTTCGAGCAAAATGTCCTACAACTTGGTGTACAACCCAAATCACTCCATTTTCCTTTGAAGCTGGACACAATATTCCAGAATCGAAAGGAGGCCCCACCATTCTGGAAAATTTACTACCAATTTGTTCTACGTGCAATAAAAGTATGGGAAATAGTCATACATTTGATGAGTGGTGTAGGCGATATAGTTCTACTATACCATCAGTTCCAATTGCTCAACAACAACAACAGCCAAAACGATCGTGGATATCTTGGCTACTTTGTTCCGCCTAGTGCCAATATACGCCTACAATCTACAAATAGCTCTTGTTTCCATTTATTCCATTGTTCCAATAGCGTTTTACGATATTGTAAGAAGGTTGGAGTATTTTGCAGTAGATTTTGTATAAATCCACGCGCTGCCGCCCAAGAAGGAATTGATAAAATGGGTAATTTACTGGATAAAAAGGTAAAATACAATGTATCGTCTGGTTCGCGCACATAGACAGGAATCGCTCCGTGCTCAAGTGCTTCCCAGAACCGAAATGTTTCCGTATGCTGTCCTTTTGGGCATGG
>Ga0136644_10002349_pt1 | contig 14502 bp, 13 predicted proteins | sample C_130820_EF_Meta_FD_94780 | JGI IMG/M metagenome (GOLD analysis project Ga0136644, IMG submission 94780) | Freshwater microbial communities from Lake Croche, Canada to study carbon cycling - C_130820_EF_MetaG (v2) (version 2) | ecosystem: Environmental > Aquatic > Freshwater > Lake | place... | reverse complement strand
TAATATTCCACTTTCAAAAAAGAATCAACGAGAGAAAATAGATATTATTCTTGACGGGGGATTATTCAATGGAAGTTATTTAATTGGTGCTCTTTATTTTTTGAGAGAAATGGAGAAAGTCGGTTATATAGAAGTAGATAAATTGTCCGGGTGCAGTATTGGTTCTCTCGCTTGTGTCTTATATACTGCAGACTTGTTGGATTTAACAACCGAAATATACAATATGGCGATTGACCAGTTCAAGAAAACAACCCATTTGGAAGTAGTGGATGACATTCTCTCCAAAATACGGAAAAAGTTGCCGCCAGATATTTGTGAGAGAATGAATGGTCGGGTTTTTATTACCTACTATGATTTAAAAAAAGGAAAAAAGGTCATAAAATCCAAATACAAAAACAAGAAAGAAATTATGGATGTAGTGAAACGGTCTTGTTTTGTTCCTTACTTGATTGACGGTAGTTTTATGCACAAGGAGAGATATATAGATGGGATTTTTCCTTATATTTTACCCAAAGAAGAAGGGAAACGAATTCTTTATTTGGACCTTTTAGGGTACGATAAAATAACTCATATTATATCCGTTAAGAATGAAAAAACGAATTTTCATCGTGTTCTCTCTGGACTGTTGGATATTCACTTGTTTTACATCAAAGAAAAACCAACGCTAATGTGTAGTTACGTGGATGAATGGTCCTTAGTAAGACAAACGTATCATTTTATACTTAAAAAATTATTTGAAATATTTATATTTTACAATATTTATTTTTATTATTTGATTCATAAATACATACTCACGAGAGAAGTCTTGGAACATTTGAACAGTAATTCGTTTGTTCAAATAGTCGCAGAGTTTTTAAAAAAGGCAAATGAAAAGTTTTTGAGATATTTTTGTATGTAATATATATACACATAAATATATGTATGACTATTATTTTTATTTCAATAAAGAAGAAAATGCAAAATATGTTGATTTATTTCAAACGATAGGTTGTAGCGAAGGAAATAAAGTTGAACTGTTGCGACAAGTAATGAATAATAATAAATTTTGTAGAAACGGCGAGGGAATGGACTACGATTTTTTTATCCAGTCTCTGGAAAATAAAGATATTGTCATATACATAACTCAAAGAGATAATGAAAATATATTAGGAGCTTGTTCTTTATCTATCAATACTTATTCAGACACTCCTTATATAACTATTCATAGTATATGCGTCCCCCAAAATGAAGATTTGAAAGGTATTGGAAGTTTATTACTAACAAAAGTAAAAGACTTTGCGATTATATTGGGTGTGAAAAAAATATCACTTTACGCGAATAAAGTAGTAGAAGATTTTTATAAAAAAAATGGTTTCACAAATTCTGGTGAGGTTAGTGGTATGACTTATACTCTTGAAGGAGGAAGAAAAAGAAAAACAACGAAGAGAAAAAAATCAAACAAGAAAAGGAAAACAAAGAGAAGAAAATCTCCAAGGGCGTAATTTTCGTGTTGAATATTCTAAAAGAAGTATCCCTTCCTCCTCTTTGTTTTATTTTTTCCAGAGTGTTTTCTCTTCGTTTTTGTAACAGACAAGTCTTCTATTTTTTGCTTTATCTGTTTTTTATCTCCGGGACGATAGGTCAAGAACCATTCTTCGTATTCCAAAGTGCCTCGTTTTTCTTTCAATTCTTTAAATTTTGCCGCTTTTTCGGCACGCATTTCTTCAACCGTTTCTTGATGACCAAAGCAAGTGATACTGAACCTTTTCAACAGTCCTTTTTGTTCTAGTCTATTCTTTTGTTGAACTTCAAACAAGTATTTCGCCATACATAATATACGATTGTAATCGTAGTAGTCACGGTCGGCATATAAAAAAGCCAAATAATAACTCAACATGGTATCTATAGTTGCAATTTTAATGTCTTCGCCATCTACTTGAATCACATTGTAACTATGACACGCAATTGGTTTGTATATAAATGCAATCGTATCACTACCTACCATAATTTGATAATTTTCTGGAATGACTTCGCCAAGTGGTTTGTTTTTCACAAATTTCGCATTTTTTACCTTTACATCTTTTAGTCGTTCAATGACAATTTCAGCAGTTGTTTTAGGGTCGTCCGAAATAACATCAAAATCTGGTATTTTTTTCACTTTATGATAAATATCTTTTGGCATATACTTAGCATACATTGAAATGGCATAACCGCCAAAAAATACGACGGACTGATTTACTAATGTGTGTTTGACATTTTCATAAATAGCGTTACCAAAGTCTTCATTTTTAGAAAGTTTTCTTTGAAAATTAACGTGTGCGCATTGTGCAGAGTCTAATGGATAGTTTTTATTCAAAAGAGTCAATCGTTTTAAGACTTTTTCCCAACGAGACGTATCGCCAGCGGGACGACTTAACTCCAAATACATTCCCATTCTTAGATAGTTAGGTGGTGCATATAAAATACCCGCTACTTGAATACTGTCTTTTTTAAGAGTGTAAAACAATTCTTTGGGAATACTTGTTATGTCGGCAATACCGATGAAGTTTACGAAAACTTTGTATGTTCCGTGGTGTTGACCGGCTTTTGCTTCCACTTCAGAAAAACCAGCGTCAATATAGATATCGGCTAAATCTTTGGCATCTTTCAGAGCATTTGGACTAAAGAAGTCATAGTCGGGTATTTCAATATCCTTGTTGTAAAATTGATCTTTTTTTGGAAGAATATTATTAATCGCAGTTCCACCATAACAAATTAAAGATTTTTTCTTTATAAAATTTTCAACAATCGTAAGCATTTTTGTTATTTCTGGCGAATTGACTGCATTTTTTCCGATAACTTCTTCTGCTTTATCAACAGCAGAACGTAAAATAACTAACTCACATTCTTGAAATGACATTTTTTTATCGCATAAATCTTTCATCTGAGTAAATATATTATCTAAAATATAGTGAGATAATATCTTTTTTGTAATTTATAAAATGTATAGAGTTTAAACTTTAAAACTATAATAGTCGCTACTAACAGTACGTGTTTCGTAACTAACTGCTGGGTCTTGAGGTGTTGCTTTAGGTATAGTAACTGGAATATAACGTAGTCTTTCTGGTTTTAATACAAAAGCATAACCATTATCATTAAAGAATTTTTCGTCTTCTTGTAAGTTAATATCATAATTTTGATAACGCATTGCAGTCATTTGACTTCCAGTTTCTCTAGAGACTACACCACTAGGGTTAGGTGGAGAGGTTCCTTTATCTGGCATACAAATAGTCATATTTTTTTTGTTGAAATTTTGTAGTTCGGACAAGTCGGGAGTATTTTTTACATTATAAAAATTTAATGCGCGCATAAATACGGAATTGCTAGTAACATTAACATATTCATAAAAGTCTTCATTGTCTAAATATTTATTATTTGATTTATCAACAATTAAAATTATTTTTTTAGAGAGTTGGGTTAGTTTAACATCTCCAATATTTTTACCTCCATATTCATAACTATATTCTGGTCCTAAGAAAAATCTTTTATTTTGCTTAAATATTTTTGCCAAGTTTTTGTACATTTCTAGGTTATTACTTTTAATTCTTAAATGGAATAAAATAGGGTCATTTTGATTTGGAGCAGTACCTCCCGAAAATGCATAGTTAACAATAATATTCATAACATCAGAGAATGGAACACTGTTATACGTTTCTTTAATATAAAAACTATTATTTGTTGAAGTGGCAACAACGGGTTTATTATTTATAGAATAAATTTCAAAGTCTAAACATCTAACACCTTGTTTCAATACATTTTTTAAATTACAAGTGTTTACAAAGTCGTGTTTATAAGAACCACCACTACAACAGTTATATGCAGTTTTAATGTAGTAGTCTTTTAACGTGTATCCACATTTTGGGTCGTTTGAATTAATTGACTTAATCTTTCCATTTATAGTTCCATATTTTTTTTCCATAATAGAACATTCTTTGGGCATTAAATTTTTTACGTAGTAAAAATAAACTAATGCTAAAATAACTACTAATATGGTCATAACAATTATGATGGTACTTATAAAATATTCTTTCATAAAATTTGGATTATTTATTATTCCACCTAATTTATTTTTTATATCTGAAACATTTACCATACTTATTTAATATATTATAATATTAAAACTATTTTGTAATTATAAATATTTAGATATCAGAGAAAATATTTAATTAAATATAAATTCAATTAAATATAAATTATCAATATAATATAACTAAATGAGTGGTGGATTAATACAACTTGTTTCGGCAAGTAATCAAGATATTGTTTTAACTGGCAATCCGAGTAAAACATTTTTCAAATCAACATATCATAAATATACTAATTTCAGTTTACAAAAATTTCGTCTAGATTTTGAAGGTTCAAGAACATTACGTTTATCTGAAGAGTCAACATTTACATTTAAGGTAAAACGTTACGGAGACTTGCTGATGGACTGTTATTTAAGTGTAGAGTTACCGAATATATGGAGTCCAATATTCCCTCCACAAACAGACGATACAAGTACAGCAAACAATACTGGTGCGTGGATTCCGTATGAGTTTCGTTGGATTGAAAATATTGGAGCACAAATGATATCAAAAATAACTATTACTTGTGGTAATCAAACCCTACAAGAATTTTCTGGCGCATACTTGTTGGCAATGGTACAACGAGACTTTTCTGCAGAAAAGAAAGCATTATTTGATAAAATGACTGGAAATGTTACTGAATTGAATGACCCAGCAAATTCTGGAACACGCGTGAATGCTTATCCAAATGCATACTATACAAGTGACCCCGCTGGGGCGGAACCTTCCATTCGTGGAAGAACACTTTACATACCTTTAAATGCGTGGTTTACTCTTAAAAGTCAAATGGCATTTCCTTTAGTAGCACTCCAATATAATGAATTACAAATTCACGTTACTATGCGACCAATACAAGAACTATTTCAAATACGTGATGTAATGGACAGTGAAAATAATTATCCTTATATTGCCCCGAACTTCAATCAATACTACATGCAGTTTTATCGTTTTTTACAAACACCTCCGGATGTATCTTTAGGAGTAAATTCTTATACTGACACAAGAACTTTGTGGAATGCAGATGTAAATTTAAACTGCACTTATTGTTTTTTATCTAATGCAGAGTCGCGTATTTTTGCACTAAACGAACAAAAGTATTTATTTAAACAAGTAAGAGAAAATGTTTTTTATAACGTTACTGGTCCAAATAAAGTTCAGTTAGATTCTATGGGTATGATTTCAAATTATACCTTTTTCCTACAAAGAAGTGATGCAAATTTGAGAAATGAATGGAGCAACTATACGAACTGGCCTTATAACTATTTACCGTATGACTTAACTCCAGCAAGTACAAGTGGAACGTATGAAATAATAAGAACAAATCCAGACGGAACAACTACAACGGTTTATATTGGTCCAGGTGTGAATGCAAATGGTAAATTGACTGGTTGGATGCTTACGGGTAACTATAACTTGGAAAATGAAAAAAATATTTTAATTTCTATGGCGTTGTTGTTGGATGGTTCTTATCGTGAAAATGCACAACCAGTAGGTATATATAACTATATTGAAAAATACACGCGAACTGCGGGAAATGCACCAGACGGATTGTATGTGTATAATTTTTGTATGAATACCTCACCATATGACTTACAACCATCTGGTGCAATTAATATGAGTCGTTTTACAACGATTGAGTTTGAAATTAATACAATTGTTCCTTCTTTAGACCCCTATGCACAATCACTTACTATATGTGATCCCGAGACCGGAAATATAATTGGAATAAATAAACCAACATGGAGAATTTATGATTACAATTTTAACATGGTGGTATTTGAAGAACGAATCAATATGGTTACTTTTGTTGGTGGAAATTGTGGTCTTATGTACGCAACTTAAAATAATTTGTATTTTTAACTATTATTAAGAACCATTAATGATATTTGACCGTTAAAGAATTAAAGTGTCCTATTTTAATTCTTCAATGTTTTAAACAACATAAAAACAACATCTTAATAATAATAACAGATAGCAATGGAAAATACACAAACAAAAAATAAAGTATCCAAACAGTTTCTCAACCCAGCATTTAATTACCATAAATACAGTTGTGAATCTTGTAATTATTTTACTAATTATAAAAACAGTTACAATAAGCATATAAAAAGTGCTAAACACTTATCATTTGTTGAAAAAGAAGAACAACAAGACAATAATATTGTAAAAGATGAAGTAACCCTAGACAGAGAAACAGAATGTGAAAAATTACAACCACAACTGGTTATAGATGCTAGTATGGGATTTATTAATGTAGAAGAAATCAAAAAAGAGACAAAAACCGAAGATGTATTTTCATATAATGAATATCAATTAAATAAAGTTGTTGATTTAATGGAGAAGTTAAATGATAAAATTAACAATAATATTGAAATGAATTGTATTTATTTTGGGGTTGGACTGTTATTTAACTTGTTACTATTCAAGTTACTCATTGGAGGCCAATGGTCCGACTTCTTTGAATTGTCCAGATAAAGTTGGACGAATAGGATAGTTTGGCATAAATCCTAAATTTCCATTTGGATAATATTTTTTGTTAAACTCATTTTCACCCAATTCAAATTTATTTTTCCACTGGTCTACTCCTAAAAAATATTGCGGTACCGGTGCATTAGGATTTATTTCGCTTGCTTGTGTTCCAATATCTGTAGTTAATACAGAAAATGTAGGTGTTACTCCTTGAGTTAATTTACCAGAATCATTATATCCCGGAACTTCCTTACTAAGTGACTGTTGTAATTTTTCATTAACAGGGGGTGTGCAACCATAACAGTCAATATCAGAAACACATTGTTCTCCAGTTATAGAACAACGACCAGGTGGTCCGCACATATTTTTACAACTCGTAGTTGTATTTATTGGAAGACGCACAGTGTTTGTAGTGTCAGCGCTTTCTGGATTTATGTTTACGGTTATAAATCCTTCTTTTTCTATACGAATATAGTCCTTTTTTATTAAATAGTCTCCCCAGTAAAATATAATACAAACAAAAATCAGTGTGATAAACGCTAGAATAAATATATTTATTTTATTGGTCATAATAATATAAATAGAGAATAAAATAATTGTGTTAATGTTTTCTATATTTTCTTGATTTTTTAGATTTCTTTGATTTTCTAGACTTTCTTTTGGATTTTTTAGATTTTTTTGACTTTCTTCTTCTTTTTCCCGCTTCTAGTGTTCTTTCACGTTCAACTCCATTTAGATATGGTGGTTGCTGCTCACCTTGTAGTGGTGTCTCAGCCATCAGAGGAGGTAATGTTTGTCCTTGGGTTGGTTGAAGTTGTTGTTCTTGATTCAATCCTAACTCTTGCATTGCTTCATCAAATAGGTCATCACATTCCCGTTTTACCTGGTAGGAGACTTCACGTGAATATGGTATGCCTCTTTCTTCTAATTCATCGTATGGAATTATTGGTTCGGCTGTCATCGGAACTGGAGTATAACATTTTTGTAATTCATAATTCAAACGTTTATATGTATATTCATAAATAAAGTATGATGGGGTTGAGTTTGTGAAATCATCCTTAAATTCAATAAATGGATTTTGAGGCATATAATATAAATAGAGATAAAATAATTAATTGTTCATTTAAATAAATTATAATATCAATTTATAATATGGCAACAGATTCGTCATCTGAAATTGAAAAGAAAAAAAAACAGATGCTTAGTTCTCTGGGAACGACAACACCAAATAACCCATTGGGGTACGCAACAACCTTATTTAGACAATTATTTACTTTTGGGATAATGATTGTCATTGGAACAACGATGGTGTATTCTGGAAAAGTTGCGCAAGCAAATATATTGCCCACTAAGATAAAATGTTTTCCATATACAAATTTGACACCCACGATAGATAAAGTTGACATTGACATTAATATTGTCAAAGTGAAACCAGGTGAAGTTTATTCAACAAAATTAGATTTTGACCAAGCAAAAAATATGAAAATAATGGAAGAAGGATTTTTGGGATTTCTAAAACGTATGACGGAAAATAAAGATTCTGGACATTTTTACTTGTACGCGTGCTCCTTGTACCAAAGTGCTATATCCAATAACTTGTATATGAATACAGCTTACTATAATTTAATAAATTCATATTGTTCAGAGTCGTTAATATTATTTTTATTACCATATTTTAGTATTTTTTGGTTTATAATTACATTTGCCGTTAATTTAGGTTATATTACTGGTATGTGGTTTTATAATTTATATTTATTTTATAGCACAAAGACAGTTGTGAATGATAAAACAGTATGGCAACCGGGAGAAAGTATGTGGAGTTTTTCAAATGTATTTAAGTCGTTGTTTATGATTTTTATTGCTTTTATCGCTTGGCTGTGTGTTGGTATTGGTATCATCGTACCATTTATGACTTTTACAACAGCAGTTTACTCAATATTAATGCCCATGTTTATGGAGGCAAATGTGAAAGGCTCTGGAAAACCATACACATTTTCATCGGCTTTACTTGATGTTTTTAAGTACAAAATTAGTGTAATAATGTATATAGTTACTTATTACATGATAACTGGCGCATATTCTAATTTTGGTTCAACTGCAACCGGTGTTTCATTTATCGCATTTATTATACTTTTCTTTTTCACAAATATTTATAAAGCATATAAACCCGCAGCCAAAGACACCGCAACTTTTGGTTGGGGTAATTACAAACAAGCAAATAAAGAATGTAAGTAAATAACGAATCAATGACCAGTTATACAAATGCACCGATGAAAAGTATCCAGATATATTTGAAAGAACGTTCTAGAATGACAGTTACTGAATAATTTTTATGCGCCAACAAAATATTTTACCTAAAAAATAATTTAAAGAAACCACTCTATTAGTAATTGGGATTCTGTACCAACAACTCCGCTCCCATGGCTTAGTGGTTATAGCGTGCGCTTAGTAAGCGTAAGGTCGCGAGTTCAATCCTCGCTGGGAGCTCAAACTGTATATAAAAACGCAGAGTCTCATTATATTCAATAAAAAATATAATATAAATAATTGTTGTATATTTATATTATGAATTTTCTAGTTGAAAAACTTAATTTACCAAAAGTAAGTATTTGCACGCCGACATTTAACCGTCGTCCATTTATTCCAATGATAATTGAATGTTTTAATAACCAAACATATCCAAAGGATAAAATAGAATGGATAATAATAGATGATGGAACTGATAAAATAGAAGATTTGGTCACAAATATTCCACAAGTAAAATATTTTTACTATCCACAAAAATTAACACTTGGTAAAAAAAGAAATATAATGCACGAAAAAACAACTGGTGAAATAATAATTTACATGGATGATGATGACTACTATCCGCCAGAACGTATATATCACGCAGTAGAAACTCTTCAAAATAACCCACATGCTCTTTGTGCTGGGTCAAGTGAAATGTATATTTATTTTAAACATATTCAAAAAATGTACCAATGTGGTCCATATAAGGAAAATCATTCAACTGCAGCAACATTTGCGTTTAGAAGAGAGTTACTGAAACAAACAAGTTATGATGACAATGCTTGTTTAGCAGAAGAAAAACACTTTCTCAAAAACTACACAATTCCATTTGTTCAACTAGACCCATTGAAAAGCATATTGGTTTTTTCTCATAACCACAACTCTTTTGATAAAAAGACATTGTTGGATGATGCACCAAATAAATATGTAAAAGTATCAGACAAAAAAGTGACAGACTTTATAAAAGAACAACCTATTTTTGACTTTTTTATGGTAGATATTGACGAACTGTTGAATAGTTATGATGTGGGGAATCCAAAATATAAACCCGATGTGGTAAAACAAATGAAAGAAATACAAGAAAAAAGAGATAAAATTATTGAACAGCAAAAAAAACAACAAGACTCTAACTCAAAAATGAATACTATTGTTCAAAATAGTCAAAATGTCAATTATAGTAAAAAAATTGAAGAACAAAATCAGTTAATTATGGAGTTATTGAACGAAAATTCCCAACTAAAAGAAAAAAACGAGTATCTAGAAAATAAAATAAAGGAATTAATAACTACCAAAATCAAAGAATTAAAAAAATAAAAGAAACTTTTATCTAATTGTAGTAAAACCAATATAAATAAATGTAATAATAGTAATATATAATTTACACATAAGTAAATATGTTGTATGAAGATGATATGTACCATCCTTTAAACCAAGAATGCGAACCAGTTACTCCTAGTTATGAAACAAACACAAAAGTAAAAAAAATAATGAGTGATATTTATCAAAATAACAAGGGTTTTCATCTAATCAAACGAAAAGCAAAAGACGGAAAACTTCACAATATTGAAGTTTTTTCTTCTGGTATTCAAGGGACAACAATTAAAAACGCAATTAGTGGAAGTTATTACTACGGTGACAAAGTTGGTTCAAAAGACGAAGATTTATATTTCAAGGTAAGTATTTCAACTGGTGACTTTGGTAGAGATACTGTTGCATTATTTTATGACTCACCCGAACAGTATGAACGTCATATGTATACAACAGTAGACTCTGAAGATAAAAAAAGGTGGTTAGAAAAACAAGTCAATGTAAAAATAAGAAAATAATAGTTAAAATAATATAAAAAATAATAACTAAATAATATAATAATGCGTTTTATTCTATTATTTTTAAATTTATCTTTGATTTGTGGATTCCATAACATTATATTTTCAAAAATGAAAATATCAATTTTAAATAATATTTTTGGAGAGTACTCAAATATAGAAACATCGCCAAACTATGAAAGAGATGAAGTTTATTTCATTGGTTTTTCAAATGAAAATTCTTCAAGTGACTTAGAAAAAAAAGCAGATGTGGGTAAAAAAAATGTTGAATCGCCTAGTTTTATAGTTGCAAATAATTTGAAACAATTTCGTAAAGATTATGGTGGAGGTTTTGATGAAAGAGAATTGGATAAAACATGTCTTGAAAAAATATATGACCAACAACAAGAACAGATTACTTTAAACAAACTTAAAAAATATAGTCATCAAATGAATCTTTTGAAAAAGTTACAAAATAGTGATGTTAGTGTTTTTGAAAAATTAAGAGCAATAGAAGAATATAATTATTGTTTTGAATCATCAAAGTACATATCAAATATTGAATCTGGTGGGTTGTGTTCTGAATGGGAAAATATTAACTTTTAGAAAATATTTTAAACTGTTTATTTATATATATTCGCATTTTATAATTATTTTAGTTGTAACGAACATAAAAGTATTCGTAATTATTAAAAAAATAAATTAGTTAAATAATAAAATGATAGAAAATTCTCTAATAACCGGTGGTTTCGGAATGTTGGGAAATAATATGAATTTTGGAATAAAACCTACTTCTAGTGAAATGGACGTGACTAGTCAAGTTGAAATAAAAAAATATGTTTCATCTATAAAAAATAATATTTCTTGTATAATTCATTTAGCATCAGTTAACTTACGAGACTCAGAAAAAAATTGTAATAATTCTATTAATATAAATATAAATGGAACTACTAATATGTTGTCGGTTGCTAAAGAACTAAATATTCCATTTATACTAGTGTCGTCTGGAGCAGTATTTTCTTCAGAAAGTTGCGATACTAGTTTTGATGAAAAATTCCCAACATCACCGAGATGTACTTATGGCGAAACAAAAAACGCATCTGAAAAAATAGCATTATTATATGATAAATCGATAGTTATACGAACTGGTTGGCTATTTGGAGGACATCAAAAAAAACATTATAAATTTGTTGAAACTGTTATTAATAATTTATATACTGATACAAAAGTTTATGCAGCAAATGACTTTTTTGGGTCACCTACATATGTACTTGATATGATAGATAAAATGAAAGAGATAATTTTAAATCATAAATATGGAATTCATCATGTTGTAAATGATGGTGCTGCGTGTGGATACGACATATCGTGCGAAATAGCAAATATAATGAAAGTAGATAACTCACAGATACTTAGTGTTAAATCTACCGACGTTCCTAACAGTGGACCTAATAGAAGTAAAAGTGAGGTTTTAACAACTATTAATAAAGACAATACTATGAGACACTGGAAATCAGCATTAAATGAATATATCGACAAATATATAAGTAATCTTACTATGAAACAACCGAAACAAATAGTCACCAAAAAATATTGGAAAAACAGAAAAGTATGTAGGTTATGTAACAGTGGTGATTTGTACATTTTTTATAAATTTAAACCAACCACACTAGCTAACCAGTTTCTTTCTGTACCGAAAACACAAGAGAAAATACCATTAGACTTGTGCATTTGTCTTAGGTGTTCACACATACAACTTATACAAATTGTTGAACCAACCGAGTTGTATTCAGAATATTTGTATGTGTCTTCAGTGTCACCGATAATGGTAAAACATCTAGAAAGTAGTGTTGATTATTTTATAGAAACTTTAAAACTATCAAAAACGGACAATATATTAGAAATTGGTGCAAATGATGGAACATTGGTAAAATATTTATTAAAAAATGGTTTTGTAAATACTATTGGAATTGACCCGGCGACAAACATACATGCTCGTCATAATTTGCCGATAATTTGTGATTTTTTTAGCATAAATAATATTAAATTATTTGACAACAAAAAGTTTAAATTAATTTTTGGATTTCATTGTTGCGCACATATTGAAAATATCCAAGATGTATTTACTTGTGTAAATGAGTTATTAGTAAGTGATGGTGTATTTATTATGGAAGTTGGGTATTTTTATGAAGTTTTAAAAACTCTTTCGTTTGATGTAGTGTATCATGAACATATAGACTATCATACTTGCAAAGCATTAGATAGTTTTTCAAAACTGTATAACTTAAAGTTATATCATGTAAAAGAAACTTCAGTACAAGGTGGTTCAATTCAGTTCTTTTTTTCAAAAGATATAACAGTAAATGTTGATAAATCTGTAGAACAAATATTAATAAAAGAACAAGAAATTCAGTTACATAATATTGATACTTTAAATAAATTTCAAAATAATGTTGAACGGTGTATAAAAGATATTAAACTTATAATACACTCTTTGGTTGGTGCAGGAAATAAAGTCGCTGGATATGGCGCTTCAGCAAAGTCAACCACTTTTCTACATCAAATATTAACAACTTCTGAATCTTTAACATATATAATAGACGATAATATATATAAACAAAATTTGTACTCACCTGGCTTACATATACCAATTAAGTCATTAAGTATATTGGATTCAGAACATGTTGACTATATTCTTATTCTTTCTTGTAACTTTTCGTATCAGTTAATTGAAAAACTTCAACCATATAGAAGTAAAGGATTACGTATAATCATACCTTTCCCAGAAATAAAAATAATATAAGTATACTTTTTATTAGTAGATATAGTTGTATGTGTTGTTGTAGTTTTTAACTTGGTTATCTAGACTAGAGTTACTGTGTTGATATAATATTTAAAGTAAAATAGTTTAAATATTATATTATTACTATTATATAAAATAATGACAGAGTCATACATATATTACGATGAACTCATTGAATCTTCCGTATGGGGAGAAAATAAAGTTTTACTTGAAAATGATACCAACCTATTAGAAAAAACATCATTTAATTACAAAGGATATGGGATTATTTCATTAGATGATAGTAACATTAATAATTTTTTAAAAACATATATTTCAAATAGAATATATGATGTTATATCTTTAGATGTTGACATCGAAAAATATCATCACTGTGTAAATGAAGAACAACATACACGTGTTCTAAACTCTATGCCGTATAAAAAAAACGATAGTTCTGAACTTGAAGAGTTTTGTAAATACATTGAAAAAGTTGTTTCAAAAGAACTAAGAGAAGAAGTAAAGATATTTAATGATGATATATGGGTACGAATATGTAGACCAAAAAAATTTAGTGATACAGATTTTAATCCGTGTCATAGAGATGTGTACTTAGATTTTTATAGAAACACAGCTAATATTTATCTACCTATTATTGGGTCCAATGAAAATTCTTCTTTATTTTTACAAGAAGGTAGTCACTTATGGAATGAAAATATAACTGCTACTACCAATGGTGGTGCTTTTTTTAAAAGTAGTAATAAAAAATATTCGGTTGATGCAATAGTTCAAAGTAAAGTTAAGTTGAATATGACTAGACCTAACCCAACTACAAATGAAATAATGATATTTTCTCCATATTTGATTCACGGGTGTTCTCATAATGACAATGATAATGTTACACGTATGTCTCTGGAAATTCGTTTTATTAAAAAAGATAAAAATGGACTTAAACAAGAAAATGATATGAATGAGTTTTTAAAACAAAGAGTTTGGAGATGATGTATACTTGATTAATAATATAAACTATATACTTTCTCATATTACTTAACGAAATATCATTATTTTATAT
>Ga0136644_10002348_pt1 | contig 14504 bp, 18 predicted proteins | sample C_130820_EF_Meta_FD_94780 | JGI IMG/M metagenome (GOLD analysis project Ga0136644, IMG submission 94780) | Freshwater microbial communities from Lake Croche, Canada to study carbon cycling - C_130820_EF_MetaG (v2) (version 2) | ecosystem: Environmental > Aquatic > Freshwater > Lake | place... | reverse complement strand
GTGCGATCTCCTCGAACCCCTCGTCCCAAAATACGAACTCTTCAATGGTCTTCTCGAAAAGAAGAAGCGAGCCGCGCCACGGTCGAAAAAGATTTCAGACTTTTTCAAGGAGGATAAACAGTAGAAGCGTTTCATGGACAAGTACGAGTACGAGATGGAACAGATCAAAAAAATTATAGATGATGAGATCAACTTGAAGGTTTCATCTGCACTCACAAAATTTGCGGAAAAGATTTCTCTGAGTCACAAGATTCCACTGTCTCTGTTACTCCGTGACATTCCAACAACTTCTGATATAGCCGAGAATGTCACGTGCCTGGGTCTACTCGCAAAAGGTACGAGATGTTCAAGAAGGGGTGTGTGTGAAGGATACTGTAAGATGCATCTTCACCAGAAGAAGGATACGCAGCCAATTCAGATTGTTCAAAGCGGTCCTCAACACAATCACGGTATCCCACCGTTTTTCAAGGAGGATTGTCCAGCGTGTTGCGCGTGCCGACCACCCCAAGTTTCCAAAAAACCGCTTATAGATTTTGGTTCCATTCTAAGAAATGAGTCGTTCTGAAACTCTTCTCGATTCCATAAATACTTTTTACGATGATCAAAAGAATTCTCAACACCTCGTCGACATTTTAGAAAAGCGAGGGACAGTGTCACTCCGAAACCTCGAATGGTTCATAACCAATTACGCAAAAAAGAATAACCTAACCTACAGAACGTCTGATGGGAAAACATTTTCAGTTCATTGCGCCTACAAGTCGAGCCTTGATGGATACAGCAAAAAGTTATTCGATCCTTTTTGCAGATCTGATAAATTTCTTTACGCCGTCCCAAACACGGAAAAGGAATTTATGACGACCGTTGCCCAACTAAATTTTATCAAATGGTGTATCAAGAATAACATAATATCATACATAACAGAAAATAAACAAATTTTAAAAACTCATAAACCCATTTGAAAACTTGAGTTCTCGGAGAGCCATGTAAAACACTTGACACGTATACACAGAAGTTGGTGTAACCACATTTGATAAAAAGTTTATATTCAGGTACGTTGTTTGTGCGGGAATTTGACTAAAGTTTATGGCACCGGCGAGTTGATTGTTCATTGCATCTAAACTAAATGTGTACGTGTACGCATTTATTTGTGGTGAGGACAATTTACATTTGAGGGGTTGTGCGTACCGATAATAAATTGCGCGCGTTGGGTCAATGTTCCCTTGCGACGCAAAAAATCCCAAATCTGGTTGGTTATTTATAAAGATGGTCATGTCCGACATTATTGGGTTCCGAGACTGAACGACAATGTCTGTGGAATCTGATGCACTATAATTGTATCTATTTAAAAAGTAATTTGTAACTCCTACAATGTCAGCCTGCTCAAATAGTTGTTGTCGCAGAGTCCAATGAACTGTTTCAACTGGCATGTTCATAACAAGATTCACCTTTATCTGCGTGTCCCCTGCATTTGCCTGAACTTCTGGCTGTCTCTGAGAGACTGGGACAAGTAATCTAAGACTCTCCTGAAACTTGACTCGCTCCAAGTCTGATAGAATGATTTGTTCACACACTATATTAAAGGATGGTAGACTCAAGTTGTATGTGGGATTTGGGTTAGTAACTCGACAATTACTGAAAAAATTAACACTGTTGAACACAATTTGAAGGGTAATCTTTTGATTCTTCGCAGCGCACAGTGGAAAGTATGAGGACGCCTTGGCACTGAAAAAGAAATTCAATGGAATGTACAAATCGAGAGGACCTTTGGTGCGGTCCCCCACGCCGGCAGTTAAAGCCTGTGAGGCAGTCTTTTCTTCTATTGTCAGATACATGTCATCATACATGTGCATCCAATCATCGTACAGTGTTTCCACTTCATACTGATCCACGGAAAACTTTACAGAATTTATAATCGCTCTGCCCACGTTGTCGCAGTACCGTGAGTCTGGAAACATTCCAAGGGTATCTGGGAGAACTGGAAGCGTACATTGAAGATACATCTTTGTGAGGAGATCCCCCATCTGTTTTGGATACAGGGTCACGTACACGGACGACCCGTTAAAGGGCCAATTTGGCACACCTGGAAATGGTGGAACAAATGTCGTTGTCTGGTACACCTGGAAATTGGAGTGTCTTTTTACATTGTAATCAAAGAATGAACTGTTTCCTAAAAGGTATGTATCTTGTTTTCCAATAGCATCGAGTGAGAGAACAGAACCCACGCCGACTCGACCCCGAATGTCTTCTATTGGACACGAAGCCATCTCTACTGTTTTCTAGTATTTTAAAATATCAGTTTTCCACATATTCAACACCGTCGTCTTCTTGAGAAGATCAAGCTCCTTTTGAGACTTTTGAACCTCTATATGCAGATCCTTGACAGCCTCGTTCGTGTACTGGTACGTCTTGATGTTCATCAAATGGTCAAATGTTCCATTCGGGTCCCTGGAAAACTTTTTCACGAGATCCTGTTCTATGGATGCCCTCGTTCTCTTGAAAATGACCAAGTCGCCGTTGATCACCATTTCTATAAACTTGGCCTTGTCTTCGAGAACTCTGCATCTCGCTGACAGATCCTTGAGGAGATGCTCCTTTCGCTTCTTGTAGTACTCGACCCGAATCTCCACAAAGTCCACAAGTATCTCCTCGGCCGAGGCGTACTTTTTGATACCCTTTTTGGGATGGAACAAGTGCATATTCGTCGCGTGAATAGCCTTGGTCAATTTGAAATCCTTGACAAACTCTTCATCAGTTCCCGTGTAGCCTTGAATCGCAAAGTACACCGTGTCAGTTGTGCTGTTGTTGATGTACCCAGAAATCTTCTTTGACTCGACCAGTTCATCCAGGTACTCTTTGAAATCTTGCGTCCACCGACCCGGGGGCAACTCCGTTATCACGTGACCCTTGTGAGTACCTGTTGCGATCCACGAACTGTCATCGACGGCGTGAACGGTCCCGGAGAATCCGTTGAACCACGGAGTCATCTTGACGAGTTGTTCACCACCGAGAGCCCGCAGTATGTTCTTCTTAATGTCCTCGGGATTGAAACACGGTACATTGGAACTAAACCCAGTCCCAATACCCTCTGTACCGTTCACAAGAACCATCGGCAACACGGGGACGAAAAACTCTGGTTCAATCTGTTTTCCATCATCTGTCAGGTACTCCAGAATCGCATCATCGCGGTTATCAAAGAGAATCCTCGCACTCTGGGTCAACTTTGTGAAAATGTACCTCGTCTGAGACGCATCCTTTCCACCCATCAGGCGAGTCCCGAATTGTCCACAAGGTTCGAGGAGATTGACATTGTTCGATCCAACAAAGGTGTGCGCAAGTCGAACAATTGTATCAGCCAGAGAAACTTCGCCGTGGTGGTACGATGTCTTTTCAGACACATAGGCTGCCAATTGCGCCACCTTCATCTCCTCCTTGAGGTTTTTCAGAAAGCACGCGTGAAGCACCTTGCGCTGCGAAGGCTTGAACCCATCGCACATACTGGCAATCGATCTCTTCAGATCAGCCAGACTAAAGTTGACCAGATCCTTGTGGATGAAATCCGTAATGTCCAACTTTGTAATCTGACCGTACCCAACCTCGAGATCCGATCGAAGAGTGCTGTCAAGAAGCCAGGCTTTTCGAGCGTCAGCCTTGGTCTTGTCAAATGCGAGGATAATCGAGTCGTCGGTGCGCGTATCCACATTGAATTGAACAGTCAACTTTGCGATATTTGTAAAATAGTCCCGAGCTTCGACAGCCGTTGAAGTACCGAGACCCTTGTAGTACTTGATCTTCCAAGTTCCAGCGTCTCCGGTTTTGGCACTCCACTCCCGAAACATGGAGTCTGTAAAAAACGACTGAACTTGAGAACCCTTTGTCGCCTTGATGATTGGAGTCACCATTGAAACCACAAAGTTCAACTTCAAGAGACTCGGCCAAAAGTAGTGAATCATATTCAGAATGAGACCCTTGATGTGCGAACCATCATTATCAGCATCCGTCATAATCATCAAACGACCGTACCGAAGTTCCGAAAGGGATGTATACACCTTGTCCTGCTGGAGACCCAAAATCTTTTTGAGATCTGAAAACTCTTGGTTTGCGAGGAGCTGTTTCACAGAGGCATCCCGAACATTTTTGCACTTGCCCCGGAGTGGAAACACACCATAGTACTCTCGACCCACCACGGAAATACCCGCAACAGCCAGAGTCTTGGCAGAGTCACCCTCCGTCACGATGAGTGTACACTTTTCGGACCTCGCAGTACCAGCCGCATTGGCATCGTCCAACTTTGGAATACCAGTGATTCGAGACTTGCGCGCTCCATCAGTCTTTTTGAGTTCAGACATTTCCTTGAACTTTGAGAGAGCCAGAACAAGATCCTTGATCCCGGTTTTCAAAACAGACTTGACAAAGTTTGTCGGCGGCTCAAACTTTGACCCAAAATCTTGGTGCCTCAAGGTGCACTCAGACTTGACTTGGGAACTAAAACTGGGATTCACAAGTGTTGACTTTACTAACAAGAAAAAGTTGTCCTTGACTTGTTGGGGTCGAAGTTTAATCTTGTTCGCAAGTTCTTCGATTATTCCAGAGGCGATCAGGGATGCAACGTGATCCACATGTGTTCCACCCTTTGTGGTGCATATTCCATTCACAAAGGAGACTTGTTTGAACCCGTCACTCGAAGGAGCCACGCAGACACTCCACCTGTCAGACTTTGAACAAACAACCGGGGTGTCCTCTGGAAGGTACATTGCCGCGTACACCTCTGGAGAAACTTTAGCAATCTCTTGGTCTTGAAAAGAAACCTTGCACTTTGGTCCGGTGCAAAATCCCGCATCGTAGACTCGTTTCTCTATGATTCTGTAAAAATCGTCATCGAGCTTTTTCATTCCAAACTTTGGCCAATCTGGTAGGAATGAAATGCTCACACTCGAGGCGGAAGACCCTTTTATTTTTTTAATCTCCGGAGGGTGGCACACAGTCATGTTGGTTTCCCACATTTGGGTGTACTCGAGTTTGTTCTCAGAGTCTTGTATCCGAATCATGAACATTTTTGAAAAAACATTTGCAAGTTTCGCACCGTACCCATTCCTACCACCCACCAGTCGTTCCTGTGTGTCATCGTAGTTTGTGCTCGTGAGGAGGTGTCCAAATGTCAGCTCGGGGTTCCAGATTTTTTCAGTTGGGTGCTGTTCAACCGCGATACCCCCAAGAGGTCCATCATTTTCAACTGTCACAAGTCCTGATTTCTTGTCCACCTTGACTGCAATTCTCTTGACCAGAGTTGGAAATCCAGAGTTGCGGTCAATTGCATTGACGAGAATCTCATCAAAAATCTTCAAAAGTGCGGGAGAGTACGAGAGAAGTTCCTGCGTGAACCCAGTCTTTTCCGTATTCAGAGTCCAATACTGTTCGGGGACTTTGGCAACAGGTCCAACATAGGAATCGGGGCGCTTCAAAATGTGCTCGACGTGCGTCAACTTTTGAATCTGTTCCTTCATTTTACAAAGAGAGGGGTCTATGTTTTTAAATGACACGAGTATTAAGAAATGTCTCTACAAAAACTAAATGAAGGTGCTCGTGATTACATCGGGACTCATGTCGGCACCGGCACTTTATGCACTCTATAGAGGTCTCTACTTTCACGGATCACTACTTTTATGTGTATCGGCAGCCTCCATGAATTTCTGGAAAAGGCCAATTGTCGGGACATGGCGTCACAATGTGGATCTTATATTTGCTCGACTTTCGTTTTGTGTATTTTTCATGGAGGGACGCAAGATTAATAATACACCACTTAAAATGGGAACATTATACCTTGTTTGTTTTTACGTATTATCTCGCATATTGCATAAAAAGAAAAGTAGACACCATCCCACGTGCCATTTCATTTTCCACCTGATTGCAATTTACTGTCAATTCGCGACAATCTCCAATATCAAGTCGATCGTCTCTTGATTCTCGCTCTGAATCTCCCACTCGTCTTCGTGTCTTCCCGTGTTTTTTATAATCGCGGGACATCCATTTGTAAAAATGAGATGCCATTCGTCGAGGTGGTTCCCAAAGTGCATCTGTAGAATGGACTTTTTGATGGTTACGACGTGCTTTACACTCATAGGGTACACTTCTCTGACCACGAAAAAGCCAATTGTAAATGGACCATAATAAAACAATTTTTCGAGAGAACCGATAATGGGAAGGTACGGGGAGTCTTTCTTTAATTTTTTATGGAGTGATCGAATGATTCTCTGAAATGAGGCAACCTTTTTGTGATGCGCATTTAAGAGGCACATTTCAGCCAGCCTGTTGTGAACATATTCGTTTTGAGAAGTGACTTCACGGGTGCAAAACTTTTCCCTGATTTTTGAAAAAGCCAAGAAAAAGTCCTTAAAGTACATGTGAATGTGAATATCAAAGAGTTGTCCAACTGATTTCATTCGAAACTTCCAGGCTTCAAGTGGAAGACTTTCGAATGCATCGCGACACGATAGTTTATAGACGACTTGAGCAATTTCAGTTGGAAGAGTCTCCATTTTCTTTTATTTACAAAAGTTTCTAGTTTTTATCTATCCATAGAGCATCCTCATCTCTGAATACGACAGCTCCCGTTTTCCATCCGGTGACGTAAACAGCGCCTTCATTCCAGCCTTTTCTCCACCTTCGGCAAACGCCGTTAGTACCTTGCGGTTGTTCGAATCCATCCCGGCTGCTATCGGCTTTGTAATGTTCGAATCCATTTTTGTGTGTTTGACACTTGAGCAAACCTAGGCTATTTTTATACAACATTTTCCCATGTTATTTTCATACACAAATCTTTACAGATGACATGTGGAGGGTACATATTCGTAAGCTCTATACAAATGTCCTCCGCGGTTTCCGGGACAATTGAACAAATGCTCCGAAACGTATTCTTGCACACTTCGCACTTGTCTGTCTCGTTGTGATTTGGGGACCACGTTTTTGGGTCGCCGCCCAACAAGCCGCCGCGAGCAAATGCCAATGTGGCGAGGGTTGCGAGAAAAATGAGCTGAAACATGATCTTTTAGTATACCTGTGGTATTTTGTTTAAGTTTCTAAAATATCTGAACAAGTCAAGCCAACTCAATATATCGTACACTGAGAGAGACTTGGATCGACACCGAAACTTTTCACCCGTTATCTCACGCCCTTTAATGTCAAACTTTGGGGTTATGTGATAGCAATACATGCACACAGTTCGAACAACGGACCCAACCTTTTTGTAGTACTTTCTGTTCAGTGAAAAGCTTCTCCTAAAAAGAAGCCTCCAAAATACAAATTTTTCCAACACATCCTCGTTAGAACGGAGTTCTATTTTTGTAGGCGCACCACAAAAGAAACAAAAGTCATTCATCTTGACATTCATTTTCTTGTACAAAAATGACTTAGGTTTTTAAGAGACCCCAACAAAACAAAATAGAAATGGAGGCATCTTGGCTCTTACCGATCAAGCGCACATACACACAAAAAGTTAAATGTGTTCCAATCTTGCAGGACCAAAAGAGTCCAGAGTACTTTTATAGAATTGCCAAAGAGAATGGGACTGATCCTGAAACTTGTCAAAGAATTTCCAAAACATTCTTCGCAATGAAAAAGGCTTCAGAAGAGGAGAGACTTCGAAAGTTGGCGAATCGACCAATCTTTTTGGAATTTGGAAAGTGCCCCCATACTACCGGTGGTGGAGGACATTGCGTGTGTGAAGCAACTTTGATGAATGGACTTCGGTGTAGTAGCAGAGCGCGATTCGGAAAGTACTGCGGTAGACACAAGCTAAATTAAGTTCTTGTATGTAATTAAATGGAACTTCAACCAATCTTTGTTGCAATGTTTGTCTACGTCTTTCTAGTCAAGTTTGTCCCCCGCGTGATTACAAAACCCACAGGAATTGACCTCATCGATAACCTTGTCATGTACATTGTATCAAACAAGGATTCTGTGGTACCTGGTTCAATGTTCGTGGGTCTCATCGTCATGTTGAGCACTTACATCAATGACCAACTTGTGTAAATCTCAGACTTGCTCGTTATTTTACGAGTGTGTTCGTGGTCCATATATGTCAACTTTTTGTCGTATGCGTCCTTCATAAAGATCATGAGTTCTTGAAAATTTGGACTTCCCCAGAGCATTCCTTTTTTAAACAAAAAGTCGTCACACGGAATCTCTTGAAGACCGCAATAAATTGTGTATGGGGTTTTTATGTACTCAACTGCACCACCATAGTCTGTAATGATAACTGGCTTGTTATGGAGCGCAGCCTCGACTGCACCCATACCAATCCCTTCCGAACTCGAAAAACTCACGTAGCAGTCGCACAAGGCGTGCAATCCATCAAGTTTACTCTGATCAATGAGACCATTTATGACCAGGACATTTGGAATGTTCATTTTGACATCTTGGAGACACGTCGCTTTCAGGACCAAGAATGAATTGGGGAGTTCGAGACGAATGAATGCCTCTATAATCTTGTTGGTGTTTTTGCGTTGATCGAGAACGTTCCCAATGTGGTAAAAAATGTACTTTTCCGTGGGAATTCCAAATGTTGTTTTCACTCGAATAGACTTTGGGGGAGGAACATACGCCCTCAAGATCTTAAAGGTTTTATCGGGAAATTGCCGAGAAAACACATCACGACAAAAAACACTCGAAACGAGGATTGTGTCAAACATTGCAAAGAGGTCGCCATAACTCTCATGAACAGTTTCAGTTTCGCAAATCGTCATGCAGTAAAGTTTCTTGATGGACTTTTTTAGTTCTGGGATTCTTTGCAGGTAGATGGGAATTGGGAGGGCAAAGACGATGGCCTGATCGTCTCCGGGGATACTCGAATCGATAGTGTAGTATTCGGAATTTGGAAAAATGTCCTTGTATTTGATGAGCATTTGTCCAATACCAGCCAAGAGTGTTGGGCCAATGAATAGCATCTTGTCAGTTAAAGAATTATTTCTTTTAGTACATAAATGGAGTCTCTTCGTAATGAAATCCGCAACGCTCAGGCGGTTGGAAAGATTGATATGACCAAGGTTGGAAACCTCTTGCTCAAGCTCTGCGATCTCATAGAAATCCCCGCGCCATCGCCGGAGCCACAACCCGTGGCATCCCCAGTCCAGGAACCCCCACCTGCCCCACCCCCAACGCCTGAGTCGGTACCGGAGCCTGAACCACTCCCTGTCCCGGAGTCCCCATCATCCAAACGTAGCCTAGGTAAATAAGTCCAACTGCGATTATAAAGTACACGATGTACTTGATAGGAACCTTGAAGGAAGTCGAGGATTCTTCCGGCTTTACGACCGGGATGCTATGAATAGTCACGTTGAGTTTGTCCATTCGTTTTGAGAGTTTATTAATTGCATCGACGACGAGCAAGTTTGTGTCTTCTGGGGGCTGGAGATGATCCATAGTTGTGATTTCCAGGGTCATCGTGAATCCTATACCGTGTTGAAGAGGTGTGTACGTTCCATCATTTTTAAGAGCATTTATTAGAAATCGTAGCTGTTTTATTGTTATGGGATTGAAATATGTTGTTTTTTGCTCGTACGATGGGATCCACTGTTTGTCGTACACGACCAAATTGCTGGATCCCGAAATGTTTCTTTCGAGGGGAACTCGCAGGAGGAGCTGAGCGGTGCGCTCATTGAGGATCTGTCCAGAGGTTGGGACATCCAGACACAGAACATCGATGTATTGATTCGTAGATGTTCCGACATTGGTGGCATAGAAATCGACAGCCTTGATTCCTATGACATCCCGCATTTCCTGAACAAATGTATTTGAAGAGTTTCCAAATGTCACCGAAAAGGCATTATTCGTTCCGGTGACAAATTGTGAGTCGATTATTATGTATTGAACATTTCTCATTTCCTACTAATTTCTGTAGGTTTTTTAAATTTAGCGATAGTTCCCCCTTTTAACCCGGTTCATAAGTTCTTTAATTCGCGAGTTCAACCACTTGACGGATTTTTTACGATATTCTTCCGTCTGATCTTTTATATAACGTTTCTTGTTGCGTTCAATAGCTGCACGTGTTACGGTTCGTGATTTTGTGGGAGGGCGTTTGATGGTGGGAGGAATACCAAGCTGTTTCTCTAGAGAGCCACGGGCATAAAACCGAGATCGCGTCTTAAGAGTTGGTCTTTTCGGAGAATTCACTTTTGCACCTACGAGTTTTCTAAAATAATTATCCATTTCCTTCCTTACTTACTTTAGAGACAACATATAAATTGTGGACTGGAGTAGAACCATAATCTCATCTTGAATAGACTGAAGGTACGTGTCCCTGGGAAGTCTAAGCTTCTTTATCTTGGATACGAGACTTCGAAAGTACACGACTGGTTTCTTGGGGGACTTTGCGGTGTTGTTTGGAAAATTACGCATCTTGAATCGACCGTACTTGGCGATGTAGGCCTCTGACCACGCATCCAACAAGGGGACAATCCCCTCATAGTACCCTTGAAGAGCCTTGTGGGTTGCAAACGATTTGGTAGAGAGGTGGATCATGTGCGCCTGGTTCCTGGAAGCCATTAAAATCGCAATGTACCGTTCAGCAGACATTTAGTATCTGTAGAGATTATTGTTGTTGTTACGGTTCCGGTTCCGGTTCAACAATTTCTTTATCAAGAGCAATGTATTGGTCATTGTTTTTTTCGAAATTGATCCAGTTTTTACCGCATTGTGAACGTTTTGAAAGTTGTTTCTGTTTGTTGAAAAGATTCGAACAACTGTCAAATATTTACGAGTAGTGAGATCGGGTCGGCGAATCTTGGCTCTATGCTGTGAATGTAAATAACGCAAAAATTCTAGTCTGTTCATTTAAACTGTACACATATTTTTATGAAGTCTAGTACAAAACTCTACAAGTCCAGGCAACACCGTGTCGGTCCACAATTTGTCATCTCTCTCAATGTCATTGCTTCGAGTCTCCTTGTTGTACTGTTCAACTAGGCGCGCTTTCTGAAGTCCCAACATCTGAAGGTACGTTTGAACCTGGATCATCTCATAGCCCCGAACCTCGTTGAAGAAACCCCTGGTTCGATTCTTAATCTCCACCAGAACTCTTGATTCATCCGGAAGAACCTCGATTCGATCAACTTTGCCCACAATTACATACCGAGTTCCTTCGATTGTTGTAACATCAATAGAGTAAAACGCATCGTCCCGAAGAAGCTTGATGTTTTCATCCAGAGCCACCTTGTCAGCAGTCTTGTCCTCCGATTTTGTCCCAAAACTTGTGTACACCTTTGACCGAATGTGATCCAGGACCTCGCGCTTCTCAGAGTTTGTCAAATCGAGGTTGTTGTTAATCTGAACAGCAGCCTGTCGAAACACCTTGTCCGCTTCGTCAGAATTCTTGGGGGACGCCATCATAGCATCTGATAGAACAGCTTGAGCAGCATCAGAATTTTCCAGAGCCGCATTGGCCCTATCAGTTTTGGTTGTACCTTTAAATGTTTCGGGGCTGTACTTTTTCCACATGTCATCCAGAACCTCGTGTGACTTTTTATACGGGTTCTTTCCGATACAAGCTGCAACTTCACTCGCTTTGATGATAACCTTTTTCGTCTTGATCTCAGATGGCGATTGATCCTTGTGTTCGAGCAGTTTTTGGTAGACCCGAGCACACGCCAATGTGTCTGATAAGGCGTTATGTGCACACTCAAAGTACTCACCAAACAGCATGTGATAAATCTCAGTCAATTTCATAGGTTTGTTGTAAATTTGCTTCACCATACCCTTTGTACAGACTGATCGCATTGTTTCGAGTTTTTGAATCGAGAGACCTCGTCGAAACGCCTCGGATTTCATCACACCAATGTCAAATTCGACATTGTGCCCCACAACAAAGTTCACCTCTTCGAGGAGAAGATCAAACACTTGATAAATCTTGATAAAGTGTTTTCCTTCGTTGAGAGCCTTTTCATAGGGTATACCGTGAACATTAAAGGCTCCTTCAGGCATTTCGGTGTAGCCCTCAGGTTTGATGAGTTCGTAGAATGTACGGACGTGCTTGTGATTGTCATCGTATTGAATGATTGCAATGGATACGAGTCGACAACCATCATAGGATGATAGATTCTTGTAGGTGCGAGCTCCAACAGGAAGGCCGGTTGTTTCTGTATCAAAGACAAAGTACCCCATATTCACTGCATTCATAGCTGATCACATCTTTATAAGAACCTCGGTTAGTTTTGTACACGTTTTTGAATCAAAATAGATGTTCAAGAGTAGCCAAGGTTTTGGACAAGGACCTCTCACCATCAAACAACGAACAAATGGATTCCGCTCTCAGCATCTTCGGAGCTGCTCTCGACAAGTACACCCACAATCTTCTTGCTCGCATCGCACTTGACTACAACCTCGATGAATCCGAGCTTGTCGCCAAGTACTCTGGGGGTGTTGTAAAGGTGAAAAAGCCCAAAGTTCCAAAACCGGATCGTCAACCTTGCCCAGGGCTGACTGGGAAAAAGACCCCTTGCAAGAATGCGTGTCTCCCGGGTGAGAACACGTGCCACTTTCACTCTGGAAAACCAAAGGTTCCCAAGGTGGAACCGCCGATGATTTGTACCCCTTGCGATCTTCAAAAGTTGCAAGCTGCCGCTGAGGATGTTAGAGTGGAGATGTCGCTCCAGGAACGCCTAAGGATGATAGTAGGAGAAGAGGATTTAGATACTTAAAAATGTGTAACCAAATATATTCAGAAAGCAAAAATGGCCCCTTCAATCGAACAACTTATCGCGCGCATTGACGAACTCAAGGCTGAGGTCAAAGCTACCAATGCCGAACTAAAGCAGGCCCTCGAAGCCACCCCAATGTACTCTAAGATTCTCACCGCCACCATGAAGCAGACATCCACCGGGTGCACAATGCCTGAGAAGATGGCCCAAGCTCATGCGCTAAAAGTAACCTTGGCTAATTACAAGGGTGATGGAAAGGAAGGTGAAGATGCGTAGTTCGTACACAAATCTAAATAGAATACCCCAAAGGTTGTCAAATGTAGCAATTGCCCCTAAATCGCGCGCGAATTGGAAGCCCAGATTGAAAGCCCTGACCGAAGCTTTTTACAAGAGGTACTGGTTTTATCACCCTGTAAAGTGCGGTCCCGGTGTGTTTGCAAGGAGACCCACTGTGAGCAGATCGACCCATGTAGAAACATACAAGTGCCCTGGTGGAACAACCCAAAAGTTTCGTCGTTTTCGAACTTCAAAAGAGTTCTTTAAATACAAGTATGGTCGAGGTGGTGAATTCGCACAAGGACTTCACGCGGTTCTCAAAAAGCTTGGGGTCCGGTCTCGAGTCATACTCGGGTGGTGGTCTGGATCTGACGCGCTTTGGGTCGAGGCGTGGAACCCGTGGACAAAGCGATGGACCTCACTTGATCCCTGTTACAAACACGGATACGGCCACAAGTTTCCAAAAAAGATGTCAGGTGTTATTGCTTCGAATGGTACAAACCGAACAAACTATTATAAATATGTTAAAAAGTAGCCTAGGTTTCTTTTGCAATTTGACAAAATAAAAAAAAACAAACAAAATGCGTACTCACGAATTCACTCTCGCATTTCTTCAAGTAACTTCCAACTTGCCTGAAGAAATTCGCCAACTTATTCTCAACACCATTGAACCCACTCCCCCACCAGCCCCGATGAAACCCCAAACTCCTCAAGCCATTTTCAAGGGGTCTCCGAGAAGGCTTTTATTTTGATTTCTCTTCATCCTTTTTGGTGTCATCGACTATGATACCCTCATCAACATAGGTTCCATCCTTGATAGATTGAATGTCTTTGAGTATCTTTGTGGATATAGAAGTGTTGAGTTTCTCAAACACAATCATCAATGTCGACATCATATTGAGGCCAATTCCAACCCAAGTTAGTTCAGGTAGATGATAGCCCGTAGCAAGTGTTGTAACAAATATACCAGTTGATTGAAAAACATACGAACCATACATTAAAAATGTTGTAAACTTGTTGAGTCGAGAGCGTTTTGCAATGAACCTATTCAAGTCATCAACTTTATTTTGCTCGAATATTTGTTTAATTTTTATAGAAACTTCTTCCGCAGTTTCATAAGGCCGAGAGGGAACCGTGTCTTCCATTTATTATATTTGTTTATTTTTTTCGACCTTTTGGAATAGTATTCATAAGGTTTTTAATGATTTTTTTGGCTTTGATAACCATCTGCCTCTTTGCTGTTATTGGTCGAAGAGTAGCAATTCGCCCATTGTAGTTGTCACCTCCGATTGTGTATGTTCTTTTTCCACGCTTTTTGGCAAATGAAACATTCTCACCAAGATGAGCCATGTTTCGACAAAATATACCAATGACATTTCCTTTCACAAGATTCAACAAGTTTGATAATTTCACTTTCCTTTGTGCGGATACGTTAACCAACGAGGAGCCAGCTGGGTTTTTTATATTGTTTGGAAGACTGTACAGACCATAATATAACGCACTGTTCTTTGGTCCAATTGTAATGGTTTGATTCGGATACTT
>Ga0136644_10002343_pt1 | contig 14520 bp, 11 predicted proteins | sample C_130820_EF_Meta_FD_94780 | JGI IMG/M metagenome (GOLD analysis project Ga0136644, IMG submission 94780) | Freshwater microbial communities from Lake Croche, Canada to study carbon cycling - C_130820_EF_MetaG (v2) (version 2) | ecosystem: Environmental > Aquatic > Freshwater > Lake | place... | reverse complement strand
GTTGTTCCCAGCGTATATTTGTATGTGCAACTATATTTTCTTTTACTGGTAAATATGTACCTTCGTCCATTTTAAAATCCACATCAAATCTTCCTCCAAAATATAAAATATCTGTATTAATCGGCATATTTTGTGTTATTCTTTCTAGTTTCTTCTCAAAATCTTGACAAAATATTGCATCATCTTCAAAAATAATCGCATATGGAATATTTTCTTCGACTATCTTTTGATATATTCTTAAATGGGTGATAAAACAACCTTTCTCTCCATCCATCAAATTTCTTGGTAACATATTAAATAAATATTGTTCATAGTAATATTCAGAACCAGGATTTTTACCATCAAATCCATTTACAGTTATAATGTTTTGGAAACTAGTCGATTTTTGAAATCTCTCTAATCGGTCTGGACGGCGCTTTAAATTAATAACGAATTTTGGAATATCCGAAATATTCATTCTATATAATTAATATAAATACAAATATGAATATAAATAATATTAATATTTATATTTGTATTTATAAAATGTATAAAACCTATATTTTTATAAACAGTTTTTATGGTGGATTTAAAGAAAAAACAGATGCAAACCATATGGGATATTTTGAGACTCTTTTTCAAAAAACGAATCTTAATAATATTGAAGTAACTGAGGATTTAAATAAAGCAACCGTTTTATTTGAAAGTTGTTTTGGAGATAGTATAGCGAATAATAAACCATGGTCAAAAAAAATATATTTTTCAGGAGAATCCTGGTATAGAGATACATCACAATATGATATTATTTTAAAATCTTCTTATACAAGGTATAAAACGGTGGATTTACCACTTTTTGTAGTATATGTGTTAAATAATCCAGGATTTTATGAGAGATTAATTGAGAGACCAATAAAACTGAGAGAAACGATTCCCCAAAAATTCTGCTGTTTTTGTGTATCGAATAGCGGTTCTCCTGTGCGCAATAAAATGTTTGAAATTATTAATTCCTATAAAAAAGTTGATTCTTTTGGAAATCATAATAATAATGTAGGATATAATATAACTGCACCTTATTGGTCAGAAGAATACTTTAATCATCTAAAACAATATAAATTTATTATATGTATGGAAAATTCGAAATCAGATACGTATATTACCGAGAAAATCGTGAATGCCTTTTTTGCGAATTCCATTCCGATCTATTGGGGAACACCCCATGTAAAAAATATTTTCCAACAATTTCTTTATTTGGAGAATGAAAATGATATCTCGTCCTATATGGATGTTTTAGAAAAGGTAAAACAACTCGACCAAGACGATGAAAAATATTTGGAATTTATTAATAAACCTGTTTTTAATAAAGAATATTTTGATGAAAATTATTCATTCGACTCAGTTGCTAATAAAATAAATCAGTTATTATAAATAGTTTTGATTATTTTAGAAAATAGTATATAAATATTTATTATAAATCTTATAATATAATATTTCAATAGATGTCTCTCCATATTTTTACGTTTTTAACCGATGAATCCAAAATACAATATCTGAAAGAATCCGCGGAATTAAATCAAGTGAATATTCAATATCTCGTAAAATCTACATGGAATGGATATACCGATAAAATTTTCGCTATTCAAAAACAACTTGAACAACTAAAAGATTCAGATATTATTTGTTTTATTGATGCATATGATGTAGTAGTGAATAATACTGAATCAGATATTTTAGAAAAGTTCCACTCTTATCAATGTAATTTATTAATTGGTGCAGAATTAAATTGCTTTCCTGGACAATATAAAAATCAATTTCCAAATACTTCTACATATTCAAAATATGTAAATTCTGGTGGATATATTGGATATGTTCATTCTCTCAAACATCTATTCCATTGGAGGACACCTAATGAAATTGTCCGAATCTCTAGTAATGGTGGCGATCAAACCTATTTTATTGAATATTATTTAAATAATTATTTGAATCCAGATCTAAATATTAAACTTGATGATAAATCACTGATTTTTCAAAATATGCATTGGATTGGATGGAATGAGATTGAGTTCATCCATGGAAAATTATATAATCATATTTTAGATTCTTGGCCTTGTTTTATTCATTTTAATGGTGGAACTTGGCGACAGCAAAATGGAGATAATATTATGCCCATTTTCGTAGAAAAAATGAGAGAAAAACGATCTTCTGATAATTTAAATGGATTCTCTCAAATCATTACTGAAAGTTGTTATCCACATTCACAAAAGTAAAAGAATATAAATATTAATCGACATATTTATATAGTATTTAAGACACTATATAAATGGTTAAAGTCTGTCCTTCAGAATATCCAGAAGAATCTCCATATAATGAGAGATTTGCGGAATATTCCTATCCCCTATCACCCTTTCAAAAATGGGCGATCGAGTCAATTATCGTAGGAAATCATGTATTAGTGACTGCACATACAGGTTCAGGAAAAACATTGCCTGCGGAGTTCGCTATCCGTCATTTTACACAAAATAAGAAAAAGGTCATATATACGAGCCCGATTAAAGCTCTTTCCAATCAGAAATTTTACGAATTCACTAATAAATATCCAGAAATCTCTTTTGGACTTTTCACAGGGGATATTAAAACAAATCCAAATGCGGATGTTTTGATTATGACAACTGAGATTCTAATGAATTATTTATATATGCAAAAATCGACGAATGATAATTCGACTGACAAAATATCGAACACAAATCTGCAATTCCAAATTGATATTCAGAAGGAACTCGCCTGTGTAATATTCGACGAGGTTCATTATATTAATGATGCAGATAGAGGACAAGTTTGGGAACAGACGATCCTTATGCTTCCTAAACACATACAAATGGTGATGCTCTCGGCAACGATTGATAATCCCTCTGGATTTGCCGAGTGGATCGAGCAACACAGTATAAATGAATCGAGAGATACCACCCCCGGCCAGCAACGCAGTATAAATGAATCGAGAGATACCACCCCCGGTGAGCAACGAGATTCAAATAACCGTGAGCAACACAGTATAAATGAATCAGAAGATTATCTTTTGGAAAATACCGAATCTAATAAAATAGTCTATCTCGCGTCGACAAATCATCGTGTCGTACCTCTTACTCATTATTCATTTCTAACGACTATCGAGTCCATATTTAAACACGAAAAAGATAAAACAGTTCAACAGCAAATTCGCGATTCGACCAACTGTCTTTTGACTCTACAAACCCATGGGGGTCAATTTCAAGAGAAAACTGTCCATAAAATTAACGAACTCTCGAAAATTTTCGAAAAACGAAATGTATATATGAAACGCCAGGCAGTTCTTAATAAATTGGCCGAGCATTTAAAAATAAACGAAATGCTTCCCGCTATTGCATTTATTTTCTCTAGAAAACATGTCGAACAATGTGCTCACGAAATAACAACGAATCTTTTAGAAGATGATAGTAAAGTACCTTATATTATGCGAAGAGAATGTGAACAAATCGTCCGAAAATTTCCGAATTTTAAAGAATATCTGGAACTCCCAGAATATAATGAATTGGTCGGACTTTTAGAAAAAGGAATTGGTATCCATCATTCAGGAATGATTCCTGTATTACGAGAGATTGTAGAATTAATGATTTCTAAAAAATATATTAAATTATTATTTGCAACCGAATCTTTTGCTATCGGACTCGATTGTCCGATTAAAACCGCGATTTTCACTAGCCTTACTAAATTCGATGGACATGCACCCCGTTTTCTACATTCTCATGAATATACCCAAATGGCTGGCCGTGCAGGGAGGAGAGGAATAGATACTGTCGGGCATGTTATACATTGTAACCAGCTTTTCCAAAACAATTCTCCTTCTGTAAGTGACTATAAGGCAATTCTCTCGGGTAAACCACAGAAACTCGTATCAAAATTCCATATTCATTATGGGATTATTCTAAATCTGTTGAAAAATACGACGTATTTAACTACTTGTTCGATTTGTGAATTCGTAGAAAAATCAATGGTAGCGAGAGAAATCAGGGGGTATATATGTGGTCTAGAATCCGAAATATCTATTTTAGATATAAAATATAAAAAAAAAGCCGAGTATTTCTATGACGATGATGCAGCGAATGGATTATCGCATACGAACACAGTGACCCCAACTGAATGTAGACGTATTATCGAATTAGAAAAGATTCTCTCGATGCTTCCACAAAAAAAGAGGAAGGATGCCGAAAAAGAAATCTCTGATTTAAAATCGAAATATCCGACATTTGAACAAGATCTTGTAGAATATAAAGAATTTATAGATATTACTAGTAAATTAGAGTTTGAGAGAAAGCATTTATTATATAAATCAGAATATATTCGTAATCGTGTAGATGATTGTTTATATATTTTAGAAAAATATGGATTTGTTGAGAGAAAATATTCTACGGAAATAATTCCACCTGTAGAACCGATACCAGAAAAAGTATGCGAATATTATACTCTTACTAAAAAAGGTATTCAATCAGCAGGTCTCGCTGAAATAAATCCACTAATAGGATGTTTTTTCTTAGATAAAATCCAGGATTTCTCGGTAGAACAACTTATTCAATTATTTATATCTTTCACAGATATTCGTGTTCCAGAAGACTATCGTATTATGTATTGTTCTACAATGGATATGTTTTTGAAAAACGTAATTAATGATACTAAAGGATTTATAGAAGAAATAATAGTAGCAGAATCTGATTTAGGAATGAATACTGGAATAGATTACGATTCTATCATAAATTATGATTTTACAGATGAGATTCTAGGATGGATATACGCTGATACAGAATATAAATGTAAAGAGTTTATTCAAACGATAGTATATGGAAAAGATATTTCGATCGGGGATTTTACAAAGGCTATTCTTAAAATATCGAATATTGTAAAGGAATTTTCGGCTATCGCAGAAAGTTCTGGAAATATAGAATTTCTATATAAACTCTCTCAAATCGATTCTCTTATTTTAAAATATGTCACTACCGCACAAAGTTTATATGTTTAAGAATAATAATAAAACAGAAAATATAATAAAAATATAATAATTATTATTTTATAAGATGATATTTTTTCGAATTTTTTTTTGGATATGTTTTTTAATAAATTTTATGGATTCTATAAATTCTCTCAAAAATCCGAATTTATTTTTAGAAAAATTATATAAAATAAAAAATATACAAAATTTAAAACCCCCGAATATACAAAATATCCCAATTCGTGAATCTCTCTTTACACCTGAAAATAAACTCCCAGTCACAGGATTTTATGGACTAATCGGTCCAAAACTCGATTATCGAAATATAACTAGTCTATATGACCTTTTTATAGGCGATGGAATTTTACAAGGTATATTCTTAGAAAATGGTACGGCGACATTTACACAGACACTGATTAATACTGAAAAAATCCAATTCGAGAAAATTGTTGGTAAACCATTCATACAGAATAATATGATTACTGGTGTACAAATGTTTTTAAATTTTTTAAAACTCATACCAAATATGTTAGGGGTTGCAAATACAGCATTTTTACGATTCCAAAACAAAACATATGCTCTGTTTGAGAGAGATATGCCTTACGAAATTATGATAGATTCTGAGAAAAAACTCGTCGAAACGGTTGGAAAAAAAGAGATTCTGTTTTTACAAACATTTTCAGGACATTCGAAAGTAGTCGATGGAAAAGTCGAAACGATTGATTGTGATATTCTCCAAAATAGAGTGAATTGGTATCAAATGGATATAGATAATGAAACTCAAAAGTTTCGTAAAATAAACGAATATAGTATTCCAACAGCATATATTCCTTTAGTACACGATTTCTATACGGATGAAAATTATATTTTATTGATAAATTCGCCGCTGAAAATGGACTGGTCGAATATTTTGAATAAACAAATACCTATTTTTTTCGATGGAACTGCGCCAACATTTATTTATTTAGTTCATAAAAAATCGGGAAAGATAGAAACCTATAAAGTAGATAAAGGGTTTTATCTTTTTCATTATGCGGATGTCAAGATAAAAGATAATACAATTAATATATTATCGCCATTTTATGATAGAATTAATTATAACGAAGTATTACATTTTGGAAAATATCGTCGGCTAAGAATCGACCGAACTTCTGGAAACTCACAGATATTTAAATATCGCGAATTAGAACCATTGAATCTGGATTTTCCAGTGCCTTTAGATATATCAAGACAAACAAAGATAACCCCAATAAAACGATTTATTTTACGAAATATCGAAAATGGGCGAATCAATGGATTTTATATTTTGGAAAAAACAGATATCGTAAAAAAAATAGTATTTGAAGATTATTTTATTTGCGGTGAACCAGGGATTTTCTACATGGAGAGAGAAGAGAACAAAGAAGATAATAAAGAAGAGAACAAAAATACTAGTGTTCCAATATTATGTTGTTTTGCATTTTTAGAAAACAATAATAATAATAATAAAAATAATAATGAACCAAATAAAAAACAATATTTTATTATGGTGAATCTAGAAACAGATGAGAGGATCGAATATCCAATATCAACTCCTCTATTTATTGGATTTCATAGTATTATTTTATAATTTATTTATAAATATTCATAAAAAATAATATAATATAATATTATTAATCATATTATATTATATGAAATTATTAACCCCTGTTGTCGACTATACTGAAACAATTACTTCTGCAATAAATTTAAAAGGAGAATATAATAAATCGGTATATTTTCATTGTTATTGGAGTGGTCAATTAAATGAAAAACATCTATACTCGATTTTATCCTGTTATTATTTTAATGTAAATAATAATAAACATAAAATAATTTTATGGTTAGAAAATAATATTCCAAATAATTATAATTCCGAAATAGAACAATATGCAGAAATTCGTTATTTTTCATTAGAAGCTGAAAAGGCAAATACAAATTTTATAAAAAATTATTTTTATTATAATAAATCGCTATCCTTTTACTCAGATGTCGTTAGATATTTATTATTATATAATTACGGCGGCGTATGGTTCGATTTAGATTGTTTTTTCTTAAGAAGTTTTGAGCCTATATTTTCTAACTATGAAAATGAAATCTGTGTTTATCAATGGGAAAATCAATCATATCCAAATGGTGCTATTTTTATATCATTAGAACCTAAATCTGAAAAAATGAAAAAAAACATTGAATATATAATAAATTTAAATCGTGGTTGGGGATTTCAAGAAGGAATGTTAACATATGATTTACCATTTGATATGTTTGTTCTACCGTGTAGTTGGTTTGACGCAGATTGGATAGAAAATCCATATAAAATTGGATTTGATAAATTTTTCAAAAAATCAGATAAACAATATGATTTTGATAATTTCTTTAAAGGAAGTTTTTGTTATCACTGGCATAATCGGTGGAATAATCAAATAGATGAAACTAGTATATGTTATCAACTAGTTAAATATATTCAACAAAAATTATAATTCAGAATATTATTCAAAAATAATTCTTCTGAATTCAGCATCTGTCAAAGAATTCCGTTGTAAGAGAATATCGAGAACTTTTTCGATATTTTTTCTCTCTTTTCTTAATAATTCAACTGTTTTAGAATATGCCTCGTTCAATAACATTAGTGATTCATTATCGATTTGTTGTAGACGATTATCCGAATAAGGTTGATTACTAAGAGGATTAGACGATTCCTGTTTCGTATCATAAAATACCTCAAGCTCTTTTCCCATACCATAATTAGTAACCATTTGTTTTGCTACTCCATTTGCCTCTTTTAAATCCTGAATCGCGCCCAGCGAAATAAAATCCTCGCCATAGAAAATATATTCGGCCGCTTTTCCACCAAGAGCAATCATCAATCGTTTGTTTAAGATATCTTTCGTATAGAGGCCTTCAATCGTAGGACTTTCCTTAAAAAGTGTATATCCACCAGCACCCGAATAAGTACTCTGAATCGTTACTTTTGTTAATTGGAAATACTCTTGGAAAAAATAGGTCATAAAAGTGTGTCCTAATTCGTGAATTGCTACTCTTCTTCGGGTATCCAAATTTCTTGTGTCGGTTTTTTTAACAATTCCGACGACGAGTTTTTCTAATGCCGCCTCGATATCTGGTTGTGTAATAATAATTCGGCCTTCTCTCGCAGCATAAATAGCAGCTTCATTTACTAGATTCTTTATTTGTGCACCGGAGAATCCTTGAGTCATTTCGGCCAAAATATCCATATCTATTATTTCATTCGGCTCTTTACTAGTTTGTTTTTTATTCAAATAAATCTGGAGAATTGCCTTTCTTGATTCCTTATCTGGAAGGGGGACATAAATAATACGATCGAACCTACCTGGTCGTAAAAGTGCCGCATCGAGAATATCCTTACGATTTGTTGCAGCGATTACTAAAACATCTTCATTTGTTTCGAATCCATCCATTTCCGCAAGAATCTGATTGAGCGTCTGCTCTCTCTCATCATTCCCACCAAACGAGGAACCGCCCCTCGCCTTTCCTACAGAATCGATTTCATCAATAAAAATAATTGCGGGACTGTTCTCTCGTGCCGTTTTAAAAAGACCACGGACTTTTGCAGCACCCATACCTACAAATAATTCGACAAATTCACTAGCGGAAACGGATATAAATGTCGCGTTCGTTTCAGATGCAATCGCCTTTGCAATGAGCGTTTTTCCCGTCCCGGGTGGACCTTCTAAGAGAATACCTTTTGGAAGTTCAGCGCCAGCGAGTTTATACTGTGTCGAATTTCGCATATAGGAAATAATCTCGAAACATTCTTCTGAAACTTCGGGACTACCAGCCCAACTTGCGAGTGTAATATTCGATCTTTCTAGATTGATATTGATATCATCGTTGGATTTTTTTAGAAAAGGTGAAAATGGATTCGGAGGCATCATACCAGTTATTCCATTTGTCGGGGGTCCTCCTCTTCTAAAAAAAGAACCAATGATTCCACGTAAAATGAAAAAAATAAAAGAACCAATGAAAAAATTATCGATAATAGGTCCTACTTGAAACCCCTGCTCTGGATTATATTCCATAATAAATGACTCTACTTTTGCGGATTCTGTAGAATCTAATACTTTTGGAATAACCGCAGGGGAAGTAATAGTACGCTTATATTGGGTAGTAAAATCCAGGGTATCCCCATCATCGGTTGGATTTTCTTTATAATATACATGTGATAAATCATTCGAAATATAGAGTTTATCAATTTTCTTAGATTCGATATCACGTAATAAATAACTGAGAGATTTTGTATCTGGTTTCGCATTATTCCACTGAAGAGAGAATGTTTTGGAAAAAAAGAGACAGAATAAAAAAGGTAGAGTATATAAAATAGAAAACTTCATATATTCTATGTAATCGATATATTTCTATATCTTTGTTTTTCTCAAATATATAAAATTGATTGTATTTTTTCTTTTTTATAATAAATCATACCAATCTAACAAGTATTTATCTAAAACAACAATAATGTCAAGCAATCTTACTCTTATCGCACAATTTGGAGGACTACCAGTTGAAGTCGCCCACATAATTTGTCTATTTACAGGGAAATTTGTTTTTGATAAACACGGGAACTTCAAATCCATTATTAATATAGATGATTTCAAAAACATAGAAACACTGATGTTAATCCATGATTATAATCAGAATAAATATCTATTCAACCGGTTTACTATGAATGATAAAATCCGATTTATTCAAACCCTCTATTCGGATAGATTGTTAAATAAAAAAGAACGCGTTGAAGAGGAACTATTATCCATACAAAAAGTGGATTATGTGAAACAATCGTACTTATTTACGAAACCATCTACTATTGAAGAGGTAATGATTCCAGATAAAGTACAAGTAGATTTATCTAAACTTTGTGATGAATGCTGTGTGGGAAAGTCACTGACTAAAAAACCAGAAAGAAGCCTTCCTATTAAAGGAGAACCTGTTTTTAATTTTGTAGGGTTTAATGATATGTTTTTCCATTTTATTACTGCCCATATTTATAGAAAACAAATTATTAATACTACGAAAAAGAATTCTTGTAATACATGTAATAATTGTAATAAACCTCTATTTCCAATAAAAACAAAACCGATTCAAGATTTTGATAAAAAGATACAGAAAAAATCCGTTAAATTCAATCATATTGTTAAAGAGAAGAGACCTAAGGTTATCAAGAACTTCCGTCGCCTGAATTAGATTCATAAAAGATATAACAATATATTAAAAAACAAAATTCATCTATTCGACACTATGTACCCACTTTTTATAAAACGTCCGATAGGTATTGGATAATTTATCATATTTCATATTATATTTACCATCAGCCTTTTCTAATTTAATATTCTCTACAATGGATTTATCCTGCATAACGGTTTCAAGCATCAGTTTTTTTGTATAATAATCCCCTATACTCTGATATATTTTTTCGAATGGATTCTGCGAATTTACAGGCCCTTTCCAAAAGTTTCGATAGGTTTTAACATAAAGTTGTGTATGTGTCAGATTTATCGGGGTAGCGAACGTAACGATTGTCGAAATCCATGGACCAAAGATAATACGCGCAACCGTCATATGTGGAAGCGCGAATTCGTTCTGGATTTTTAGTTGGTTGATTCCAAAAAGTCTCTTTGCAAACGATTTTTTCCCAGATAAATAATCATATTCTGTACGCCAATGATTTTGTTTTTTATTCATAGGAAACGGTGGGATTTCACTGATAGGACTCGGGAATTCACGGTTTCCAAAAGTATGTACAAATCCAATATGCATTACATCGAGAGAATTTTCCGAAACTATACGACTATATGCTTTGAAAAATACGTTTAAGAAAATAACAGAGAAATCGGGATTTACTGATTCTTCCTCCTCTGGAACCGATTTTTTATATTCTTCATCATCTAACGAAGGATTAAAAAAATCGTCTTTTGGAAGAGTATTCAAATAAATCCACCCATTTTTTTCGACGATAGGATAAGTCATCTGATTCTTACATGCTGTATTCGTAAATTCTAGACCAGGTACTTTTATTAACGTCCCATTTCCTGCGAATTCATATCCATGATATGGACATACTATACACCCCTTATTTAAATATCCGCCGGATAATGCTGCGCCTTTATGTGAACAATCATCGTCCATTGCGTAGAAAGAATTTGTTTTAGAATCCTTCCATACAGTATAGTCCTTATTCCAAACTGTGATTTTTTTAATACGGTTCGCTGGGAATTTATTCGACTCACCAATAACATACCAATGGAGAGAAATATCGTGTTGATTATTTGGGTTTGTCATTTTATCTGTTTGTTTTATCTGGGGATCATGTATCATATTATCTACTATAGAATATCCTTCATAAAGTGGATTCAAATTTTCGGAATAATCTGGATTTAATATTCCATCGGAACTTATAAGAGAAAAATCGAATAAATTCTTCATGTTATTAAATGTACTGATTAAAAATGCATCTGAAACAATCTTGTTACTAATGAAATATAGTATAAAAAATATCAAATTCATATGGTTATATATATCTTATTATTTTTATATTATTATTGGATAATGAATATCGGATAATAAATAAGAAATATATAAAATTGAATTGATTTTTATAAACAAATGAGGAATACATATCCAATCAATACAACCCATGTCAAAATATACTAATACATTCAGAGTCCTTCAAAGTGAAGAGGAAGAAGAATGTTCAAAACAAGTAAATATGGAAAGAAAAGCCACTAAAAAATTGAGAGAAATTGAATCTCTCAAAAAGAAAAATATAAAAGATCTCACAGATTCCGAAAAAGAAAAAATCGCTAGCGAAAAAGTTTGGAGGGATATATTGAATCCGCCACCGAAAGAACCACCAAAAGAATCAATAAAAGAACAGAAAAAGAGGCTAAAAAAGGAAAAAGACATACGTAGGAGAAAAGAAGAAGCTGAACGATTTAAAAAGGAACGAGAAGAATATGAATATTTGAGAAAAGAGAGTGAAAAGCAGGCAAAAAAAGAGGCAGAAGAACGGCGGAAACGAGAAGAGGAACATGAGAGACAAAATAATCCAATAGAATTTGAGTATAAAAAACGATTACAAGAATATGATGGAAATACTGAGAGAGCCTTTCGAAAATGTTCATTGAAATTTCATCCAGATAAAAATATTGGGAATGAGAAAGTGGCGAACGAAAATCAGCGAAAATTATTGGATATTCATGAAAAATATTGTAAACAAATAGAAAAATTTGGAAAGAAATAGAGAGATGTTTTTGAAATTGTATAATATACTGTATTGGAATGTATACTGTATTAGAAGGATGGATAAAATTGAAACCCTTTTTTATTTAAAATATACTGCATAACTCCCAACACACCAATCTGAGATAAAATGCAAGATACAGAACAGAATACTCTACCGAATACTCTACCGAATACTCTACCGAATACTCTACCGAATACTCTACCGAATACTCTACCGAATACTCTACCGAATACTCTACAACAAGAAATCGCAAGACTTTTCCAACTAGGAAAGAATCCGACCCCATATTCTAGCAGTTTAAGTACAATGGTGATGATGCTTCTTCATTTAAACCGAAAATACGGTATCGAAGATAAAACCCTCGAAAAAATAAAGGCTAAATATCGCGAGTATGGACGATTTACAAAACGACAAAAGAGTCTGAGAAAAGCCCCCGATTTTTATAACTGGGAACTACTTTTATATTATGATAAGAAGGACCGGCTTATCAAATCGAATCGTGATGAATATTATCCTGCATTCTATTGGAAATTACGGGATATGATCGATGCGAATCCTGGACAGAAGATCTTTTGTAGTTTCGATATCTCGTTTTACGTAAATGATAAACCAGATAATGGGCATATCGAATTGGTTATTTATGACCCCGTAAAAAATACATTGGAGCATGTTGATTCCAATCAGTTACCAAAACATGTTGCAAGACAGGATCGCGCATATTTCGAATGCTGTCAGGTTACAGAGTCGATCCTAAGACAAGTCGCTGAAGTCCTACCTACATCGCCAAAATATATTAATAATCATGACTATTACGGGGCTTACGAATATGGTATCCAATCGATGGAATCAGGATCGGATTTACTAGTCGGTAAAGAAAAAGATGGATTCTGTCTGATGTGGATGTCGCTTTTCGCTGAATTATCACTTCAGTTTTCAGAGATAGCAATGAAAGATATCATACAGACGATGATTCAGAAAGCAAAATCTGTGCATGTAAAACTAGCTACAGAGAATGATTACTTTCTGTTTGTGATTCGAGGTTATGTTGTAGATATATCAAACCATTTAGAGATGTCGTTTACAGATGAGGACTCTATTCATAATGCTTGTGTTAGACTTGCTTCTTGTTGAAATATTGTCTTGGATAAATCAAAAAATCAAAAATCAAAAAAGGGTAATTATCCCATTTTTTATTTATTATAACTACGATATTATATTCTATCTATTTCTATCTATTTTTTATTTTTTGGAATTTGTATTTTTAGTCACGCTTATCACGCATGAACCAAGAAAGGACCTCGTTGAAACAGTACTCGTAGCTGACATCATTTGGAAGCGCTTCGTATGTATTGTACGTTACCATCGCATATACTTCATAGACAGTGACTTCGTTCTTAATATAGTCACCGACAAGGTCTATATCATAATCTACATCGTATGCGTAGTCGAAAATATCGTATTTCTTATATGATGCCTCTTCGTATCCAATCTTCCTCATCATATCGTAATGGTAACTGTACTCGAGATAATCCTTCGGTGTTCCAAACGAGCCATCGATGAATTTCTCTAGGAGACAGCAGAAATGGCGTTGAGCAGCACGAAGTTCATCGGTATCCATACGCTGTAGAATACTTTCGGAATTTACGTGTTCGAGATGCATCTTAGCTTTTTCACACATTGTCTTTATTAGAGTTGAATCCGAATAGTTTCTGCGAAATTCTGCATCGGCTAAGATAATATCGTAGATAAGCGAAATCTTCAGCATCTTTTCGGGAACAGTTCCGGTCTGAGCATAGTTGACAAGATCATTAAGAACTTCGATAGTTGTTTTCGGCTTGATTTCACGATACTTCGTATAGTTCGCAGGGTCGACAGTTGTAATAGTAGTCGCAGCAGTAGTAGTCGCAGCAGTAGTAGTCGCAGCAGTAGTAGTCGCAGCAGTAGTAGTCGCAGCAGTAGTAGTCACAGAAGTAGTAGTAGTAGTCGCAGCAGTAGTAGTCGCAGCGGCTTTACTAGCTCTAGCCGCAATTCTAGCTCTATCTGCAGTAGAACTACATATATAGTTAGTAGTAACAGGTACGGTAACTCCAGAGGCAATAGTTTTTCCAGTTCTAAGTCTCATTTTCACTAGGGTCAGGTATTTGCTTTTAAATCTGATTAAGATGTTGTGCTCTTTATAATTATAAAAAAATGATTTCAATTTTATTAGGGGACCCTACTGTTCCCTATG
>Ga0136644_10002341_pt1 | contig 14524 bp, 11 predicted proteins | sample C_130820_EF_Meta_FD_94780 | JGI IMG/M metagenome (GOLD analysis project Ga0136644, IMG submission 94780) | Freshwater microbial communities from Lake Croche, Canada to study carbon cycling - C_130820_EF_MetaG (v2) (version 2) | ecosystem: Environmental > Aquatic > Freshwater > Lake | place... | reverse complement strand
GGCGGCGCCGGGCGCGGCCGCGGCGACGCGGCGCAGCTGGCAGCACAGCTCGTTGCGCTCGCACCCCTGCAGCGGCGCCAGCACGTAGACGTCCGTGACGCCCTGGAACACGGCCCAGTCGACGGAGAAGCAGCCGCTGGCGGGGTCGAGGAGCAGCGCGCCGCGCTCGCAGGCGTGGAAGCGCTGCAGCGTGGCGCAGAGCTGCCTGCAGCTGCCCCGCCAGGCCCAGAGCTGGCTCAGGCCGCCCTGGCGCCGCAGCGTCGCGGCGACGCGTTCGTGCAGCTCGCCCCAGGACGCCAGCAGCAGCGCCCGGCCGGGGCGAGGGCCGCCCCCGGCACCGCGCCCCCGCAGCAGCTCGCAGAGAAAGCCGAGGTAGGCGCAGATTGGGTCCGGCCGCGGGCGGCTGTGCACGACGTCGCGCGGCAGCAGAGGCACGCGGCAAGCGGGGCACCTGCGCTGCGCGACCAGCGACTGCTGCAGGCAGGTCTCGCAGAAGCGGTGGCCGCAGCTGGTGAGCACTGGCGGGTCCGGCTCGAAGCAGACCGGACACTCGGCGGCGGCCGCCGCGGCCTCGCCGTCGCGCGGCTGCAGCTGCGCGCGCGCGAAGGGCGTGGGCCGCGCGCCCTGGGCCACGAAGTGCTCCAGCGCGTCGGCGCCCTCGGGCAGCGCGGCGAAGGCCGCCTTGCCGGAGCCGCAGAGGGCGCCGAAGAGCAGCCTCATCTGCCGCTTGGCGCCGTGGAAGGGCTGCAGCCGGGCCTTCTCGGCCTCGTCGGGCGCGGGCGCCGAGCGCACGGCGTAGCGCAGCACCTCGGCTCGCCCCCAGCCGCTCGCGGCGGCGGCGGCGGCGGCGCCGACCTCGCCGCCCGGCGAGAGGTGCAGCACGCGCCGCTGCAGCGCGGCGTGCACGGCCAGGGGCTCCTGCAGCCCGGCCTCGCTGAGGCCCAGCAGCAGCGCCGCCGTGCTGGCGTCGTAGCCGGCCTCCTCGAGCTGCAGGCTCTCCGTGAGGGCCAGCGCCAGGTGCGTGCGGTAGCTGAAGGCGAACTCCATGAACGTCAGCTCCTGCGTGACGTCCGGCCAGCCCACGCTCACGAGCCGCGCCCAGGGCCGCTGCGCCAGCGCCTGCAGCTCCGGCTGGACCTCGCCGTGCTGGCAGAGCAGCTCCAGCGTGACCAGCACCACGCGGGCGCGGGCCAGCCGCGCGGCGTCCAGGTCACCCAGGGCGAGCAGGCAGACCGGCGACTCGGCCGCGGCGAGCCCCCGTCGCAGCGCCGCGGCCGCGAAGGGCGCCGTGGAGCGCTCCGTGACGACCAGCGTGGGGCCCGCGTCGCCGTCGTCGGTGGCGAGCAGCGCGGCCAGCAGGCCGAGCAGCCAGTCCGCTCGGTGCGCCGCCACCAGGCAGCCCCGCAGCACCTCCGTGGGGAAGCTGTTGGGCGGCACGCCCAGCTGCACGCAGTTGGCGCCGCCCCCGCAGCGGTAGGTGAAGCGCGACGTGCCCAGGCGCTTGGCGTCCTGGCCGTTGAAGAGCGCCATGTTGCAGCGCGTCTCGGTCTCGCAGCCGGCCACGAAGACGAGCGCTCGCTGCACCTCGGCCGGCAGCGCCTCGAGGGCGGCGCCGGAGGAGCCGCAGCCGCGCTGCAGCAGCTGCCCCAGGTCGCCGACGCAGGGCGGCAGCGAGGGCCGCACCAGCGCCTCGCGGACGCAGGCCGCCAGCTCGCTCTGCGCCAGGGTCTCCGCCACCACCGTGGAGAGCGCGCGGCAGCCCCCCCGGGTGGACCAGACGCTGTAGCTGAGCGGGTAGAGGAGCAGACCGCCGTCGTCGCCGCCGCCGAAGAGCAGGACGCCTGCGCCCCAGGTCTCGAGGCCGTCGCTGAGGCAGTGCTGCAGGAACTCGGCCTCGCCGTGGTCGCAGAGCAGCTGCGCTCGGCTGTCCTGCAGCTGCACGCTCCAGTGCCGCGAGCTGGTCCCAGGGGCGTCCACGGGCACGTGGCGCACCCAGCCGCCGAAGCAGAGCCCCGACTGGCACGGCAGCGCGGAGGGATCGCGATACGGGCGAAACTCGCCCAGGAAGATGACGTCCGACGGGAAGGCCACAGTGGTCATGCTTCGCGCGTCCGTGGTTTTTGAGAGGCCGAGAGCTGGCGGCCGACCGGGCCGTAACGCGGCGAGGCCCGCGGGGCGGGGCGGGGGCGGGCCATGGCCGCGCCGGCGGTGCAGGTGGAGCGCCTCGCGGAGGACCGCTGGCACGTCTGGCCGGCGGACGAGACCTGGCTGGGCCCGGCCGTGCAGGAGGCGCTGCGCCTCGGCGGCCCCGAGGCCGTGGCGGCCGTGGTGAAGGAGCACCCCCAGGACGAGGGCGTGCTGCTGCGCGGCGAGCTGGAGGGTCTGCGGGCGGGCGTCGCGACCGTGCGGCGCCTGGTGGAGCGACTGGCGCTGCTGGGCGAGCGCGCGCTGCTCTGCGAGGACTTCGGCAGCGCCAACCTGCTGCGCCGCGCGCTGCTGACGCGCCCCCGGGTGCTGGCGGCGGACGCGGTGCACTTCACGGAGGCCGTCGAGGACGCGGAGCACGAGCCCGTGGCGGCCCACCGGCTTGGCCAGCTGGTGCTGCAGCTCTCCGAGCCTGGGCAGAGCGACGGCGACGCCGACCCCCCGGGGCTGCGGCCGGCCGAGGCGCGGTTGCTGGTGCCGCCCGGCGAGCACGCCTTCGCGCGGCACCTGGCGCTGCCCCCGGGCGTGGCGCTGCTGCGCGGCCAGGAGAACGTGGCGCTGGGCGTGCGGGCGGCGGCCTATCGTGCGCCCGAGGAGCTCGGCTCGGCGGGCGTGCCCCCGCCGCCCCCGCCCCCGACGCTGCTGCTCGCCCGAGTGGAGCTGCGGCCCGGCTCGGTCTTCTTCGACAGACACTGCAAGTTCCGAGCCACGGGGCCCGTGAGCTACCGGCCCGAGGTCCGCCTCGAGCGGCCCTTCCCCCGGAACGCGGCCGAGCTGCTGCGCGGCGCCGGCTTCTCCTTCTCGGCCGCCACGGGCGCCGTCGGCGCCAAGCGCTTCCCGGTCCGCTCCGAGTTCGTGCAGCAGCTACTGCCCGAGGCCGTGCTGCGCCCGCCCCGGCTGATCCAGCTGGACTTCGAGCCGCTGGCCTACGGCGGCCGGGCGCAGCTGCTGCGCGAGGCGCTAGCGCAGCTGCTGCGGGAGATGGACGCCGTGGAGCGGCAGCTGGACCGGCCCGTCAGAGCATGCGGTACGGCTTGACGCGCTCGAAGCGCCGCACGGGCCGCGCGGCCTCCGGAAGCAGCACGCCATGGCGGGCGAAGAGCAGCCGCGGCTCGGCGCGCGGCTTTCCCAGCCGCTCGTTGACGGCGTTGTGGAAGTCGAAGACGTAGCGGCTGGCGGCCTCGACGTCGCGCACCGCGGCCTCCGGCGGCTGCAGCTGCAGGAACTCCTGCACGTGCTGCCGGCACTCCGGGCAGGGCAGCGTCTGCGGCAGCGACCGCAGCAGCTGTGCGAAGGCCTCGGGGTTGTCGAGGTTGGCGGCCGCGGTGTGCAGAAAGGTCCAGAGTGCGGGCCCCCAGATGGAGCGCTTCAGCTCGGACATGCTGTCAGGGCTTTACTTTCTTCTTCATGAAGACGCTCAGCGTGCCCGGAACGGGCTGCTGCTGCTGCTGCTGCGCTTCGGCGGGACCGGAGGCGCCGCCGCCGCCCGAGACCAGCGCCGCCGCGGCCGAGCGCTTCTGCCGCACGAAGGCGCCGAAGAGGCTCGGGCCGGCGGCCGCCGCGCCGGGCGCCGCCGTCAGTGGCCCCGCGCCGGCCCCGCGGCCGCCGCTGCGGGGCAGCGGCGGCGGCTCAGCCGCGGGCTCGCAGCGCTCGTAGACCTCCGGCGTGGAGATGAGCGGCGGCGAGCAGGTGGTGCCCAGGAAGATGTGTTCCCGGCGGAAGGCCGCGATGTCCAGGTCGCCCCCGAAGATGCGCAGCCGGTGCCGCGGCGGCGCCGGCGCCACGGGGCCGCCGGTGTGGCCGAAGTGCTTCACGGCCAGGAAGTGTAGCAGCATGGTGCGATCGCCGGAGCCGAAGGCGCAATGCTCCATGAGGTAGGCCTTGGCGCACTGCAGGCTGCAGAAGAAGCCAAAGACGTGGAAGACCTCGCGGCGCCGGTCGTAGGAGTTGGGGAGGCACACCGGCGCGGCCGGCCCGCCGTCCGCGCGCACGCTCGGGCAGGTGTGGCAGCAGTGCCAGCACAGCACCTCCCGCCAGTGCGGCGGCGGCCACGCCAGAGCCTCCTCGTAGCCGAAGAGAGGATGGCGGAAGATGGCGTCGCGGGGGGTCATCTCGGAGTCCAGCACGTTGCAGCACAGGATGCGCTCCACCGGGGCGGCGGAGGCCTCGGCCGCCATGAGGTCAAGGGAGCGAGAGGGGGCGCAAGAGCGCGACCCGCCGCCGCCGCCGCCGCCGTCGGGCTCGATCGGGCCGTCTCGAAGGCTCTCGCTCGCATCCGTCTTTGAAAGGCCGGGCCGCCCCGCGCTCCCGCGGCGCCGCGCGGCAGCCCGGCGGCCGCGAACGCACGGGCTTGCTGCAAATGAAGCGCACGGTGGCCGCGACGGCGGCGCGCGCCGAAGGCCCCACGGGCGGCGGCGGCGGCGGCGGCGGTGGCGCGCGCTTCAGGCGGAAGAGGGACGAGGGGGCCGCGCTGCAGCTGCTGCCGCTGGCGCAGCTGGCGCCCGAGAGCCTGCAGCTCGACGACGCCATCACCTACCCCAAAAACCGCTTCTTCGCGCCGCGGCTGCTGCTGGCCGCGCGCGAGCCGGGCGCCCCGCGGCCGCGGCCGCTGCTGAAGCTGGACGGCTGGCTGGGGCTCAAGTTCGGCGTGGACTGTCGCACCTGGGACCGGGGCGGCGGCGGCGGCGGCGGCGCGACCGCCGAGGCCTCGACGGCCGCCGCCGCCGCCACCACCCCGCCGGAGGCCGTGCGGCTGCAGGTGCAGCTGCCCGCGCCGCTCGCCGCGCAGCTGCAGGCGCTGGACGCGCGCGCCGAGGAGCTGCTGCGCCCCTTCGTGCAGGACGAGCAGGGCCGCCCCCTCGCCTGGCAGCCGCTGGTCAAGCGCTCGGAGCGCAGCCCCGAGCCCCACGCCGTCGTCAAGGCCTACCTCGTCGCTCGGCAGGGCGCCAGCATCGCGCCGCTGACGCAGCTGAAGCTCCGGCTGCCCGGCGGCGACGGCTGCGTCCGCGGCACCGGATGGGACTTCTTTCAGCGGCATCTCTGCCGCTACGACCAGTTCCGAGACGGCCGCTGCCGGCTGGCCGTAGAACTCCAATATTGGTGCATGAACGGCAGCGCGGGCCTCACGCTGCAGGCCTACGCCTTGGTGCTGGAGCCCTCCGAGGCCCTCTGCGACTCCGCCGATGGGCCTTCCGTGGACGACGTCTTCCCGGACGCGGAGCTGCAGCAGTCGGCCTGAAGGGCCCGCGGGCTCGCGGGAGGCTGGCGCTGCCGCCGCCGCCGAACCTTTAGGTGCAGCGCGAACCTTTCGGAGAAGAGAAAATGGAGCCTTCCTATCTCAAGGACCCCTTCTTCCCCATCTGCAAGGCGATCTGCCCCACCTGGCAGCAGGGCAGCGCGGCCATGCTGGATCCGCAGTGCCTCGCCACCTGCAGCTCCGTGATGACGCAGGCGGCGAACAGCGACGAGGGCCTGCAGATGCTGGTGACGGCGATCCAGCAAGCGCAGCAGGGCCAGCAGGGCCAGCAGGGGCAGCCCCCGGCGGCGGGCATGGGCAACCTGGCCACCATGGCGCAGACGCACCACAAAGGCATGGGCATGGGCATGGCCAAGATGGCGCACTCGCCCCGCGGTGGCATGAAGAAAATGTGAAGCATCACCGCAGGATGCCGCTCTCCTCCCTGCGGTGGGCTGCGTAGAGGTCTGCCTGGAGCTCGAGCTCGGGCGCGAAGCGCAGGGCCTGCTTCGACGTGGCCTCCGGGATCACCTGTGCGACGACGCCCGCGTCGACGGCCTCCTTCCAACGGCGCGCGCAGAGGCACCAGCGGTCGCCGGGCCCGAGACCCGAGAGGCGGTTGCCGCGCGAGTCCGTGAAGTCCAGGAACTCCTTGGAGAGCTCGGCGCAGACCAGGTGGTTGCCCGAGTCGCTGGAGGCCGGCCGGCAGTAGCCGTCCCGCAGGAAGCCCGTCATCGGCTCCCGGGAACAGAGCTTCAGCGGCTCGTCTAAGAGGTTGCGCTCCGCCATTTTTTTTTCAAAGGAGGAACACCGGTCGCGCGTCGGCTCCCCGAGCTTCCCTTCTTCTTTGTCCCTGTCGCCATGGCGCCCAAGAAACAGCCCGCGGCGGCCGCCAAGCGAAAGCGGACCGTCGACCGCGGCGAGAGCCCGCCGGCCCAGGCCAGGCGCACCGCGGGCGGCGGCGCCTCCGTGGCCGCCGGGCCCTCGGCGGCCGCCGCCTGCGAGTTCCGGTGGCTCTCGCCCCAGGAGGCGGTGCTGCACCGCCCCGACGCCTACGTCGGCGGCCTGGACCCGGTGCCCGGCGAAGGCTGGCTGCTGGACCCGGAGCTGCGGCGCGTGAAGCGCAGCTGGCTGCTCTCGCCCATCTGGCTGAAGATCTTCGATGAGGCCATCGTCAACGCCCTGGACCAGAGCCGGAGGGACGCCGAGCTGAAGCGGATCGGCGTCCACTTCTCTCGGGAGGACGGCGGCATCTCCGTGGAGAACGACGGCAGGGGCATCCCCATCGAGTTCTTTCCCGCGAAGGACGGCGCGCCGATGGACCGCTACGTCCCCGAGGTGCTCTTCACGGAGCTCTCCGCCGGCAGCAACTTCGACGACTCTCAGGAACGGCTGCTGGGCGGCCGCAACGGCGTCGGCATCTCCTGCACCAACATCTGGAGCACGCTCTTCGAGGTCGAGGTGCGGGACAAGCGGCGGCTCTTCAGGCAGAGCTTCCGCCAGAACCTCACGGAGCGCGGGCCGCAGGAGGTCCTGCCGCATCCCTGCCTGGCGGGCCTGGTCCGCGTCCGCTACGTGCCCGACTACGCGCGCATGCAGCTGGACTGGGCCGCGCAGCCGCAGCTGCTCGAGGAGCTCTTGCGCACGCGCACGGCGGAGGTGGCCATCTGCGCGCGCAAGGGCGTCAAGGTCTCCTTCAACGACCGGCCGCTGCCCTGCGCGGCGGCCCACTTCGCGGCCGCGCTCTTCGGCTCCGAAGAGGGGCTGCTGGTGGAGAGCTTCGGCCGAGCCGAGGGCGCCGGCCTGGAGCTCACCGTCGGTCCACGCAAGGACTGCGAGCCCTTCTCCGCCTTCGTCAACGGCATCCGCTGCGACGGCGGCACCTTGGCCGCGCACCTCTTCCACAAGCTGCACGAGGCCGTGCAGGCCGTGGCGCAGAAGCAGAAGGCCTCCGTGGCCATCCGGCTGCAGACCGTCAAGGACCACCTGGCCATGCTGGCGCTGGCCCGCCTCGACAAGCCCCGCTTCACCAGCCAGAGCAAGGAGGCGCTCTCCACGCCCGCCAAGGACTTCGGCTTCGCCGTGGAGCTGTCGGAGCGCTTCGTGGGCCGGCTCGCGCGGCTGCCGGCCGTGGAGGCGCTCATCCGCCAGGAGGTGGAGCACGAGCTCGCCCGGGACATGCGGAAGGTGCTGCCCGGCAAGAAGACCGCGGACGTCAACATCGAAAAGTACGACCCCGCGCTGGACTGCCGCAGGGCGCCCCAGCAGTGCACGCTCATCCTCACGGAGGGCGACTCGGCCAAGGCGCTGGCGGTGGCGGGCCTGGCGGTGGTGGGCCGCGAGCGCTTCGGCGTCTTCCCGCTGCGCGGCAAGGTCCTCAACGTGCGCAACAAGCCGCTCAAGACGGCCATCGCCAACAAGGAGATCGCCGCGCTGCTGAAGATCCTCAACGTCGCGCCCGGCGCCGGCCCGGAGCAGCTGCGCTACGGCCGCGTGGCCATCTTCACGGACCAGGACTCCGACGGCGCGCACATCGCAGGCCTGCTGCTCAACGCCCTGCACTGCTTCTTCCCCCGCATCCTGGAGGCCCGGCCCGACTTCGTCTGCCGCATCGTCACGCCGCTCATCAAGGCCACGCCGCGGCGCGGAGCCGGCGAGGTCAAGGAGTTCTTCAGCGTGCAGTCCTTCAACGCCTGGTCGTCCGCGGAGGCCGACCTCGCCGGCTACGGCCTCAAGTACTACAAGGGCCTCGGCACCTCCACCACCAAGGACGCCAAGGAGATCTTCCGCCAGCTCCAGCGCCACACCATCGGCTTCAGCTGGGACCCACAGGCCGAGGCGCGGCTCGCAGCCTTCTTCGACGACAAGGCGGCCAACGAGCGCAAGCGCATCCTCACGGAGGACTACTCCACGGAGCTCGCCGTGGACTTCGCGGCGCCCCAGCTCACGGTGTCGGACTTCCTGCAGAAGGACCTCATTCACTACTCCATGTACAGCACCTTCCGGGGCATCGCCTCCGCCATGGACGGGCTCACGCCCTCCAGGCGCAAGGTGCTCTACTACTTCATGTCCATCAAGGGCGGCCAGGAGGTGAAGGTGGCGCAGGCGGCCGCCGGCACCGCCATGAAGACCATGTACCTGCACGGCGAGACCTCCCTCGTCGAGTCGATCGTCGGCATGGCCCAGGAGCACGTGGGGACCAACAACGTGGCGCTGCTGCTGCCGCTGGGCCAGTTCGGCAGCCGGCTGGACCCGCCCAGCACCCACGCCGCCGCGCGCTACATCTTCACCAGGCTCAGCAACATGGCCCGGGCGCTCTTCCCCAGGGCCGACGACGACGTTCTCCAGTACCGCAGCGAGGAGGGCGAGGCCATCGAACCCAAGCACTTCTGCGGCGTCGTGCCCCTCATCCTCGTCAACGGCGCCGCCGGCATCGCCACGGGCTTCAGCAGCGCCGTGCCCTGCCACTCGCTGCCCTCCGTCGTCGCGGCCTGCCGAGCGCACCTGCTGGGCCAGCCGCCGCCGCCGCTGGAGCCCCATTACGAGGACTTCGAGGGGCCCGTGACGGCCACGGCCAAGGGCACGGAGACGCGGGGCGTCTTCAGCCGCACCGGCCCCTCCTCGCTGCTGATCACCGAGCTGCCCGTCGGCCGCTGGACGGACGTCTTCCTCACGGAGCTCAAGGAGGCGGGCGAGAAGGCCAAGTTCCCCCTGGCGCAGATCGTCAACCGCAGCACCGACGCGAAGGTCTGCATCGAGCTCCACTTCACCTCGCCCATCCAGGACGTCGAAGACGAAGCGCTCCTGAAGGCCCTGAAGCTCGTGGAGAGCACGCCCAACACCTTCATGTGGCTGCACGACGCCGACTACAAGCTGCGGCTCTTCAAGGACTACGGCGAGATCGTGCAGGAGCACGCCCGGGAGCGGCTGCGGCTCTACGAGCTCCGCAAGGCCCACCTGCTGGCCCGCCTCGGCCGCGAGCTGGAGCTCGCGCGGGGCCGCGCCGCCTTCGTGCAGCTCGTGGTCGGCGGCGCGCTGAAGCTCACCGGCAAGCGGCGCCAGGCCCTGGAGGAGGAGCTGCAGGGCCACGGCCTGCGGCCGCTGGCGGCCGCGCAGGGCGGCGAGGCCAGCTTCGACTACGCGCTGGGCCTGAGCTTCTCCGTCTGCACGGAGGAGGCCATCGCCAAGCTGCGCGAGAGCAGCGCCTCCCTGGAGCGGCAGGTCGCGGAGCTCCAGGCGAAGACGGCCGCGACGCTCTGGCTCGAGGAGCTGGACGCGCTGCTCGCGGCGCACGCCGAATATCTGAGGCTCCGCCGCGACCGCAACGCCAGGGAGGAGCCCGACGACGCCGAGGCCGCCGGGGACGGGGCCAGGCCCCAGGCCAGGGCCAAGGCCAAGGCCAAGGCCAAGGCCAGGGGCAAGGCCGCCGCGGCCAAGAGCCGCAGCTGAGCGTCGTCGCGGCGGAAAAGATGCTGGAGCTGCACGTCAGCGGCGCCGGCGTCACCTCCGCCGCGGTGGCGGCGCTGCTGCTGCGGCTGGGCGTCGAGGCCTCCGTGGTACCGACCCTGAACGTCAGCAGGCCCGACGAGAAAAGCGAGGCGCCGCAGATCGAAGACGGAGTCGTGATCATCTTCCCCAGCTGCGAGCGGCGGCAGTTCTCGGAGGAGGTCTGGCCCGAAATGAAGCGAACCTTCGGCCTGCGATGCGGCTGGGTCGACGCGACCTCCAGGGGCTTCCGGGGCTGCACCGAGAATTTCTGCCGGCCCTCCAGCTGCCCGTACGCCGTTGCGAGCGGCGCTCCGAGCCGCCCTTGCCATGGAGCTGACGCTGGCGCTCCCGTGCCTGACGACTTCTGAGCAGGCGCGGCTGGGCTGCGTCGAACGGGCCGTCTGGTCGGCCGCGCGGCCGCACCTCAAGGCCGCCCTGCTGCAGCGGCACCTGAGGCGCCTGCGGCAGCAGGCCTGGATGAACGAGGTGCTGAACTCCGCGAAGAAGTTCCACGCCTTCGTGAACCGGCTGCACATCAACCTGACGGAGCTCCAGGACTTTCGCTGCAGCCTCGAGGGGATTTCCTTCGCGATGCGTCGCCGCAGGGACGTGCGGCTGCAGGCGCTGCGGCTCTGCCCGCAGTGTCGCGTCAGGCCCGTCGATGCGGCCTGCTACATGGCCATCGGACACAAGATGGTGGGTTCCACGCCGTTCCTGACCTTCAGCTGCAAGGACTGCATGGGCGCGCCGGCCTCTTGGCACTGCGATCTCTACCACGCGCCCGTGGTGACGCTGCGGACGGCCCGCTGGCAGCGAGCGATCTGGACGCCGTACCAAGGCGACGCCGGGAGCGACGCGGACGACGTCTGAAGGACGCCGTAGGATGCGAAGCAGGATGGAGCGTTTTGCAGACGCCGAAAAAAAGAAGGGACGTTCGTCCAGATGGCGCCGGTCCAGACGGGAGGCCGTGCGAAATGACGTCCGACGCTCTGCTCTTCGTGACGGCCGTGTACGACGTGTACGGGTCGAATTCCACGGCACCCGAAGCCAGCAGGCCCGAAGCGCTCTGGCAGCGCCTCGCCGTCATCGCGCCAAGCCTGACGCCGCGGCTGCACGTCTTCTCGGACCGAGCGAATGCACCGGCGGCGCTGCCCGAGGGCGTGACGGTGGAGGCCCTGCCGCTGGACGAGACTCTCACCTTCCGGGCCCTGGCGGGGGTCACAAGGCTGCCCCCCCTGCGCAACGTCAACAAGGACACGGCCGCGTACTTGAAATTGCAGTGCGCCAAGGCCGAGCTGCTGTGGCGGGCCTCCGAGGGCCGTGGTCGCTCGGCGACGCTGCTCGTCTGGCTGGATGCCGGCGTCAGCAAGGTTGCGCCGACGGAGGCCGTGGCGCTGGTGGAACGGCTGGTGTGCGATGCCGCGGCGCTGGCGGCCTCGCTGGCAGCGCCGGGCGCAGCGAAGGGCGCTTCCCTGATCGTGCCAGGTTGCTGGCCTCGCCGGCATCCCGGCAGCCTGGCGGCGGCACACATGGCGGAGGCCGTGAGGTGGCGCTTCTGCGGGGGGCTGTGTGCCGTTCCGCGTCCCTTGGCTGCACGCTTCGCCTCGCAGCTCCTGCAGGCGGCGCTGGACGTGGCTCGCGCGACGAGTCGGTTGACGTGGGAGGTGAACCTCTGGGAGCTGCTGGAGAGCGAGGGGGCGTTGCCCTTCGACTGGCGTGCTGCCGACCACGATGGAAGCCTGCTGCGCTGCCTGGGAGCGCCGGCGCTTCAAGGCTTACAAGCAAGTGGACTTCAAGGGGCTGCCGCCTCCGCGTCCGCTGCCGCCTCCGCGCCTGCTCCCGCGACCGCCTCCGCTGCCGCCTCCGCGCCTGCTCCCGCGACCGCCGCCGCTCCGGGCAGCTCGCGCAGCGGGAAGGCGTCGACCGCCAGCTCCACCAGGTAGCTCTCGCGATCCCAGACGGAGAGGAAGAGCTGGAAGCGGTCGCCGTCGTCGCACGACACCAGCGAGGCGCCCAGGCAGTACTCCACGCCGTGGTGGTGCAGGAAGAAGGGGTCGCTGTGGCGCAGGGGTCGGAAGGTCGCGGCGTCCAGCACGACCCACACGAGGTAGTACTGCCGCGGCTGGGCCGGCGCGACGACGTGCGTGAGGACCCAGAGGCAGCCCTCGCGCTCGATGGGCGGCGCCGAACCGCGCAGATGCCGGAACCAACGGGGCGTGGAGTGCGAGAGCTCGGGCAGCAGCCGGAGCTCGGCGGGGCCGTCGTCGGCGGCCGGAACCACCTCGCCCACCAACAGCGGGTGCCAGGCGTAGATGATGCGGCCCGCGCCCGCCGGCAGCCAGTTCTTCTCGCAGGCGGTCTCCCCGGAAGGCGGTCGGACGGGCGCGAAGACCAGGCTCGAGCCGTCGACGCGGCCGTGCACCATGCGGTTCTGCTCGCAGTAGGAGAACTCGCGCGTCGTGGCCGTGAACTCCTCGCCGAAGAGCCGCACGTCCTCCAGGCCCAGGACGAGCGGCTCGTCGCGGCGCCAGCGCGCCGCGCAGGCCTCCGCAGGCAGCAGCTCGCGCCAGTCGGAGCAGAGCCGCTCCCGCGGCGACCAGCGCAGCGCGAAGTTGCGCGTCTCCACCTTGCCGCGGGGCATGAGGTAGCCGCCGTCGGGCGCGATGATGTAGGAGACGCAGCGCACGCAGAGGAGGTCGCCGTACACGGAGACGCTGCTGGCGTAGAAGCCCTCGGGGCAGTCGAAGGTCAGCCGAAAGGTGGAGAGCAGCGGGGGCATGCGCGCGTACGAGGCCAGCGACTTCAGGCAGGCGTCCTGCCAGGGGCCCTCGTAGCTCAGGCAGAGGAGCGCGCCCGCGCCCGGCTCCTCGGGTCGCACGAAGAAGTGCAGGAAGGCGTGCTCGAACTGGAGCCGGTGGCCGTAGGCCTCCTCCTCCAGGAAGAGCGCCGACGCCGGCTTCGTCTTCGAGGCCGCGATCATCAGGAACTCCCAGGCCTTGGCGTAGTTCGCGCGCTCGCGGAGGTGCGAGACCAGCAGCAGCGCGGCCTCGATGCGGTCCGGCTGCAGCGGCAGACTCTCGCGCACAGTGCGCTCCGCGTCCTCGAGTCGGTCGAGCTTGATCTGGTTCGCGGCGATCATGTAGTGGCTGTACCAGACCTCCTCGTCCCAGCCCCCGGCGGCGATGCGCTTCCGGTACCACTCGATGGCCTTCTCGGGCTCGTTCTTGCAGTGGTAGGTCTGAGCGATGTAGAAGATATACCGCTCGGACGTGGGCTGCTCCGCGAGGCCCCGCAGCAGCAGCCGCTCGTCGCGCTCGAACTTGTCCTCCTTGCTGCCGCCGTCGCCGAAGTCCTCGACCCACGCGACGGCCGCGGGCAGCGCCGCCGCGTTTGCGCCCGTCCAGTATTCGTGCGTCAGGCCCTCGCAGCGCCAGGGCTCGGACAGCCGCAGCAGCCGGGTGTTGTAGTAGCTGAGGTCACCCAGCCGCTGCAGCAGCTGCACGCCCTGCAGGGGGTGCTCGGCCAGCACGGCGCGCAGCTGCTCCAGCGAGCCGCGGAGGCACATGTCGGCGTCGAGCACCAGCGCGTAGCTCCGCTCGAGCTCCCAGCCGAGCTCCTCTGAGGCGAAGCGCCGGGCGTGCTCCAGCGACTTCGTGCGGTTACAACCGAAGTCCTCCCAGGCGTCCTCCACCAGCTTGCACGGCCGCTCCGAGAAGGCCCGCGCCAGCGCCTGCGTCTCGTCTTCGGAGCCCGTGTCCACGAAGAGCACGGCGTCCACGGCCGGGGCGGCCGCGGAGAGGCAGCGCTGCAGGATCCTGGCCTCGTTCTTGATCATCAGCACCAGCACGACGCACACCGCCGTCGGCGCCGCATCCGTCGTCTCCTCTTCCGTCATGGCTCGTAGGTTTCTTGTTGCATCCCCCGCGGTGTGAGGCCAGTATTGACGCACCGTCGCCATGGACCCGGAGGAAGAGGACGACGCCGGGCCGCTGCCGCCGCCCGGCTGGGGCGGGCGCGGCGGCGGCGGCCTGCAAGTCGACAAGCACGAGTGGGAGGCCATCGAAGCGGTGCCGCCGGCCGTCCGCCGCGTGGGGGCGCTCTTCCAGGCCGCGGCGCGCGAGCTGACGGCGGCGCGCGCCGACTTTCCCAAGGGCGGCGAGGCCCCGCCCGAGTCGGCGGCGCCGCAACTGCCGCGCACCCGCTCCAGCGCCAGCGCGGACTCCGTCGCCAGCAGCGCCGCCTCGCAGGCCTCCTCCTTCGACCGCGAGGCCTGGGCCGTGGTCGCGGGCGAGGCGAGCGCGGCCGCCCCCCAGCCGGCGGCGAAGAAGAAGGGCGAGCAGCTGCGCCGAAAGCGGCTGGAGGAGTCCCTGCGCGACGACCTGAGACGCCTCGAGGAGGACCGGCGCGAGGACCGGCCGCCCAAGCTGGAGCGCTACGGCAACCGCTTCGAGAGCTTCCTCGGCGCCGCCCTCGCCTGGCTGGAGCGAAAACGCCGCCCCCGCGTGCTGGCCGCCGTCACCGCGCTGCGGCTGCGGGACTTCGCGGACAGGCGCTACGGCCCCGGCGCGCTGCCCGAGGGCGCTCGGCGCCGCCTGG
>Ga0136644_10002339_pt1 | contig 14532 bp, 13 predicted proteins | sample C_130820_EF_Meta_FD_94780 | JGI IMG/M metagenome (GOLD analysis project Ga0136644, IMG submission 94780) | Freshwater microbial communities from Lake Croche, Canada to study carbon cycling - C_130820_EF_MetaG (v2) (version 2) | ecosystem: Environmental > Aquatic > Freshwater > Lake | place... | reverse complement strand
GCTCTGGGGTTGTTCGGGTCCATAGCCAAGGCCTCGTTGAGGTACTGCTCGGCGACTTTGTTTTGATTGAACTCTTGGCTCAAGCGTGCAAGTTCGATGCGAGGATCGCTCAGTCCAGGGTTCTTCATAGCCCAGTCTTTCAACAGCGCGAAGCCTTTTTCGGGTTGCCCTTTGTCGACCAAGAGGATCGATAGGCCACGGTAGCAATCGACGTGATTGGGGGACATTTCCAAGCAGGTGTTGTACATCCGTTCGGCGTTCTCGATCATCTTTGGATCTTTGGCCGCCGCACCGAGTTTGTGGTAAGCCGACCCGAGGTTGTAGTACGTATCAGGGTTGGCCGAATCGGTCAGCTTGGCCTGCTCAAAGTACTGCAGTGCCTCGGCGTAGCGACCTTGTTGGTACATCGCCACTCCGCGCGCGTTTTGATTGCGGGCACCAAATTGGCAGCCGGAAAAAGCCAAGCAACCGATGGCAATGAGTCCTGCCACAAAAAGACGATGCGGCTGAAACTCGATCGGCGATTGATTCCGGCAGAGTTTGTTTTTATGGCAGAGTTTTTTTTGAAGTGTCGAAGTCTTTGCAAGCGGGGTCATCCCAGAGGTTCCTAGCGAGATTTGCAAAATATGGATGCAGCCGCCCGAAACGTACCGATTTTCTATTGTCCGGGGCAAGATGAGTTGCCAGGAGTGCTCTTGACGCGTGTTCTGGGAATTGGGTATTCCGCTGGCTTGTTCGTGGGACTCCCACGCGATCCGGCAAAGATAATCCCGCAAGATCATTCACAGGAATTACCAACTCATGAAGCGTTTCCTATGGGCGGCTACCCTCGCCGCAATGCTTGGACAAGTAGGCTGCAACTCCGGAAATAAAGACAAGCTAGCGCAAGACGCCAACGCTGGCACCGGTCCCAAGACCGCCAGCCCTGCACCCCTTTCACCCCCGGCATCTAACGGTTCACCCACATCTCACGGTGTGCTGGCAACGAATAAGGGTGCTACGCCTGAACCAACACCCCAGGATGAGATGATTCCTCTGAGCTTGCTGAATTTGTCCAATCCGATCAAGCCCGAGGAAGTCGTCGGTGCGTTCTTGGAAGGGATGCGAACGAGCAACGCGAAAGTCATCGAGTCGCTCCTCTCGACCCGAGCTCGCCAGGAAATCCGCTCCAAAGGACTCGAGATCTCCCCGATCGGATCGCCAAACGCAGCGTTCGAAATCGGCAAAGCCCAACAGATCGATCCCAAAGATCCAAATGTCATGCTGGTTTCGAGCAATTGGATCGAACCGGGTGCTGCTGGCGTCCCTGGCAGCGAATACGAAGTCGTCTGGGCATTGATCAAAGAAGTCGATGGCTGGCGCATCTGCGAGATGGCCGTCGACACCCATGCCGAGGGAGAAGAAGTCCAAGTGGTGAACTTCGAAAATCTCACCGAAGTCATGGGCGAGTCGACCGGCGAGCGAACCGCCGCGCTTCCAAATACCAACACACAAGCCCCTGCGGGCCCTGCCAACGCACCGGCTTTGCCAGCCGCCGGTCTTCCAGCTTCGTCGGGTCTTCCAGCTTCGTCGGGTCTGCCAGCCGCACCGGGTCTGCAAGGCGGATCGGGTCTGCCACCTTTGCCACCCGCAGGCGGGCCTAGCCTCCCGCGTTCCCTGCCGCCAGCACCACCGGCCGGATTACCACCGCTGGGGGGGGCAGGTCGCTAAATACTCAGGTTTCTTTTGGGAAACCAACGGAAACCGATTCGGATTCTAGGTCGATTTGGCCATCCTGGCTTGACCGGTTTTACTGGAATCCTCTATCTTTTGTCACCTGCCGACGACGCCGTCGGCGCAGTTTTTCGTTTATTAGGTTTCAGTTTCGTTGAAGGGGACTTCCCGACCATGGCATCAATTCAGGAACGAGTCATTGATATCGTTGCCGAACAACTCGGTGTCGAGAAAGACAAAATCACTCGTGACACCCACTTCGTCAATGACTTGGGTGCCGATTCGCTTGATACAGTTGAACTAGTGATGGAGTTCGAAGAGGAGTTCGATATCGACATTCCTCAAGACGCAGCTGAGAAGATTCAGCGCGTCGGCGAAGCCATCGATTACATCGAAAAGCAATCTTAATCGATTGACTCCGTGACCAGCTCTCGTCGGCTGGTCATCCATCGGCATCATATCTTCAGTCACATGGGATTGCCCGACTCGAACGTCGGGCAACCCCTTGATTCTTTCGATAGCAGTTGCATGAATCGTCGAGTTGTTGTCACGGGGCTTGGGTGTGTTACGCCACTGGCTTTGGATGTTCCATCGTTATGGAACGGAATCCTTGAAGGTAAAAGCGGTATCCATCCGCTGACTATCTTGGACGCCACGCACCACAAAGTCCGCTTCGGTGGCGATGTGCCCAATTTTGATCCAGGCATAACCTGCGAACCCAAAGATCTCAAGCGTCTGGATCGCTTCTCCTTATTCGCGATGTGGGCTGCTTACCATGCCATCATCGACTCCGGCTTGGACTTCTCCAAAGAACAGGCCCACCGCTGTGGAGCGATCGTCGGTTCAGGCATCGGAGGTCTCAACGAGATCGAAGAGCAGATCCTGCGCATGCACACCAAAGGCCTAGATCGTGTCAGCCCGTTCACGATCCCCAAGATGATGCTCAACGCAGCCGGCGGAAATCTTGCTATCCAATACGGCCTGAAAGGCCCTAACTTCGCCATCGCTACTGCTTGCGCGTCGAGCAACAACGCAATGGGTGATGCCCTCAAATCGATCCGCACCGGTGAAGCCGATGTGCTGATCACCGGGGGAACCGAAGCAGCCATCACGCACATGGGTGTGGCCGGCTTTTCGAACATGAAGGCTCTCTCGACTCGCAACGATGCACCCGAGAAGGCCAGTCGACCCTTCGATGCCGATCGCGACGGCTTTGTCCTGAGCGAAGGAGCAGGGATTTTGATCTTCGAAGAACTCGAGCACGCCAAAGCCCGCGGTGCGAAGATCTATGGCGAAATCCTAGGCTACGGCGGATCCTGCGATGCCGGCCACATCACCGCCCCAGATGAACACGGTCGCGGGGCTTCGATGGCCATGCGAAACGCTTTGATCGATGCCCAACTCGATGCGTCGCAAATCGACTACATCAACGCGCACGGTACTAGTACTCCACTAGGCGATAAAGCCGAAACCATCGCCGTCAAATCGGTCTTCGGTGAGTCGGCCCGATCAGTCGCAATTTCCAGCACCAAAGGCCACCTCGGACACGCTCTGGGCGCAAGCGGCGGGATCGAAATGATCCTCTCAATCCTGAGTTGCTACCACGACATCATCCCACCGACGATCAACTTGGAAACCCCCGATCCGAACTGCGATTTGGATTACACGCCCCTGACTCCACGCAATCGCAAAGTCCGGTACGCCATGAACAACAGTTTCGGATTCGGCGGCCACAACGCGACTCTCATCTGCAGCAAACTCTAGGCAGACGGGCGTTTTTCGCCCACAATACTCGGCGATCGCTTCCCTGTGAGTTGGTTCTACACCCCCTGAGGATCGCCATGAAAGCTCTGTTTGACTCGCGCTCGGTCGCCTGGTCGCTACGACGTATCGCTCTTTGGAATCTTTTGTGGATGTCCCTGGCAGCGTTGTTCCCCTCGCCAGCCCGATCCGATGAGGGGATGTTTCCAATCAGCGAACTGGCGAATATCGGACTAAAAAATCGCGGCATCCAACTATCTGCCGACGAGATCTTCAACCCACAAGCAAAAAGCGTCGTCGATGGGATCTGCCGCGTCAACGGCTGCACCGGCTCGTTCGTCTCGAACCGTGGCCTCATCATCACCAACCACCACTGTGCCTTTGACGCCATCCAAAAAGCAAGCACCACCGAGCGAGATCTGCTAACCGATGGCTTCATCGCTCAAAGCCGAGCTGACGAAGTCCCTGCGCCGAACTACACGGTACGCATCACCGAGTCCTACGCCGATGTTTCCTCCGAAGTCCTCTCGGCGACAATCCCCGATATGAGTTACGTCGATCGGACCAAGGCCATCGATCGGCGAAAAAAAGAACTGGAACTCCAAGCAGAAAAAGACAACCCAGGGATGCGGGCCGAAGTGGCCGAGATGTTCGTAGGAAAAACCTACGTGCTGTTCCTCTATACCTACCTCAAGGACGTGCGGTTGGTCTTCGCACCACCGATCAGTGTCGGTGCCTTTGGCGGCGAACTCGATAACTGGGAATGGCCCCGTCACACCGGCGACTTTTCATTCATGCGGGCTTACACCGCCCCAGATGGCAAGCCTGCCGAGTACTCGCCTGAAAACATTCCGTATCGACCCAAGCGACCCCTGCAAGTCCAAGCCAAGGGAGTCGATGAAGGAGATGTCGTGTTCCTGCTCGGATATCCCGGCCGAACCGTTCGAAATCGTACCGAGAGCTTCGTTCAATACGAAAAGGACGTACGCCTACCCTTGATCGTCGAACTCTACCAATGGCAAATCGAGGAGATGGAAAAGGCCGGTGCCAAGGACCGGGCCGTGGCGATCAAGCACGCCACGCGCATCAAGTCCCTGGCCAACGTCGAAAAACGATCCCGCGGCCAGCTCATTGGACTCGAGAGGGCCAAGATCCAGCAGCAGCGAGCCGATCGAGAGTCCAAGCTCAAAGCCTTCATTGCAAGCGACCTAAACAAGTATGGTAAGTACGCCTTCGTTCTCGAGCAGATCGACGATGCGTATGCTGAGATGTCGAAAAAAGGAAAGCTAGAGATCCATCTTCGAGAGCTTCGCACGGCTCCACGTGCCTTGGCGATCGCCTTTGCAATCTACGACGCGGCCGTCGAGAGGGCCAAGCCGGATATCGAGCGCGAAGCACCCTACATGGACCGCAACTTTGACCAAACGTCCCAACAGATCAAACTCGACGTTGGGGACTGGGACCGAGCGACCGACGCCAGGATGCTCCAAGGGATGCTAGAGCGACTGCAATCAACTTCCGGTGTGCAGGACATCGAGCCGGTTGCAAGGGTTTTAAGCTCGAATGAATCGCTTGATAAACTGACCAAGGCTGTGATGGACAATACCAAGCTTGGGGATTTGGAGTTCGTCACTGAGTGCTTGAGCAAGTCCCCACAGGAGCTCAAAAGTCTCGGTGATCCAGCTTTGAATTGGATCATCGACCTGTATCCGACCTACGTCAAACTCCGAGACAAGGACAAGGAGCGAGAGGGGAAACTCAGTCAACTCTACGGGTCTTTGATCGAGATCCAGCGGATCGCCGAAGCCTCGCAGTTCATTCCCGACGCCAACGCCACCCTTCGCTTAACGGTCGGTAAGGTCGAAGCCTATTCGCCTGTGGATGCGATTGTCAAAACGCCGATAACAACGCTCAGGGGGCTTTTAGAAAAGACCACAGGCCAGGAGCCTTACATCACACCGCCGCAGGTACTCAAGGCGGCCTCTGAGGCTCGCTATGGGGGTTTGGAGCATCCGAGGCTAAAGACCGTTCCGGTGGCGTTTTTATACAGCACCGATACAACCGGCGGGAATTCAGGCAGTCCGGTGCTCAATGCGAAAGGTGAATTGGTCGGCGTGAACTTTGATCGCGCCTTTGAAGCCACCATCAACGACTTTGCCTGGAACCAGCGATACAGCCGTTCGATCGGCGTGGATATTCGCTATGTGCTATGGATCACTGGCGAGGTTTTCGGAGCCAAGCACATCGTCCAGGAGATGCGAGCTAGCGACCCGCGATAGCCCCAGAAGGTTTCTCGCCAGGGCGCCAAGCTCGCAAAGGAATTTGGAATAATTGACATCCGTTTGGATTTTTCGGCTATCTAGATAACAAGCTGCCTTGGTATTCGTGCCTGGCATGAATTAGCGGGCCGTATCCCCATAGAATCTATCGCGGGCTAAATGGTCTTTCTCAGCCGATCAAATCCCTATAAGAATTTCATCACTAAGAGACCGACGCAGATCCAGATCAGAACCTCTGTTCATGCCCCAGCCAAACGGCCGAACAGTCGGGATAAATCCTGGTGGCTTCCATGAAACACTCGTTGGCAACCTGCACGTGGTGCATGAACCAGTAGCATTGTCCAAGAAAGACGCAGGCTCGATAGCAGTCTCGATCGAACGACAAGAGGTGCCTGCAATCGTCGATCGCGCCGAGCAATTGCGAAGTACACAGCCGCACTGACACCCTCAAAAGCCAACTTTGAGGATGCTCGGCATGCTTGGCGACCAATCGATCGACCATGCGATTGGCCGACTTCCAGTGCGAGTCGGCCATCGAATCCTCGATTTGCTGAGCGAATTGGATTTGCCAATCGGTACGTGTCCTCAAGAGGATCTGCTCGCGTGCCCGATCGGCCTCAAGCCGTAGCCTCGAATCGCTGGCCCTGAGAAAAGGCCCGAGGAATCGATACTCAGGATGCTTGCCAACCCAACCCAATGCCCAAACGGCAGCCCGCTTTATCTCGGCCTCACGCGAAAAGACCAGTCGTCGAAGCGTTGGAACTGAGTAATCCTCAGCAACTGTCTTGGACCACGAGCGATCGTCGGACATATCCTTTGGATACGTCCCCAAGGCATGCCCCTGGTCGCACTCATCGCGGTAAAATGAAACTAGCTTTGACAGTCGCGTGTTCATACGTTTCGTTCGATTAGCTCTTGTGTATACCCCCCAGGTTAGTTGCCATAAACTTGATCGCAACGGCATTCGATGATTCTGGACAAAGAAACTAAAGATCCAAAGATGCGCTTGACTTCGACCTATCTTCGAACTCCATCGCTATGCCTCATAGTATGCCTCTTGGTATGGCTGTGTGTGTGTGGACTTGTTCAAGCCCAATCGATTCATCCGTATCGCACACCCCAGGCGATCGCACTGACGAGCCAACTGCTCGCTCTCTCGCCACAGTCTAAGAGCAAGCTGAGGTTATCTCTGTCGGACTGGATTCAAACCGTAGCCGTTGGTGATCCAATCCCGCTGTGGCTCGACCGACGCATCCCGAGCGATATCGTGTTGTCGATCGATATCCCCGAGGACCAAACCAACAAAGAGGTGCTTGCGCTCGTCGCCGCGCAAATCGATGCCGAAATCGCATGCGTCGATCGCTATGTCGCACTGGTTCCGAAAGGCTCGGCCGGAGCCATCGAGTGGGCTTACTGGTCCTTGTGCAGCAACCCGAGCCAACCAGCTATGCGTGTTACCAAAAAGGAGGGCTTGGAATGGAGCGATGGGACCGACACTCGGCAGATATGGAAGTCATTCACCGAACAATATCGCCTAATGTCTGTTTCAAATTCCAGCCGGCTAGTCACGGACTTTGATCGTTGGCGAGCAGGACGCTTGGACGCCACCAACCCGGCTGCGATTGCCACGCTGCTGCTTTGTGGCTTTGACGAACACCTCAACTGGCCAGCCGACAAATCCCCGAGTATCGAGCTGCTTTCGGAAAGCTTTGAGCGTCTGAGGCGCACCCCTGGCGGAGATTTCGTTCGATTTCAATACGCCACAGAAATTCCTAAAATTGGAAAGAATGCTTGGCAAGCTTGGCGGACGCGTTGGCCTCAGGCGACCCTCGAGCGGGTTTCCCAAAACGGGCCCGCAAAAAACGACACCTGGGAAATCCTGGCCCCTGTTGCTGCCCATCGCGAACTGGTCGAATCGCTCGCCCCACCGGCTAAAGCCAAACCAGCCAACCCCAACCCATCGAACCCTGCTAGCACCAAAAAATACACGGGCGTGTACCGAGGAGAGATCCTCAAAATACTTGCGAATCTCAGCCAGCAACTCTCCTTGCAACTGACCCCCAAAGACCTATCGACGAGCCTTGCAAGGCAAGAGGTCGACGTGAGTTTCAAAGATGCGACGCTCGAAGAGCTGTTGGCAAAACTTGCCGATGCCTCCGGCTTGAAAATCACACTCGAAGGCCAATCGCTCGTGGTCCAAGCGCCCGAGCGTTAGGATTGGCAATTTCCGTGGCCTAGAGGATCCCGAATTTTTCGAATGCTCCCACGGCGCTCATCCCACCTCGGATGGCATCCCGCACTCTGTTTTCTCCGTGCACCTTGGCAAACGCCAATCGCAGGACCTCTTGCTCGACTCCCTTAGGAACAACCACAACTCCATCGGAGTCAGCAAAGACCAAATCCCCGGGTGAAAACACGACCGAGTCGATCTCAACGGGCACATCTAGATCGATGACCCGCTGGCGATTGAGGCTATCGTACAAGCAGCGATCTTTCGCAAAAACAGAAAATCCAGTCGCAGCGATTTTGTCTACGTCTCGGACCGCGCCATCGACGATCGCACCGACACAACCCCGGTTCTTGGCGGCCGTCGTGAGCAGCTCGCCCCAGATCCCAGACCGCATCGATCCTCCAGCGGCTGCGATCAACACATCGTCAGGATCGCAGGCATCCACGGCCTGAAGCTCCAGTGCATAGGGATTGGGGTCGGCGTGGAACATATCGGCCCAAAGGGTCGTTTTGCATCGACCAACCAATAGTCCGTTTCCGGTCTGTCTTGTCAGCGAGACTCGAGGGGATTGGTGATGCAATCCGACCTGATCCAACGCATCGCAGACCACCGCACAATAAAGTTCTTCGCGCATTTTTTCTAACGAGATCAACATCCGTAAACCTTTGGGATTCGCACTGTTTTGAGCCATCTGTCGGACAACCGCGCAGTCAATTTGCAATACAATACTCCAAAACCGCTGTCCTTCCCACCTTGTACATCCCCTGATCTAGCATGCATCGCATCGGTATTTTGGCTCTGCTGCACGAGTCGAACACGTTCATTGAGTCTCCGACCACGTTGGATCGCTTCGAGCAGGACGTGGTGGTCTTTGGACCGGATCTCCTCGAGCGGTTCGCAGCCAGCCACCACGAAATCGGCGGCTTTATCCAAGCTCTAGGCGACTGCCAGATCGTACCGATCGGAGCCTACAGAGCCACTCCCGCCGGAGCCATCCCTCGGGATACTTGGGAAACCATCGTCGAGGATCTGCTCAAGCGGACCGACCAAGCCTTACCGCTCGATGGACTCTTGATCGCTGCCCATGGTGCTGCGGTATCCGATCAAGCTCCCGACGCGGATGGAAATTTTTTATCGCGGGTTCGGCAGCTTGTTGGTCCAAAGATCCCCATCGTCGTTACGCTCGATCCGCATGCCAATCTTTCGCCGCAGATGATTGCATCCTGCGATGCCCTGACGGCCTATCGCACCAACCCCCACCTCGATCAGCATGCCCGGGGACTCGAAGCTGCCAAGATGCTCCTCGAGATCCTCGATCATCAGCTCCGCCCAACCATGTGCGCAGAGTTTCTACCTTTGGTGATCAACATCGAGCGCCAAAGCACCGATGAGCCTCACCTCAAGCGGGTATACGATCTGGCCAACCAGCAACTGCAGCATCCTCAGGTCGTCAGCAACAGCATCCTGCTGGGATTCCCCTATGCCGATGTCCACGAGATGGGTTCGGCGATCGTCGTGATCACCAACGACAACATGGAACTTGCGCGGACCATGGCCAAGGAGCTCTACGATGCGATCTGGGAATCTCGCGAATCGATGCAAGGGGTTCTCATATCGGTCGATGAGGCGTTGGATCAAGTCCAGCGAGAGCCCACCAAACGCTTCTGCTTGCTCGATATGGGTGACAATGTCGGTGGCGGTTCGGCCGCCGATGGGACGCTCATCGCACAGTCCCTGAGCCAACGTCAGCTAGGCCCGAGCTTTGTATGCATCTACGATCCGCAGAGCGTTGAGCATTGCAGGCAACTAGGAATCGGCCAAGTGATCGAGCTGAGTATCGGAGCCAAAACCGATCGTCAACATGGAACACCCTGGGAATGCAAAGCGACCATCAAGAGCTTTCATCAGGGGAAATTCTCTGAGGATCGACCTCGCCACGGAGGGATCACCCAGTTCGACCAAGGCCCCTCGGTGGTTCTTCAAGCGACCGAGGCTCCGATAACGATCCTTCTGACTTCAAGGCGCACCGTCCCTTTCAGTTTAAATCAACTGACCTCTTGCGGACTGGATCCCGGATCGTTCCGCGTGCTGGTCGCTAAAGGCGTCCATGCTCCTCTTGCGGCCTATCGCGAAGTCTGCGATGCATTCCTCCGGGTCAATACACCCGGTTCGACCTGTGCGGATCTGTTTGAGCTAAACTATCGCAATCGGCGAAAGCCCCTCTTTCCCTTCGAAAATGACTTGTAGACACCTCGAACTCTCCTAAATCAACATGAAGCTGTTTTTCGGTTTAGTTTGTATCTTGCCAGTGAATCTGTTGCTCCTGGCCGCGAGCGTATTGGCTCAAGATCCGATCAAGCACTCCTATTTGGTCCTAGGTGCAAAGACCGCTGTTATCGGCGAGGATGGCAATGCAAGTTGGGAGTACTCGGGCGGTTCACGCGATGGGTTCGTGCTCCCAAACGGCAATGTCCTGCTAGCTTATTCCAATCGAGTTGAGGAAGTCACCCCCAGCAAGCAGATCGTGTTTAGCTATAAGTTAGATCCTGAGAACAAAGAGATTGGGACCGCCCAGCGTCTCTACAACGGCAACACACTCGTGACCGAGCTGGGACCCAAGCCGAGGCTCTTGGAGGTTGATCCCCAAGGTGCAATCGCTTCGCAAATCGCACTCGAACCAGAAACCGACAATGCGCACATGCAAACGCGGATGGCAAGGCAGTTGCGAAACGGCAATTACCTCGTGCCACACCTGTTGGCCTTTGCGATCAAGGAGTACACACCCCAGGGCCGTATCGTACAAACGTTCAAGACCGATTTGGAGTCGCTCGGTGGACGTCCGGCTGAAAATTGGCCCTTCACGGCGATCCGATTGGACAATGGCCATACGGTCGCGTCGCTAACCCATGGCAACAAGGTCATCGAATTTGACGCTCAAGGCCAAATGGTTTGGAAGGTGACCAATGAGGATGTGGGTGGACTGTTCAAAGATCCATGCGGTTCGCAGCGTTTGGCCAACGGCAACACAGTCATCGGATCCCATGGAGCCAACACCGGGGTATCGATGGTGGAGGTCACTCCCGAGAACAAGATTGTCTGGACCAGCGATCATCCGCTAGCAGCCGGCGTGCACCATTTCCAGATACTTACGACCAACGGAAACAAAGAACCCGGCATGCCCTTGAAGTGATCTATTCCCACCCAATCCCCAAGAAAGAGTTTGGCCAAATTTCATGCACAAACCAACCAATCCATTTACCTCATTAATCTTTGCCTCATTATTGCTCATGACAGTACTCCAGCTCGCTTTGGCAAGCTCAGTCTTCGCCCAGCAAGCTGCCGGCCCACAAGCGGCTGGTTCGAAAGGAGCGGGCCAAGTCTTCTGGATCGGTGGATACGGGCCGGGGATCTACGCTAGCCGACTCCAAGACGACGGGTCGATGGCCCAGCCTCAGCTTGTGGCTACCCAAGCCAAAGCGTCATTCTTTGCGCTCCATCCGAAGCTCGATGTTCTCTATGTGGTGTCCGAAACAGCGATCAACGACAAAGAGCGCGCCGCCTCGCTGGCTGCTTACCAATTCGACAGGGCCGGCTACCTGTCCGGAGGTTTGCCCGACCTGAAACTTCTCAACATCGAAAGAGTCCGAGGCAACGGTCCGTGCCACGTCACGGTCGATTCGGAGGGTCGATTTGCGGTGGTGGCCAACTACGGTAGCGGTTCGGTCTCCTTGTTCCCAATCCAGTCAAGCGGCTTGCTCGAAGCGGAGAGTTCGACTCTGCAGCATCAAGGGTCCGGGCCGAATACCGCTCGACAGCAGGGCCCACATGCTCACTGTTCGATGGTCGATCCGACCAATCGCTGGGTACTGGTGGCCGACTTGGGACTCGATAAAGTCCTGGTCTACAAGCTCGATGCTCAGAGCAAGAAGCTCGTCCCAGGTCCCAACCCCATGCTGAAGCTCGCCGATGGGGCTGGACCTCGTCATATCGCCTTTCATCCCGACGGAAAGCTCCTCTACGTGATCAATGAGATAGGGATGACATTAACCAGCGCTGCGTGGGATGCAGAAGCAGGCAAGTTGACGGAGATCGCCACGGTACGAACCGTTCCAGAAGAGCAGCTTCAAGGTGGATGGTCGACAGCCGAAGTCCTCGTGCACCCATCGGGGCGTTTCGTCTACGGGAGCAATCGTGGGCATGACACGATCGCACTCTTTGCGGTCAGTCCGCAGAATGGAGTAGCGACCCGCATCGAGAATTTCTCGACGCTGGGTAAGACGCCTCGCAACTTCCGGATCGATCCACAAGGCCAGTTTTTGTTGGCAGAGAATCAGGACAGCAACACGATCCACTCGTTTGGGATCGATCGAGGCACTGGCTTTCTCAAACCGACGGGTCACTCGATCTCGGCCGAGAAACCAGCGTGCATCAAGTTCATGACGACGCCGGTAGGGCCTTGAAGTTCTTGCTTTGCGAGAAGAATTTGCAGGGGTTTTCGTAGACGACACGGCGGATGAGTTCTCGGGAGTGTCCGCGTCGTTTGAGTTCCATGATCAGATCCGGGATTGCGGTCGGTTTGCTCGGTCCCCAGTCTCCTGCAGAGTTGGCCATCAGGCGTTCGGTTCCATATTTCTCGATCATATCGGCGGCCCGAGCCGGCGTGCATTTGGTGACCGGATAGAGGGTCATACCGGCCCAAAAGCCTCGGTCGAGGACTTCCTGGATCGTGTGTTCTTCGACATGGTCGACCAGGACTCTCGAGCGATCGACACGCGAGTCGCTCACGAGCATGTCGAGGATCATCTTGGTCCCTTGGAACTTGTCTTCCAGGTGTGGGGTATGGATCAGGATTTGCTGTCCATATCGAACGGCTAGATCGACGTGTTCGAGGAAGATGGTCGATTCGTTCTTGGTGTTCTTGTTCAGTCCGATTTCGCCGATCCCCAGAACATTGCTCTCGCTGAGGAACTCGGGGATCATCGCAATAATTTCACGCGAAAGCGAAACGTTCTCGGCTTCCTTGGCATTGATGCACAGCCAGGTGTAGTGCTGGATACCGAACTGCGCGGCGCGTTTGGGTTCAAACTGCGTGAGTTGTCTGAAGTAGTCTCGGAAGCTCTCGACGCTACCGCGGTCAAAGCCGGCCCAGAAGGCCGGTTCGCTCATGGCGACGCAGCCCATCCGAGCCAACGTCTCGTAGTCGTCGGTGGTGCGGGAGACCATGTGGATATGGGGATCAATGTAGTCCATAGTTCTTTCGCCAATCGGGATCGTAGGGGCGGCTCATGAGCAACTGCACTCGCTTGGCCTTGTCCTGTTGGTCGTCGAGCAGGATCTCCATGCCTTGTTGCAAGAGTTTGCGCTGTTGCAGTTGATCGACCGAACCGTTGGCACGATCGAGGCGATCGAGGGTAGCCGCCAGATCAAGGATTTTCGAGCGTGCGATGAAGAACTCTTCGGTGAGGATCTTCTCGGCGTCTCGCGCCGCTGGCTTTGGATCGTTGCTCATCATCGTTTAGTACTCGTGGCTCGATGGCTCGGTAGCCTGTGGGGGCTCTGCAAACTTCCGCTCAGCGACTTTCCGAATGCGGCGCGAAGCGACTTCTTCGCTGAGCATCGCAAGGACCTCATCGACGGGTTTGGTTCCCAATTCACCGGAGATCCGATCGCGAAGGGCGATCGAATGGGTTTCGGCTTCCTTGGGTCCGATGACCGCCATGTAGGGGATCAGATCGAGCTGTGCATCTCTTATTTTTGCTTGAACTTTCGCTCCACGCAAATCGGTTGTGACTCGGAAACCAGCTTCGGTGAAACGTTTCTCCAGTTCAACCGCATAATCGTTGGTTTTTTCACTCAGCGGGCAGATACGAATCTGCTCTGGGGCCAGCCACATCGGGAACGCCCCGGCGAAGTGCTCGATGAGCATCCCGACAAAGCGTTCCATCGAACCGAACGGTGCCCTGTGGATCATCACTGGGCGATGGGACTTGTTATCCGCTCCGGTGTATTCGAGATCGAAGCGTTCGGGCAAGTTGTAGTCGAGCTGAACGGTACCTAGCTGCCAATGACGACCGATGCAATCTCGGACCATAAAGTCCGCCTTCGGGCCGTAGAAGGCGGCTTCCCCCTCGGCGGTGCTGAAGTTCAATCCCGACTCTTCGAGAACCTTGCGCAGGGCGGCTTCGGCTTTCTGCCAATTCTCTTCGCTGCCGACGTACTTGTCGCTTTTGGGATCGCGGAGCGACAGTTGGACGCGATAGTCTTGGAGCCCGACCGATTCGAGAACAAACCGAGTTAGTTCGATGGTGTTTCGGAACTCCTCTTCGACTTGGTCGGCAGTGCAGAAGATGTGCGCGTCGTCCTGGGTGAGCCCTCGGACGCGGAGCATGCCGTTGAGTTCACCGGTTTGTTCGTAGCGGTACACGGTGCCGAACTCGAAGAGCCTCAGGGGCAGGTCGCGGTACGAGCGAGGCTGGGCTTTGAAGATCTGTGCATGGTGCGGACAGTTCATGGGTTTGACCAAGAACCGTTCGTGATTCCGCTGCCATT
>Ga0136644_10002335_pt1 | contig 14547 bp, 10 predicted proteins | sample C_130820_EF_Meta_FD_94780 | JGI IMG/M metagenome (GOLD analysis project Ga0136644, IMG submission 94780) | Freshwater microbial communities from Lake Croche, Canada to study carbon cycling - C_130820_EF_MetaG (v2) (version 2) | ecosystem: Environmental > Aquatic > Freshwater > Lake | place... | reverse complement strand
CATAGCCTGGTAGAGATCTTCTAGAAAAGACGACCTCCACCAAGCTATTTTCTAAGCTCTTTTTCAAGAGCGTTGGGGGGTAGGGACGAGGCAAATCGATTAAAACTTCCGCTTCAAAATCCTCTTTAGTTATAAAAGCCTTCTTACCTCACTTGGAACCATCCGCTTCTGCTTCCAGTAGCTTTGTCCACTCTAACTCGATTGTTCTCGTCACACTTTATAGTAAAGCAACCCGGGTGCCATTCAAAATAAGTCCAGAGTTTCAAGTGCATACCGAGGGTGTGTGTCTTAAATTTGGGCAGTTCACGCAGGGAATTTTAAAAAAAACATAAATTTAGATAGTTAGCGGTGATTAACGGGCAGTGCGCACTGTTCTGAAATTGGTCGTTCACTAGCGAGTCTTCAGATTAGGAGTTTTTTGAAAAAACTGATATACCGCGACCATGAACAAAAAGCTTTTAGTGGTTCTTGGGGTTCTTATGGCTCGGCAGTTATGTGGGAGCTGTACCGATTTTTTTTATGTTAAGCGGCCGGTGGTTTACGGTGCGGTTATCCACGAGTTTGTCGCAGCTGAAAACTCGGAAACTCAACATGCCGAAGCCTTTGGTCTGCTCAAGGGAGACGAGGATCTGAAAAGCTTTCTCGCGGCTCGAAAGAACGGGGGCGAAACCTTAGCGGAGATCACTTTTCTGGGAACAGCGTGTGGTCTGAAGGCCACGGCAGCAGCCGAAAGAGCACGCCGTTATAGCTCGGTATGGAGCCAAGCTTATCAGAACTGGATTTTATATTTGACCCGAATGGGGATCACACCCGTAGTAGGAAAACCGTGTCGCAATGCCGCAATCGAAATAGCCGAAGATCTTCGGGACTACCTCGATTAGTTGACTCATCTACATCAAACGGTTTCGGCCCAAATAGTCGTTATGGGTCGCAATGAAAAAGAGAAGAGCTTTAGTTACCAATTCGTCCACCGGTATCTTGGTTTTTTTCTCCATCTCCTTTAAATCTTTCACAATATGCTCTTTAATTGTCACGCTGAGTTGTGTTTGTTGAGTTGTTTGATTTGATTTGTTTGTCATGATGTCTGTATGATGAGCCCGTTCCTAAAAACGGTCAAGCCCATACTCTAGGGAGTCCGAACTTGGTCAACTGAATTTTGGAAAAATTCTGATATGATTAAACACTGATTCTTAAAAGGTTGCATCGAGCATAAAAGTACCCTCAATGAAAAAAAACTTCTTAGAAATAAAAGTAAAGTTTCAAAATATTTTTCGAACTGCATCTATCTCTGTTTTCGCATTCTTCCTGTTCTTTTCTTTTCTGGGGCTTATCTTTTTATATTATTTGACCAGCACCCTTCCTGATGTGAGCAAACTTAAGAGTTTCCAACATGTTCAGGCGACTGAGGTTTTCTCCGATGAGGGGAAAAAGATAGGTGAGTTTACTACCGAACGGCGATATCCCTTCGTCTTTGATTCGCTTCCCAAATATTTAATTCAGTCCTTTTTAGCAGCTGAAGATGCCAAGTTCTACGAACATAACGGAGTCGACTTTAACGGGATCGGCCGTGCGGTTTTCTCAAATATCACTCGGGGCAGGTTTGCCCAAGGTGGAAGTACAATCACGCAACAAGTGGCTCGGGCGCTACTTCTCTCCACCAAAAAGAAAGAGATTACCAGGAAAGTTCGCGAAATCGTTTTGGCCTGGAGGATGGAGAAGACCCTTTCAAAAAATGAGATTTTGAATCTCTATTTAAAAGAGATTTTTTTGGGTCACGGGTCTTTTGGAGTGGCTTCGGCGGCTCGAAACTATTTTGGTAAGAAAGTGGAACAGTTAACTTTGGGTGAGGCATCTATGTTAGCCGGGCTTCCTCAGCGGCCCAACGAATGGAACCCGATTCGAAATCCCCACCTCGCAAAACGCCGACAAGCTTACGTGCTAAAGCGAATGGTTGAGGAAAAATTTATATCGGCTCAGCAGAGTCAAGATGCTTATAATGAAGTTCTTAAACTAAGAAATCTAGAAGACCTTAACAATTCCGCTGCTCCTTATTTCACCGAGTATGTTCGCCAATACTTAATGGCGAAGTATGGTTCGGAACATGTTTTGAGCCAAGGCTATCGTGTCTACACCACCGTCAATTATGAATTTCAAAAAACGGCTGAAAAGGCCGTCGACCGTGGATTGCGAGAAGTAGACAAGCGACTGGGGTGGAGGGGAATCACTGAGCATATCGAGGAGCCGGTCAATCAAGAGGCTTTCGTGAGAAACGCTCACAAAACGGTCGTCGAGGAATTAAACCCTCCGAGGCTTTTATACCCGGACGCGGCTTCGGGTGTTCGGGGACTTGAGTACGATTTAACTCCCTATTACGAAAAAAATAGTCGATATTTTGGGGCGACCCCCGTTTCCGAGGGTGGGCTTTACAAAGGGTTGGTGGCAGAAGTAAGAGACGATAAAAATGCGGCTTTTATTCGAGTGGGACAAACCTCTCTGGCTCTGCCCATCGCGGGGGTTCAGTGGGCGAAGATCGATGGGATGCCTATCAAACAGTTGTCCCAAATATTGAAACAAGGAGATGTGATTTGGGTGAGAGTCGATAAGATCGACAAAAAATCGGGTTATGCTTCAGTGACATTGGAGCAGGAGCCGGAAGTCCAGGGGGCACTTTTATCCTATGAAGTGCAAAATGGCTTTGTTCGCGCCATGGTTGGAGGTACCGATTTTAATAAAAGTAAATTTAATTGCGCACTTCAAGCAAAACGACAAGTAGGTTCGACCTTTAAGCCCCTTTTATATGCAGCCGCTTTTGATAAGGGGTTTTCGCCGGCCTCATTGGTGACCGATTCCCCCATCGTCTATAAAACTGAGGGGAAAACTGAATCGCAAACGTTAGGTTCTACTGAAGAAGAGTGGAAGCCGCACAATTACGGTAATAAGTTCGAAGGGGATATCCCTTTACGGACTGCTATTATTCGGTCGATGAATATTCCGACGGTTAAACTTTTAAATGAGATCGGTGTCGATTACGGGATTCAATACTCCAGAACCTTAGGAATTACTTCTCAGCTTCCCAGGGATCTGACTATTGGTTTGGGATCTTGGTCAAGCAGTCTAGAAGAGTTGATGCGAGCTTATGCCATTTTTCCTCGGCTAGGTCGTCCCGTCGCCCTGAAGTATATCAAACGGGTCGAAGACAGTGATGGAAAGGTGATTGAGGCCTTCTCTGACGTCGCCGATAATAACGGTTCGGTCAGCAATGCGATCGAAAAAAATAACGAGGGGCCCGCTCTCCTCGGGAATTCAAAAGTTGACGGGCAAAGTGTAGGCGGGCAGGGAGAGACTGCTGTTTTACCCCCCGGTCACGTTATCTCTCCGCAAACTGCTTATGTGATGACTGATCTTCTTAAAGGGGTGATTCGCGATCCGCAAGGCACGGGTCATGCTGCGGGTTCGGTGGCTCGGCAAATTGCTGGCAAGACTGGGACTTCGAATGATCATCGAGATGCTTGGTTTATTGGCTACACGCCTACTTTGATGAGTGGGGTGTGGATCGGATATTTGAAAGATAAAACCCTAGATATTGGGGAAACGGGAGGTAAAGCTGCTGCCCCCATTTGGGCCGATTATATGAGAGTAGCTACAGCCCAAAGCCCAAACATAGACTTTCCGATTCCGGACGATGTGGTGTTTGCCTATATCGATAGAAATACTGGAAAGCTTGCTGGACCAGGGACTCCGACCCGTGTCCGGGTGGCATTCAAAGCCGGCACGGTGCCGAATGCCAACGGTGATAATCTTTTGAGAGTTGGGGAACCTGGGGTCAGGGGAACTGCGACCGGATCTCCAGGGGGTAAAATTCAAACATCACCCACGACAGAAGAAACCACCAAGCCCTCGATGGACGAAAGTGAAACCTCAGATTTCATGAGGCAAGAATTCCAATAAAAACCCAAACTTCTTGGAATAATTCGAGAAACTTCACTTTAGCTTGTTTTAAGTTCAAAGACCTGCTAAAACATCCCCACTTCTGTGTGTATTTTGCGAAAGCGGGCAGTGCCCGCTTTTTGTTTATAAATAACTAGGTAGTGTGAATTTGAACGATTCGATTAGAAAATCTGAAGCCGAAACGAATCTTTTAGCTCTGTGTGATGAAGCGTTGAAAGATTCCCCCTTTCGAGTTTTGGATGTCGACATTGCTTCTCATTCCCTAATCCGTATTTTTATTGACAAAATAGGCACGGAAAAAGGGCCCTCTCTAGATGAAATAGCTGAGTTAAGCAGAAAGCTTGACCCTTTGATCGAGGCGGCGAACTTCACTAAAAGTTCGTACAATCTTGAGGTTTCATCTCCTGGATTGGACCGTAGATTAAGGTTAATTTCCGATTTCGCAAAAGAGATTGGTAATGAAGTTTCCCTTAGTCTGCATGAGGGGCTTCCAGGAATTGGAGCCAATCTGAAGGGTGAATTGGTTAAAGTGGAGAGTGGACGACTGAGCATGGCTCAGGGGAAGAAAAACAGAAAAGAGTTTGAAGTTTCAATCGATAATATAAAGCGGGCTAACCGTGTTTGGAACTTTGAAATGAATGATAAAAAATAGAAGGAAGATGTTATGGCGTCAGAGTTAGGAAGAGTTATTGAACAAGTAGAAAAAGATAAAAGCATTGATAAAGCTATCTTAATCGACGCTTTAGAGTCTGCTTTGGTAATGGCCGCTAAGAAAAAATATGGCGTAGATAAAGAGATTGAAGCCCACTTCAATGAAGAATTAGGGGAAATTGAACTGTTTCAGTTTAAAACGGTGGTTGAGGAAGTTGACGATGAAGCGACTGAAATTTCATTTGATGCCGCTAAAGAGTTGGACCCTGATGTAACTGCTGGCGATAGTATCGGTGTTAAACTTGATACCAACCAGTTTGGTCGAATTGCAGCGCAAACCGCTAAGCAGGTCATTATTCAAAAGGTGAGAGATGCGGAACGCGATATTATTTATAATGAGTTTAATATTCGTAAAGGTGAAGTCGTAAACGGAGAATGTCGACGAGTTGAAAAAGGTTGTGTCGTCGTCAATTTGGGCCGTACTGATGCGATTTTGCCCACCCGTGAGCAGATTCCCGGGGAAACCTTTAGACCTCATGACAGAGTTCTTGGGTACTTGATCGATGTTCAGCAAACTCCTAGAGGACCAAAAATTGTCCTTTCGAGAACTTGTCCGGAGTTATTGATTCAATTATTCAAACAAGAAGTTCCCGAAGTAAATGAAGGGATCGTCCAGATCAAAAGCGCTGCGCGTGAGCCCGGAATGAGAGCTAAAATTGCAGTGGCATCTACAGATCCAGACGTTGATCCTGTTGGAGCCTGTGTTGGCGTGAAAGGTTCAAGAGTTCAGAATGTAGTTCAAGAACTCCGCGGTGAAAAAATTGATATCGTGCCTTGGGAAGAGGACGAAACTCGATTCGTTTGTAACGCTTTAGCTCCAGCTGAAGTTATTAAGGTCAGAGTCGATGAAGATAACCACTCCATGGATATCGTTGTGGCAGATAATCAATTGTCTCTCGCGATTGGTAAACGGGGTCAAAACGTAAAGCTGGCATCGATGCTAACGGGATGGAAATTGGATATCGTGTCCGAGACAAAAATGTCTCAACGACAAGACGATGCAAAAGAATTGCTTAAAATCATCGACGGAATCAGCGATACGTTGGCGCAAAGCTTGTATCAATACGGGTTTACTATGGAGCAATTGGCCAATACCGATGTGGCAGTCATTGCAACCGTCCCTGGGTTTAACGAAGATAAAGCAAAAGAAATTCAGCAAAAGGCCAAGGAACTCATTGCCTCTGGTAAGTATGGCGAGGCAAAAGCCAAACAAGTAGAAGCCGCTAAAGCATTCCAGGGCACTGGAGGCAGACGAAGCCGTTCTGCGGTTGATGAGCAATTGAAAGCTGAAATGAAAGCTCTTCAAGAAAAAGAAAAAACAGAAGCTGAAGCTGAAGCTGAAGGACAAACTGAAACTCCAAGCGGAGAGTCTAACGAATCTTAATAAACATTGAAGGAAGAATGACTACAAAATTAAAAGTATACGAGCTAGCAAAAGAATTGACGATGGATGGCCAACATCTAGTGGATTTGGCTCAACGGCTAGGCATTGATGTGAAAAATACCATGAGTGTGCTCGGAACCGAAGAGGTTCGAACCATTCGGGAACATCATCGAAAAAATAAGACATTAGCCAAATCAGCTGCTGCCGCAACCCCGGCAAAGCCGCAAGTCACAGAAAAAAGGGTTGGGACCACCGTGATTCGTCGCCGCTCGGCTAAAGCTGTTGCGGAACCTACTCCCGAAGTTGTTGAAGCCCCAGTTGCAACAGCAACTGCAGAGGAAGAAGAAAAAACTAGCGAAGTAGCTGCTTCTTTGGAAGAAGCTCCAACAGTTGAGGCTTCAGCCCAAAGTGAATCTGATTCCGTTGCTGAAGTTAGTCCTTCAACTGAAACAACTCCAGCTCCGGTGGCCGCAAGCGAAGCGCCATCCGAGAGCCAGAATGCACCGACTAAAGAGGAAAAAACGGTCACAGCTGCTAAGCCTGTGGTCGAAGTGGTTGCCCCAAAAGCTAAACGATTCTTTCCTTCTATTATTAAAAAAGTAGCTACTGAGGATTACCTAGGAGCTAAAGTCGGCCCAAAAGTTGAGAAGGTTAAAAAAGAGGTCAAACCTACTACGGCGCCTAAACCTGGAACTCCTGGTAAAGTGGCTGCGGGTAGCCAAGCTCAAACCCTCGCAGGGGGAGTTTCCAAGAGAGTCAAAGAGGTCGATTTCGCAAGCCCCGCACAGGAAGTGGCTAAAGAGGCCGGTAAACGCCGGTTGCTGGAACGCCAAAATTCGGTGTTTAAAAGCGCCGATTTCTTAAAAAGGGAATTGGTCCATTCGACAAAAAAGAAAAAAGCTGCTGTCAGCCGTCCCGCACTTAAAACTCAGATTACGACTCCAAGCGAGCATAAACGGGTAGTCGAGATGGGCGATTCTATTTCAGTAGGAGAATTTGCGAAGCAGGTAAGCCAAAAAGCGGGTTCCATTATCAGCAAGTTGATGGGCATGGGGGTTACCGCCTCCATCAATGAGTCTATCGATCACGATACTGCAATATTACTAGCTCAAGAACTTGGTTTTGAAGTAAAGCAAAAGGTTTTTAAGGAAGAGGAATTTATTCCTAAGTTTGGCAGTGAAGAAGGGGAATTAAAACCTCGAGGTCCCGTAGTTACCATCATGGGGCATGTCGACCATGGAAAAACATCCCTCCTAGATGCTATTAGAAAAACTAAAGTAGCAGCTGGCGAAGCCGGTGGTATTACTCAACACGTAGGGGCTTATACGGTTACCCTGCCCAAAGGTAAGATTACATTTGTTGATACCCCTGGCCACGAAGCCTTCACTGCGATGAGAGCTCGTGGGGCTAAAGTTACCGACCTAGTTATTCTAGTGGTCTCTGCAGTTGACGGTGTGATGCCACAGACTTTGGAATCCATTAACCACTCCAAAGCGGCCAATGTGCCCATTATTGTGGCGGTCAATAAGATTGATCTGCCGGATGGAAATCCAGATCGAATCAAACAAACTTTAGCTGGGCACGGTTTATCTCCCGAAGAATGGGGTGGAGATACAATCTACGTTCCCGTATCCGCCAAAACAGGAAAAGGGCTCGATACTTTGCTCGAAAGTATTCTGCTGCAAGCCGAGATGATGGAGTTGAAAGCTAACTATGATTGTCCTGCTCGCGGAGTTGTGATCGAATCTCGACTCGACAAAAACCGAGGAGCAGTAGCTTCTGTTCTTGTTCAGCACGGGAAATTAAGGGTTGGAACTCATTTGGTGAGCGGAACCTGTTATGGAAAAATCAGAGCCATGACTAGTTCGGAAGGAAATAAGATCACTGAAGCTCTTCCGGGTGAGCCGGTTGAGGTTCTTGGGCTTCCCGCAGTTCCTGCAGTTGGGGATGAATTCTTCGTCATGGAAGACGAGAAATCGGCAAAGGCTTTGGTAGATGCCCGCGCTCTTAAATCCAAACAACAGGCTCTAGATAATAAACCTCGCCTCAGCCTCGAAGAGATGATGAACGCTCCAGCAGGACCCGATAAAGAACTGAGAATCATTCTCAAAGCTGACGTTGCGGGTTCGACCGAGGCTCTTAAAGAAGCTTTTAATAAATTTGCTTCTGAGAAGGTTAAACTCAAAGTTCTTCATACGGGCACTGGTGGAATTACTGAGAGCGATGTGATGTTAGCGGCGGCTAGCCAAGCGGTCATTTTGGGTTTCAATATTCGCCCTGACATCAAAGCTCAAAGATTAGCTGAGCAAGAAAAAGTGCAGATTAAAACCTACTCAATTATTTATGATCTTTTAGAAGACATTAAGAAATTGGCCGAAGGGCTTCTGTCTGCCGAAGTTAAAGAGCGTGTTATTGGAAGAGCTGAAGTTCGTAGCGTCTTCAATATTCCGAAAATCGGAGCCATTGCGGGTAGCGCTGTTATCGATGGGAAGGTCACAAGGGGTTGCTTCTTGCGTCTTCTTCGGGATAACCGGGTCGTTTATGAAGGTAAATTATCAAGTCTTAAACGCTTTAAAGAAGATGTTAAGGAAGTGGCTACAGGATTTGAATGTGGTATTGGGCTTGAGAATTTCAACGATCTAAAACTCGGTGACCAATTCGAAGCTTTCCTCAAGGAAGAGGTTAAGAGTACTCTTTAAATAAAAAAGTATTGTAGGGTGTTTGTGGAATGAGTACGCGCAGAACAAAGCAAATGGGGTCCTTAATTCAGGAGACGTTAGCTCAATTGCTCCAGAGAGAAGTTTCGGATCCTAGATTGCAGAATATAGTTGTAACCGATGTTCAAATGTCGGCTGATCTAAAGTTGGCTCGAGTCTATTTCACCAAAGCGCAATCTGCCACCGATTGGAACGAGAAAGAATCTCTTCAAGGCTTTAAAAAAGCGAGTCCCTATTTAAGAAAGATGATAGGCGAAAGATTAGAGTTAAGAAGTGTGCCTGAGCTTCGCTTTGAAAAGGACACTCACCCTGAGGAGTTGAACAGACTTTTGCACTTAATCGAGACAGAAAGACAGCCGAATACGGCTGGCACTGAGGAATGAAAAAAATATGGATGAAGCAGTATTGGTCATAGACAAAACGGCGGGCCCTTCAAGTTTCGATGTGGTGAGAAAAGTTCGCAACTACGTCCGGATAAAAAAGGTGGGTCATGCGGGCAGCTTAGATCCGTTTGCAACCGGTGTTTTAGTGTTACTTACCGGAAAAGCGACCAAGTTATCAAATGCTCTTCTCAATGCGGATAAAAAGTACCAAGCGGTGATAAAACTTGGTGAATCCACCGATTCGATGGATTGTACGGGGCAGGTCGTTGAAACTATGCCCATCCCGGAATTGACCGAAGGTCGGGTTAGAGAAGTTCTAAAGGCCTTTGAAGGGGAGTGGAGTCAGATTCCTCCCATGTTCAGCGCCAAGAAGGTCCAGGGGGTTCGGCTCTACGAATTGGCTCGAAAAAACATCTCTATTAAACGAGAGCCAATTCCCGTTCAGTTGTATCAGTTGGAGCTGTTGAATTTTGGGGGGGGACATCTGAAATTTCAGGTCCATTGCTCCAAAGGGACCTACGTGAGAAGTCTGGCCGATGAAATAGCTAGAAGATTGGGCACCGTGGGCCATTTGACCGAGTTGCGCAGGCTTACTTGTGGGAACTTTTCTTTAGAAGAGAGTGTGACGGTGGATCAGCTAGTGGCAGGAGCTGCCGAATGGAAGGCCCAAGGCCATCGTAACTACTTGAAACTATTAAGTGCTGAAGGGGTGATTCGCACGCACAATGCGGGTTTTGAGGCGAGTCGATCTAGCCATTTGCCAAGACACGGCAACAATGGTATGAGCTTCCTAAATTAAAGGAATAACAGAGGTATAAAAAGTTGAGTCTATTACAGGAAAAAAAGACGGAACTAATTAAAAACAATAAACTTCATGATCGGGATACAGGATCCCCTGAGGTTCAAGTCGCATTATTAACTGAGCGAATTAATAGTTTAACGCCGCATTTTAAGTCACACAAAAAAGACCACCATTCACGTCGTGGTTTGTTGCAGCTTGTGGGCTCAAGACGTCGTCTATTGGACTACTTAAAAAAGGTAGATTCTACACGCTACCAAAAGCTCATTGAGCGATTAAATATCAGAAAATAGTTGCCTACTATCTAGGCCTATCTTTCAAAAAAATTAAAGGAGACAACTATGGGTGTCGTCGAAGTTAGTGCCAACTACGGGGGGCGTCTTTTAACGCTTCAAACAGGTAAGTTAGCCAAACAAGCGGACGCTTCTGTTCTTGCTACTTACGGCGAGACGATGGTTCTTGTGACTGTGGTTTCCAGCCATAAGCTAGGAGCTGATCAAGATTTCTTTCCTCTGACAGTAGATTTTCAGGAAAAATATTATTCGGCAGGAAGAGTTCCTGGGGGATTCTTCAAAAGAGAAGCGAAACCTTCCGATAGGGCCACTTTGTCTGCCCGACTCATCGACCGACCCTGTCGGCCGTTGTTTCCAGAAGATTATCTTTACGAAACCAATGTCGTAGCAACCGTATTATCGGTAGATGGTGTTAACGAGCCCGATTATGTGGCCTCCATTGCTGCCAGTGCTGCACTTCATATCTCAGATATCCCTTGGAGCGGACCTGTTGGAACGTTGAGAGTGGGCTATCTTAACGACCAGTTGGTGGCCAATCCTGCTCCAACTGACATGGCAGACAGTAAAATAGATTTGTTGGTGTCTGGGGTAAAAACAGGCGTTGTCATGGTCGAAGGAAGTGCCAAAGAGGTCTCTGAAAAAGAGATGATGGACGCTATTGATTTCGCGCACAACGAAATGAAGGTCATTTTTGATCTTCAAGATGAATTGAGACAAAAAGCTGGTCAGCCTAAGCGAGAATACGAAAAGCCGCTCAGAGACGAAGCTTTGAAAACTGAAATTCGAAAGTATAGCTGGGGCGATTTTGAGAAAGCTTTCGCTATCAAAGAAAAACTCAACCGCTATGATGCTCTAAGCCAAGTTAATAAAAAAGTTGCCGAAAAGTTTGCGGTTAAAGAAGTCAAAAACGATGAAGATAAACGCCGTAACAAATTGGTCGGACTCTATTTCGAAGAGGTTAAAGCTGCTTACGCTCGAGAAAAAACTGTAAATACTAAGGTCCGTATCGATGGGCGTCCGTTTAACGAAATCAGACCCATTGCCTGTGAGGTGGGCCTACTTCCAAGAGTACACGGAACCGGTTTGTTTACACGCGGTGAGACTCAAGTTCTTGCCACCGTTACCTTGGGAACTGCTGACGACGAACAAAAGATAGATTCGATTAACGGCGTCTACAATAAGAGCTTTTTGCTCCATTACAATTTTCCGCCTTACTCAGTCGGTGAAGCACGTCCTTTACGTCCACCCGGCAGAAGGGAAATTGGTCATGGGTTTTTAGCTGAAAGAGCTTTAACCTACATCATTCCTTCGAAAGAGAAATTTCCTTATACCATCCGGATTGTATCAGAGGTCCTAGAATCCAACGGAAGCTCCTCAATGGCCACTGTTTGCAGTGGATCTTTGGCACTAATGGATGCCGGGGTTCCTGTCCCTAAACCGGTAGCCGGTGTGGCGATGGGCTTGATCAAAGAAGGCGATAAGATTGCTGTACTCTCGGATATTTTGGGAGATGAAGATCACTTAGGAGATATGGACTTCAAGGTCTGCGGAACTGCAGATGGAGTTACAGCTTTCCAAATGGATCTCAAGATCGGTGGAGTCAGTCGAGATATTATGGAAAGTGCCCTTTCTCAAGCTAGAGAAGGTCGCCTACATATTTTGAGTAAAATGGCTGAAGCTCTAACAGAAGCTAGACCTAATTTTTCAAAATACGCACCACGTATTTTCACACTCAAAGTCAAACAAGATAAAGTCCGTGAAGTTATTGGCTCGGGTGGAAAAGTTATTCGCAGTATTATCGAAAGAACTGGGGTTAAGATCGACATTGAAGATGATGGTACTATCCATATTGCTTCGGCCGACGAAGTCAGCGCTCAAAAAGCGATCGATATCATCAATCAAATTGTCGAAGAACCTGAAGCTGGAAAGATATACGAAGGCAAAATTACCCGAATCGCAGATTTTGGTGCCTTTGTAGAAATCATCCCTGGTACGGAAGGTCTTTGCCACATTTCTGAATTAGAACACTTTAGAGTCCGTCACGTTGAAGATGTCGTTAAGATGGGAGATGTTATTCAAGTTAAATGCTTGGAAGTCGACCCTTCTGGGAAAATCAGACTCTCTCGTAAGGCCCTCATAGCAAAAGAGGCCAGCCCAGCACCTGCTCCGCGCCCTGAAGGCGGAGAGGCCGGAAGTGGCGAAGTAGATGAGGACCGCGGAAACCGAATTGAAGCCCGTTCAGATCGGGGAGATCGAGGAAGAGATCGTGAACCTCGAGGCGATAGAGATCGTGGTGGGGATAGAGATCGGTTCCGGGGTGGAGACCGAGATCGTGATAGAGACAGAGGTCCAAGACGGGATAGAGACAGAGGCCCCGATAGAGGCCCCGATAGAGGCCCTGATAGAGGTCCTGATAGAGGTCCTGACCGTGGTTTAAGATCTTCACGAGATAATCGAGATAGAGATTTCGATCGTGACCGCCCACGCTCTGATAGAGATCGCGATCGCGGCCCTGAAAGAGAACGTGGAAATCGGTATGAAAACAAACGGTCGGATCGGGACGATCGCGGATACGCTCCGCGAGAGGACCGCAATCCTCGTCGTGAACCCGATGACCGTGGGTTTAATCCCGATTTTAATAATGAGGATCGGGGAAGCCGTTACGGACGGGATGACGAAGATTAGTCTTCACGCTCCAAAGAATCACAACCTTAATAAAGACTGGGGCTAATAAGTGCCAGCTCAGTATCGAAAAGTTTGCCTAGAAAATGGGGCAACTCTTGTTATGGAACGCAACGAACACGTGCGCTCCGTATCAGCTGGCGTATGGGTTAAAGTAGGTAGTGGGCTCGAAAAGAGGCCTCTAAACGGGGTTAGTCATTTTCTTGAACACATGGTGTTCAAGGGAACCTCCAAGCGGTCGGGTTTAGAAATTGCGACCGTACTGGAATCTTTGGGAGGGGATCTTAACGCTTTCACTGATCGGGAAGTTACCTGTTATCATTGCACCGTTCTTAGCGAACATGTCGATGTTGCCTTGGACGTTTTGAGCGATCTGACTCTTAATCCCACTTTCCCTAAGGGGGAGATCGAACTTGAGAAAAAAGTGCTTCTCCAGGAACTTTCCATGGTCGAAGAGTCCCCTGATGACCAAATTTACGATCTGTTTTTTAGAAACGTATGGAAAGATCAACCGCTAGGTCAGCCCGTCATAGGAACCCGTGAGACTATTGAGAGCTTTAGTCGGACAATCGCGCAAAAATTTTATAATCAGTACTATCACCCCTCGAATATGGTGATTAGCGTTGCAGGAAATATCGACCCTGAACACATCATTGAGGAATGTGAGAAGCTGTTTCGGTCGAAAGAGAAAAAGAGCCCTCTAAAAACTGCAAAGCAGAACTTAGCCTATTTTCCAACACATAAGAAATTTGTGACTTCTACCGACCAATTACATTTAATTGTGGGCTTCGACGGCTTGTCCATGCACGACTCTGCGCGATTTGAAGCCTTAGTCCTAAATTTTTATTTGGGAGGTGGAATGAGCAGTCGTCTTTTTCAAGAGATTAGGGAAAAAGCGGGGCTTGCTTACACAGTGGATTGTGATTTTATCCCCTTTTCGGACGCAGGACTCTGCGCCATCTATCTGGGGCTCCAACCCAAGTCACTGAGTAAGTGCCTGAGCATCTTGGGTAAGGAGATCCAAGAGGTGACTCAAAAAACTATTTCCCCCAAGGCTTTGGAACTGGTCAAAAGCCAAATAAAAGGATCGATTATTCTATCGTCGGAACAAACTGAGTCGAGACAGGAAAGCTTAGGTAGGAATGAAGTGTGCTTTGGTCGTCACATCACCCCGGAAGAGATGGTCAGAGAGGTTGATAAAGTAGATGTTGAGAGAGTTCAAGAGATTGCGAAACGTCTTTTTGTTTCAGAAAAAGAAAGTACGATCACGTTATCCCGTGCTAAACCCAAATTAAAAGAGGTAACCCTATTCTCATGATTACAGTAAAAGTTAATAAGACAAATAAAAATGCATCTATTCCATCTTATATGTCTGCAGGGGCTGCAGGTTGTGATGTGTGTGCTTGTTTAGATTCTGCAATCGTTGTCAAACCCGGTCAGAGATTTGCTGTTCCAACCGGTCTGAGTGTCGAAATTCCCGAGGGTTATGAAATTCAGGTCCGACCCCGGAGTGGTTTGGCTTTTAAAAAAGGGCTAACAGTGGTTAATGCTCCAGGTACTATTGACAGTGACTACCGTGGAGAAATAAAGGTGTTGGTCATTAACTTAGGAACTGAGAATGTTGAAATTG
>Ga0136644_10002333_pt1 | contig 14549 bp, 14 predicted proteins | sample C_130820_EF_Meta_FD_94780 | JGI IMG/M metagenome (GOLD analysis project Ga0136644, IMG submission 94780) | Freshwater microbial communities from Lake Croche, Canada to study carbon cycling - C_130820_EF_MetaG (v2) (version 2) | ecosystem: Environmental > Aquatic > Freshwater > Lake | place... | reverse complement strand
TCATGGTCGATCTGGCGGTACCGCGTGATGTGGAGCCCGAGGTACAGGCTCTGCAAGATGTGTACCTTTATACCGTGGACGACTTGGCTGGCGTGGTGCAAAGCGCCCAGGCCAGCCGCCAAGCCGCCGTGGCGCAAGCCGAGGCGATTGTCGATGCCGGGGTGCAACACTTCATGCACTGGCTAGACCAGCGCGACACGGTGCCCTTGATTCAGCAATTGAACGCCCAGGCCGACGCTTGGCGCGCCACCGAGTTGGGCCGCGCGCGCAAGCGCTTGGCGCGTGGGGAAGACCTGGACGCGGTGCTAGAAGGCTTGTCGCGTGGCTTGACGCAAAAAATGCTGCACGGCGCCTTGGCCGAGCTGCACGCGGGAGACGCCCACACACGCGGGCGTACCGCCGAGGCGGTGGCGCGGCTGTTTCTGCGCAAAGAGCGTTAGCTGCGTTGCACCGGCATGCAGGATGCCGCCCTTAGGGGGGCACCCGCTCTCTGTCTATTTCGCCGCGCCGCGGTCAGCGCCTTAGCCACCGGATTTTCATGAAACCTTTTCTACGCCACCGGCTGGAACGCCAGTTGCAACGCCTGCAAGACCTGGAGCGCCTGCTCTCCAGCCCCGACATCATGGCCGACATGACGGCTTACCGCAGCCTCTCTAAAGAGCACGCCGAAGCCACGCCGGTGGCCTCGCGCTACCAGCGCTTGCTGCAACGCGAGGCGGATGCAGCCGCCGCTTTGGCACTACTGGAAGATGCCGAAATGGCCGCCCTGGCCCAAGAGGAAATTCAGCAGGCGCAAAACGAGGTGGGCCAGTTGGAGGCGGAGTTGCAGCGCTTGCTCTTGCCCAAAGACGCCGACGACGAACGCCAGGCCTTCCTAGAGATACGGGCGGGCACGGGCGGAGATGAGTCGGCTTTGTTCGCCGCCGACTTGCTGCGCATGTACACCCGCTATGCCGAGCGCAGAGGCTGGCGGGTAGAAGTGCTCAGCAGCAGCGACAGCGAGTTGGGTGGCTACAAAGAAGTGGTGCTGCACATCACGGGCACCCAGGTCTATGGCGCGCTTAAGTTCGAGTCCGGCGGGCACCGGGTGCAGCGCATTCCGCTCACCGAAACCCAGGGCCGTATCCACACCAGTGCCTGCACCGTGGCGGTGCTGGCTGAGCCCGACGAGGCCGAGGCCGCACCTATCAACCCGTCTGATTTGCGCATTGATACCTACCGTGCCAGCGGCGCGGGGGGGCAGCACATCAATAAAACCGATTCGGCGGTGCGCATCACCCACTTACCAACCGGCATCGTGGCCGAATGCCAGGATGACCGCTCCCAGCACCGCAACAAGGCCAAGGCTTTGCAGGTGCTGACCGCGCGCATTCACGAGCAAGAGCGCGCCGCCCAGGCCGCCAAAGACGCGGCCACGCGCAAGGGTCTGATTGGCAGCGGCGACCGCAGCGATCGCATACGCACCTACAACTTTCCTCAGGGCCGCTTTACCGACCACCGCATCAATCTCACGCTCTACAAGCTGGCTCAGGTGTTGGAAGGGGATCTGGACGAAGCCGTGCAGGCGCTGACGCAGGCCCGCCAGGCCGAGCTGTTGCAAGCACTGGAGGCAGCATCGGCATGACCGTGCAACAGGCCCTGGCGGACGCGATGGCGCGCGGCCTACCGCGCCTAGACGCGCAACTGCTGCTGCTGCACTGCCTGCAACGCCCGCCCAGCGACCGTGCCTGGCTGCTGGCGCATGACCAAGATGTATTACCCGCTGCTGTGCTGCCACTGTGGCAGTCAACTTGCGCGCGGCGCTTAGCAGGCGAGCCGCTGGCCTACATCAACGGGCACAAGGAATTTTTTGGCCTGAACTTGCAGGTCGGCCCCGAGGTGCTGGTGCCGCGCCCAGAGACGGAGACCTTGGTCGAGTGGGCACTCGCTTTGCTACATGAGCAGGCCAATGCCCAGGTGCTGGACTTGGGCACTGGCAGCGGTGCCGTGGCGCTGGCCATCAAAGCCAGTCGGGGAGACTGGCAGCTATGGGCCAGCGACGCCAGCGCGGCAGCCCTGGCCGTGGCCCAAGCCAATGCGCAGCGCCTGGGTTTAGCGGTGCAGTGGCGGCAGGGCGACTGGTTGCACGCCGTGCCAGGCCAGCGCTTTGATCTCATCGTGTCCAACCCACCCTATATCGCCGCACACGATGCCCATTTGCAAGCCTTGCGCCACGAGCCCTTGCTCGCCCTCACCAGCGGCGAAGACGGTTTGCAGTCGCTGCGCCAGATCATCTGCGCCGCGCCTGCTTGCCTCAAGCCCGGTGCCTGGCTGCTGCTGGAACACGGCCATGACCAAGCGGCAGCGGTGCGCGAGCGGCTGCTGGCGCAGGGCTTTGAGCAGGTGCAAAGCCGCAACGATTTGGCGGGCATCGCCCGCTGTACGGGTGGGCGGCTCGGCACAATGAAATAATCAAGTGTTGCGATGAAGCAGTTAAAGGAGTGCACAAGCATGAGTGATGTTCAACAACGGATTGACGACTTGGTAAAAAACAGCGAGGTGCTGCTGTTCATGAAAGGCAACGCCAGTTTCCCGATGTGCGGCTTTTCCGGGCGCGCGATCCAGATTTTGAAAGCCTGTGGCGTGGATACCAAGGGCCTTAAGACGGTGAACGTGCTGGACGACCAGGAGATTCGCCAAGGCATCAAGGAATACAGCAACTGGCCCACTATCCCCCAGCTCTATGTGCGGGGTGAGTTCGTCGGGGGCTCGGACATCATGATGGAGATGTACGAGTCCGGCGAGCTGCAGCAGGTTATCTCTGGCCAGACCACCTGAACTGGGGCTCGATTAGCCCTCAATTGGCGTCGCGCAGCAGGCACGACTTGTGCTGCAATGATTGCGTCTATTGACAAAAAGGAGTGGTGCTATGCAGTCCCGCAACCTGGTTACTCAGTCTGGCTCACTCAAGCTGCCGGTGGCGCAGCTACGCAGCGTGTACCAAACGCAGGAGGTAGCGCGCAAACTGGCTAAATTGCCCGAGCGTGAGCATGAATGCCTGCGCAGCACCTACGAGCGCATGCTGGAGCGCGGGCCTGAGCGGTTTCAAGTGAAGCCCTCGGGCATTCCCGACATGGCGGAGCTATACACCAGCTTGCCCAATTTCCATGAGGTGCTGGACGACGTCAAACGCCATGTGGCGCTGAGCCAAGACAGCCGCGATGGCCTAGAAGTCACGCCCATGCTGCTGCTAGGCGCCCCCGGCATTGGTAAAACCCACTTTGCGCGCCAATTGGCTGATTTGTTGGGCACCGGTATGAGCTTGGTGCCCATGAGTTCTATGACGGCAGGCTGGCTGCTGTCGGGTTCGTCATCTCAATGGAAGGGCGCCCGCCCCGGCAAGGTGTTTGAAGCCCTGGTGGAAGGCCAGTACGCCAACCCGGTAATCGTCGTGGACGAAATCGACAAAGCCAGTGCCGACGCACAGTACGACCCCTTGGGCGCGCTCTACAGCCTGCTGGAGCACGACACCGCGCAAAACTTTGTGGACGAGTTTGCCGAGGTGGCAATTGACGCCAGCCAGGTGATTTGGATTACCACCGCCAACGACGAGCGCTGCATACCGGAGCCGATTCGCAACCGCATGAATGTGTATGAGGTGCAGGCCCCGTCTGATGAAGCGGCCTTGCAGATTGCGGCGCAGTTGTACCGCTCGATACGTGGCGAACACGGTTGGGGGCAGCGCTTTGCACCCGAGCCACATGCGGACGTGCTGGAGCTATTGGCCAGCCTGGCGCCGCGCGAAATGCGCCGCGCGCTCATGACCGGCTTTGGCAACGCCCGGCTAAACGAGCGTGACACCATCAAACCCGAGGATCTGCCACGGCCCTACACCCATAAGGCCCGCATAGGTTTTGTGCACTAGGCGGGTGTGCGGGCTTTAGCCTCAAACAGGTCGCTACGCACCCGACTACAGCGTCTCGGTCTAACCCACCCAGCGCGCCCTGGCGTTAAGCACGGCCTGGGGGTATTCCGGTTTGCCGCGAGAGCCGTTGTAGCGACCGAGCGCGAAAAAGAGGTCGCCGCGTTCGCGTTGCAGATAGTGACGCAGGATGACACAGCCAAAGCGCAAGTTGGTTTGGGTATGAAACAAGTGGCTGGCCTCGCCGTTGCCGATGAGCCGAGCCCAAAACGGCATCACCTGCATATAACCTCGGGCACCGGCCCGGGAGATGGCAAACTTGCGAAAGTTGCTTTCGACCTGAATCAGGCCCAGCACCAGCGCTGTGTCCAGACCGGCGCGGCGGCTTTCGTACCATACGGTTTGCAAAAACTCATGGCGAATTTGCGCATCAGGTTTTTTGCTTTGTAGGCGAATAGCCATTTGCGCCAGCCAGCGCAGATGCGCTTCATGCGCCTGCGGGTCGCTGAACTCAGGGCGTGGCGGCGCTTGGTCAGCAATAGCCGCACTCAATGCCGTGCGCACCGCATCGGCCAGCGGCTCCTCGACTTGGGCGCCAGCGTCAGCTCGCTGCGGCCACGCGCACAGCGCCAACCCGCTGGCCAGGCCCAACAGGCACTGGCGACGCCTGGCTTCATACGCTGTCATGGGTCGCCCAGCGCGGCGCCACCCCGTCAGTTTGCACCCGCTTGCAAGCACGATTGCAAATAGGCCACCGCACCGTCCAAGGGAATTTCAAGCGCCGCGTCATCACGGCGGTGCCGGTATTCGAGTGTGCCCTGGGCCAGCCCCCGCGCGGAGACCACCACACGGTGCGGCACGCCGATCAGTTCCCAGTCGGCAAACATGGCACCCGGGCGTTCGCCTCGGTCGTCTAACAGCACGTCCACGCCGGCTTCCAATAACTGCTGGTGCAGGCTGAAAGCGGCCTGGCGCACGGCCTCACTGCGCTCTTGCCCGATTGGGCATAGCACGACGGTGAAGGGCGCAATCGCGTCAGGCCAGATGATGCCTCGCTCATCGTGGTTTTGCTCAATCGCAGCAGCGGCCAGGCGGGTGATGCCTATGCCATAACAGCCCATTTCCAGCCACTGCGGCTGGCCCGTCTCGTCCAGAAAACTGGCGTTCATGGGCCGACTGTATTTACTACCCAATACAAACACATGGCCAACCTCGATGCCGCGTTCGATCGCCAGCACGCCTTGGCCGTCAGGCGAGCGGTCACCTGCCACGACATTGCGGATGTCGGCGACCAGGTCCGGCTCGGGCAGGTCACGACCCCAGTTGACACCACTGAAGTGCATATCCACCTCGTTGCCGCCACATACCCAGTCTTGCAGGGCGGCCACCTCGCGATCCACTACCAACCTGACCGCCCGCTTTAAACCGATAGGGCCCAGATAGCCCGGCGTGCAGCCGAAATGCGCCTGGATTTCGTCCACGCTGGCAAAGCGGAAGCCAGCGTCCAGGCCAGGTAACTTGCTGACCTTGATTTCATTCATGTCATGGTCGCCGCGCAGCAGTAACAGCCACACCTGCGTCGCCAGCGGCTCGCCCTGTGGCCCCACCTGATCGGTTGCCAACACCAGCGACTTGACCGTGCAGTTCAAGGGTAGCCCCAGCAACTCGGCCACCGATTCGCAACTGCTGCGCCCAGGCGTAGCGACTCGCTCCAAAGCTTGAGTGGGCGCTCGCGTACCGGCCAGCGGCGCCAGCGCCTCGGCCTTTTCCATGTTGGCGGCGTAGTCGCTGCTGGGGCAATACACGATGGCGTCTTCGCCCGTAGCGGCGATCACTTGAAACTCCTGGCTCACGTCCCCGCCTATGGCCCCGCTGTCGGCGGCGACCGCACGGTAGCGCAAACCGAAGCGGTCGAAGATGCGGCGGTAGGTTTGCGACATGTTCTGATAGCTGGCCTTGGCCGCTTCGAGGTCGCGGTCAAAGCTGTAGGCGTCTTTCATGATGAATTCACGCCCCCGCATCAGCCCAAAGCGCGGGCGCCGCTCATCCCGGAATTTGGTTTGAATCTGGTAAAAATTCTGTGGCAATTGCTTATAGCTGCGCAACTCCTGGCGAGCAAAGTCAGTAATCACTTCCTCACTAGTGGGCTGAATCACAAAATCTCGCTGGTGCCGGTCTTTGATGCGCAGCAACTCGGGGCCATAGGCTTGAAAGCGTCCGCTTTCCTGCCACAGCTCGGCGGGCTGCACCACCGGCATGCTGAGTTCGAGTGCACCCGCGCGATTCATCTCCTCGCGCACGATGGCCTCGATCTTGCGGATGACGCGCAGGCCCATGGGCGTGTAGCTGTAAATACCACTACCGAGCTTTTTAATCATGCCTGCCCGCACCATCAGACGATGGCTGGCCACTTCCGCATCGGCGGGCGCCTCTTTGAGCGTGGAAAGAAAAAATTGAGAGGCTTTCATGGGTTTAGATAAAGGCTAAAAAGGTGACAAATCCCCCCTAAGCCACCTATTGAAGTAGGCCCAGGGGTGTGCATAATAGGTTCAGTTCACCAAATTTTGGAATTTGATTATGCTTGACCGTGACGGCTTCAGGCCCAACGTCGGCATCGTGTTGCTCAATCAGAAAAATCAGGTTTTTTGGGGCAAGCGCATCCGCACTCACAGTTGGCAGTTCCCCCAAGGCGGAATTGACCGCGGGGAGTCGCCTGAACAGGCCATGTTCCGGGAACTGCAAGAGGAAGTGGGCCTGCTACCCGAGCATGTTCGCGTCATTGCCCGTACTCGGGACTGGTTGCGTTATGAAGTGCCTGACCGTTTCATTCGGCGCGACGCGCGAGGCCATTACAAGGGACAAAAGCAAATCTGGTTTTTGTTGCAACTGGTAGGGCAGGACTGGAATTTGAACCTGCGCGCGTCCAACCACCCTGAATTTGACGCTTGGCGCTGGAACGACTACTGGGTGCCTTTAGATGTCGTGGTGGAGTTCAAGCGGGGAGTGTACGAGTTGGCGCTGATGGAACTGGCCCGCTACCTGCCGCGCCATGAGCAGCGCAACCGGCTGTTGCGCAGCGGCACACGTGCCTATACCGAAAGCAATGACGAACCGTACGGCGCGTTTGGGGGGCATGCGTTTGAACTGCCACCAGGCGGGAGCTTTGAACCCGATCCACTACAGGCGGCGCGAAGCACCGATGCGCGGCCCAACGAAACCCAGAGCCGAGACTTGTAGGCTCACTTGCGAAGTACCAAGTTGGTGCGATGCACCATCTCGGGTTCTCCGATATAACCCAGCAAACGCTCAAATTCGGTTGAGGGTTTGCGACAAATTAGGCGCGCCTCGGCAGCGGAATAATTGCTAAGCCCGCGCGCAATTTCCAGCCCCTGCGGATCCATGACGGCGATCACGTCACCACGTGAAAACTCGCCCGCAACGGCGGTCATACCGATGGGCAGCAGGCTTTTTCCTTCGTCTTTGAGTTTGGCGGCGGCACCGGAGTCCACTGTGACCGAGCCGCGCAGTTGCAAGTGATCATTCATCCAGCGTTTGCGGGCCTGGCTTTTGGGGGTTTGGGCAAGCAGCAAACTGCCTATATTTTCCCCGCGCGCGATCCGGATCAAAGCATCGGATTCACGACCCCAGGCAATCAGCGTCGAGGCGCCCGAGCCCGCAGCACGTGCGGCGGCCAAAATTTTGGTCAACATGCCGCCCGTACCAATGCCCGAGCCGCTGCCCCCGGCCATGGCTTCCAGCTCGGGATCGCCAGCGCTGGCTTGAGAGATAAACTGTGCCTGCGGATTCTTGCGTGGGTCCGCGCTAAACAGGCCACGCTGATCCGTCAGAATCACCAGCAGGTCTGCTTCAACAAGGTTGGTCACCAAGGCTGCCAGCGTATCGTTATCGCCAAATTTGATTTCGTCATTGACGACCGTGTCGTTTTCATTGATGACTGGAATCACGCCTAGCTGTAGCAGGGTCAGCAAGGTAGAACGCGCGTTCAAGTAGCGCTCGCGGTCGGCCAAGTCGGCATGGGTCAGCAGCACCTGGGCACTGCCCACACCGCAGGCGCGCAACTTGGTTTCGTACATCTGAACCAAGCCCATTTGCCCGACGGCTGCAGCCGCTTGCAATTCGTGAATCGCACGGGGCCGAGTTGCCCACCCCAGTCGCTTCATGCCCTCTGCAATCGCACCGCTGGAAACCACGATTAACTCATGCGCGTCAGAAACCAACTGCGCCAACTGCGCACACCAGTTCTGGATGGCCGCTTCGTCCAAGCCCCGCCCTTCATCGGTGACCAAGCTGGAACCCACCTTGACCACAATACGACGCGCACCCGACAACACGGTGGACAAGGGGTCTGAGGCCATGTGCGTGCGGGTGGCGAGCGCCGCCTTAATCGAGGGCTGTGGGTAGCGCGTGAGAAAACCGGGGATCGACATCTACCGGCGCTTGCTGGGCGATTTGCAAGGCATGAAGATGCGCATAGACGGCGCGTACCAAGCCGTCACATCCCTCGTGTGTCAGCGCAGAAATCTGGAATATCGGCCCCTTAAACCGTGCCCGCCGCACAAAGTCCTTGACCTTTTCTGCACGCTGCTGGGGCTCCAGCATGTCTAGTTTGTTGAACACCAGCCAGCGCGGTTTCTGATACAGCTCGGCATCATATTTTTTTAGCTCGTTGGCGATTGCCTTGGCTTGCGCCACGGGATCGACTCCGTCGTAGGGCGCCAAATCGACGATGTGAAGTAGCAAACGGGTGCGTTGCAAATGGCGCAGGAATAAATGCCCCAAGCCGGCACCTTCAGAGGCGCCTTCGATCAGGCCTGGCAAATCGGCCACCACAAAACTTTGCTCCGGCCCCACACGCACCACGCCCAGAACCGGATGCAAGGTCGTCAAAGGATAGCCGGCAATGCGTGGCCGCGCACTCGAAATGGCGGTGATCAAGGTCGATTTACCGGCATTGGGCATGCCCAACAAACCCACATCCGCCAACACTTTGAGTTCCAGCTTGAGGTTTTTCCTCTCGCCCGGCCAACCCGGTGTTTTTTGCCTGGGCGCGCGGTTGATCGCACTTTTGAAGCGCATGTTGCCAAAGCCGCCATCCCCTCCCTTGGCGATCAGGATTTTTTCACCTGGGGCTAGCAGCTCGTACAGCACTTCGCCTGTTTCTACATCAGACAACACCGTGCCGACTGGCATTTTGAGCACGATGTCGTCCCCCATGGCGCCAAACATGTCGGAACCCATGCCGTGCTGGCCACGTTGCGCTTCGTGACGACGCGCGTAGCGAAAGTCCACCAAGGTGTTGAGATTGGCGTCAGCCAGCGCGTACACATGCCCGCCACGACCGCCGTCACCACCGTTGGGACCACCGAACTCTTTGTACTTCTCATGGCGAAACGAGACACAGCCTGCCCCCCCATCACCGGCGATGATGTCGATATAGGCTTCGTCAACAAATTTCATCGGGATTCAAAAAAGGCGGGCCAAACCTTAGCTCGGCCCACCTCCGGTCGCTTGCCAAAAAGAAGAAGCCCCGTCGTGACGGGGCCTTGCCACGCGAGGACGAAGCGTATCAGGCTACGGGGCTCACGCTAACCGTGTGTTTATTCAGGGCGCCTTTGACCGCAAAGGATACCTTCCCGTCCACTAAGGCGAACAAGGTGTGATCCTTGCCAATCCCTACATTGAGCCCTGGGTGAAACTTGCTGCCGCGCTGGCGCACGATGATGCTACCGGCCTGGATGACTTCACCGCCAAACGCTTTGACCCCCAGCATCTTGGGCTGCGAATCGCGGCCGTTGCGTGTGGAGCCGCCGCCTTTTTTCTGTGCCATGTGGAATGCTCCTTATACGTTGATAGCAGCGATTTGCAGCTCAGTAAATTGCTGCCTATGCCCTTGGCGCTTTTGGTAATGCTTGCGACGGCGCATTTTGAAAATGCGTACCTTGTCGTGCAAGCCATGGGCTAGCACCATTGCTTGGACCGATGCGCCAGCCACCAGAGGCGTACCTACCTTGATCTCGCTGCCACTGCCGACAGCCAAAACCTGGTCGATGACGATCTCTTGGCCCACATCCGCAGCAATCTGTTCTACTTTAATTTTTTCGCCAGCAGCAACACGGTATTGTTTGCCGCCGGTTTTTATGACCGCGTACATGAAAAACCTCTTCTTCGAGTCTGCGAAAAAAATTTTCCGCACAGCCTTCCACTATAACATGCAACGGAGTCCTTGGAATCCATCGCCCTGATCCAAGCAGCGTTACGGCAGCGGCCTTCCTATAATCCGAGCTGTTTATTTCCATCGCTTGCTTTGTCCACCGTCCCTACCGTCACCGCCACGCCCCTTGACCTGATCGCAGCGGACATGCTCGCGGTGGACAAGGAAATATCCAGCCGACTGTTCTCAGAAGTGCCCTTAGTGGCACAGGTAGGGGCGTACATCATCTCCGCAGGCGGCAAGCGGCTGCGCCCTGCACTGCTGCTACTGACCAGCGCTGCATTGGGGTGTACGAATACGCTGCGCTTCACTCTGGCTGCGGTCGTGGAATTCATTCATACCGCCACCCTGCTGCATGACGACGTGGTGGATCAGTCCACCTTGCGGCGTGGCCGGGCCACTGCCAACGAACTATTTGGCAACCCAGCCAGCGTGCTGGTGGGCGACTTCCTATACTCGCGCGCCTTTCAGATGATGGTGGAAAGTGGCGATATGCGGGTTATGCGTATCCTGGCTGACGCAACCAATGTGATTGCCGAGGGCGAGGTGGCGCAGTTAATGAATATGCATGATGCCTCGCTGGATGAAGCGCGGTATCTGCGTGTCATCCGCTCTAAAACTGCCCGTTTATTCGAGGCCAGCGCACAGTTGGGCGCGGTGTTGGCAGGCAGCCCCGCGCCAATTGAACACGCTTGCGCGGTGTTCGGCCAAGCATTAGGCACCGCGTTTCAGGTGATTGACGATGTGCTGGATTACAGCGGCGACAGCACGGAAATGGGAAAAAACCGGGGTGACGACCTGCGCGAGGGCAAGGTTACCTTACCCTTAATTGTGGCGATGCAGCGCGGCAGCGAAGCACAACGCTGCGCCTTGCGCGAGGCGATTGAAATAGGCGGCGACGGCAGGTTGGCGGATGTCATTTCCATCGTGAAAACAACGGGAGCCCTGGAAGTCAGTCGGCAAGCGGCCAGCAGCGAAGCGCAGCGCGCACTGGATGCCGCCGCCCTGCTGCCGCCTAATCCCTACACAGACGCTTTGCTACAATTGGCGGCTCAGTTGCTAGAGCGCAGGTCGTAGAGTCTGCGCACTGCTGACGGGGTGTAGCTTAGCCTGGTAGAGCGCTACGTTCGGGACGTAGAGGCCGGAGGTTCGAATCCTCTCACCCCGACCAAAATCCAGCAAAATCCAGTTTTGACGGCCTTTTCGCCCCTTTCATATCCCTTGAAAGCGTTTAGTCGGTGGCAAAATGGCACTTTGCTCTGTTGCCCTCGTTAAAGGCGAATTGTCATGGCTGTTGCTGGAACTGTAGTTGCTGAACCGAGCCTGGCTTTACCAGGATTAGGCCGCGCGCTGGTAGCGGCGGGAAAGTTGACGCAAAAAGCAGCTGAGGAATCGCTGCAAAAATCTAATTCGTCCAATTCGCGATTCATCGCGGAATTGATGGCCTCCGGAGCGGTTTCTGCCAGCGACATGGCGCACACCATGTCGAACGCCTTTGCGGCCCCTTTGATCGATCTCGAGGCGGTGAACATACAGCGGCTGCCGCTACAGTTGCTGGAACCCAAACTCTGCCAAACCTACCGAATTGCCGTATTGGGCAAACGTGCAAACCGGCTCATCATTGCCACGGCAGACCCCTCGGATCAAGACGCTGCGGAAAAAATAAAGTTTTCCACCCAGATGGGGGTGGATTGGGTAATTGCAGAATATGACAAACTCAATGCGCTGGTAGATAGCTTCACCACCAGCACAACGGATGCCATGGACAGCATCCTGGGTGATCAATTCGAGTTTGAAGAGGCAGAGTCCCAAGCCGCCCTATCAGATTCCAACGAGCAAACCACTACCGATGTAGATGATGCACCAGTGGTGCGTTTTTTGCATAAGATGCTGCTCGACGCTTTCAATATGCGGGCCTCGGATCTTCATTTTGAACCCTATGAACACACGTATCGAGTTCGCTTTCGAATTGATGGCGAATTGCGCGAAATCACATCTCCTCCTGTAGTTATCAAGGAAAAACTGGCCTCGCGGATCAAGGTGATTTCGCGCATGGACATTTCTGAGAAGCGTGTGCCGCAAGACGGCAAAATGAAACTAAAGGTTGGGCCGGGTCGAGTGATTGACTTTCGCGTGAGTACCTTACCGACCTTGTTTGGTGAAAAAATTGTTATCCGTATTCTAGATCCCAGTAGTGCGAAATTGGGGATCGATGCGCTAGGCTATGATGCCGTAGAAAAACAAAGACTGCTCGATGCAATCTCTAGGCCCTACGGCATGGTCTTGGTGACAGGGCCCACCGGTTCAGGTAAAACGGTATCACTTTATACCTGTTTGAATTTACTGAATAAACCGGGCGTCAATATTTCTACCGCAGAAGACCCGTCTGAAATCAATTTGCCTGGTGTGAATCAGGTCAATGTCAATGAAAAAGCTGGCCTAACCTTTGCCGCCGCGTTGAAATCTTTTCTGCGCCAGGATCCTGATGTCATTATGGTAGGCGAAATCCGGGATTTAGAGACTGCTGATATTGCTATTAAGGCTGCCCAAACCGGCCACATGGTAATGAGTACCCTGCATACCAACGACGCGCCGACCACTTTAACGCGCATGCGCAACATGGGCATTGCACCCTTTAATATTGCGTCCAGCGTCATTCTCATCACCGCCCAACGCTTGGCGCGCAGGCTGTGCGTGACGTGCAAACAGACACTTGATATTCCAGAACAAGCACTGCTCGACGCTGGATTTGAAAAAACCGAGCTCGACGGCTCTTGGACACCTTACAAGCCAGTGGGCTGCAGCGCCTGTAACAACGGCTACAAGGGGCGCGTGGGACTGTACCAAGTGATGCCCATCACCGAAGAAATACAAAAGATTATTTTGCGCGACGGCAGTGCGCTGGAAATCGCTAAACAATCCGAGCGCGAAAACGTGCGTAATCTACGTCAAGCCGGTTTATATAAAGTCAAGCTGGGCCTCACTTCCTTGGAAGAAGTATTGGCTGTTACCAATATCTAACTGATCGTAAGGCGAAGTCACTATGGCGACTACCAATATTAAGGAAACGATTTTTGAATGGGAAGCCAAGGATCGTAAAGGCAAACAAGTCCATGGTGAAATTCGCGCGGTGGGTGAAAACCAGGTTATGGCAACTTTGCGTCGTCAGGGTCTGGTATCCATTAAACTTAAGAAACGGCGCATGGGTTCGGGTAAAGGCATCAAGCCTAAAGATATTGCGATTTTCACCCGTCAGCTAGCAACTATGATGAAAGCTGGGGTTCCGTTGCTACAAGCCTTTGATATCGTAGGTCGAGGTAATTCAAATATAAATGTAGCGCGATTATTGAATGATATCCGTAGTGATGTAGAAACCGGAACGTCCCTCAGTGGCGCTTTTCGCAAATATCCGCGTTACTTCAACGATTTATATTGTAATCTGGTTGAGGCGGGTGAAGCTGCTGGTATTTTAGAGCAGTTGCTCGATCGATTGGCCACCTATATGGAGAAAACCGAGGGCATCAAATCCAAAATCAAGTCTGCGCTTATGTATCCGATTGCCGTATTGGTGGTCTCGTTTGTAGTGATTGCGGTTATTATGATTTTTGTGGTTCCCGCTTTTAAGCAGGTGTTCAGCTCCTTCGGCTCAGACTTACCGGCCCCCACTTTAGTGGTAATAGGCATTAGTGAATTCTTCGTCGCTTATTGGTGGTTAATTTTCGGTGTGATTGGTGGGGGCATTTACTTTGGCTTACAAGCTTGGAGGCGTAGCCCACACATACAAGCGATGATGGACCGAATCATGCTGAGAGTTCCGATTTTTGGTCCGCTGGTGAATAAATCGTGCTTGGCGCGATGGACGCGCACACTCGCCACCATGTTCGCAGCCGGCGTGCCTTTGGTAGAAGCGCTTGACTCAGTAGGTGGCGCAGCGGGCAACCAAGTCTTCAATCTTGCCACCAAAAAGATTCAATTAGAGGTTTCGTCTGGCACCAGTCTGACTGCGGCCATGGCCAACGCGGGCGTTTTCCCCAGTATGGTGCTGCAAATGAGTGCCATTGGCGAAGAGTCGGGCTCGATTGACCACATGTTGGGCAAGGCAGCCGATTTTTATGAGACCGAGGTGGATGACATGGTGGCCGGGCTGTCCAGCTTGATGGAGCCCATCATCATCGTGGTGTTGGGCACCATCGTTGGCGGCATTGTGGTTTCCATGTACTTGCCCATTTTCAAGATTGGCAACGTGGTTTGATCGATATGCTGGATCTCTGGATTGCCCCGAGTTGGGTGGGTGGCCTGCTGGGCTTGATGGTGGGCAGCTTTCTGAATGTGCTGATCTACCGCCTGCCGTTGATGTTGGAAGCGCAATGGGCTGAAGAGTGCGCACGGCGCAGCGACAGCGTGCCCGTTCAGCGG
>Ga0136644_10002332_pt1 | contig 14553 bp, 14 predicted proteins | sample C_130820_EF_Meta_FD_94780 | JGI IMG/M metagenome (GOLD analysis project Ga0136644, IMG submission 94780) | Freshwater microbial communities from Lake Croche, Canada to study carbon cycling - C_130820_EF_MetaG (v2) (version 2) | ecosystem: Environmental > Aquatic > Freshwater > Lake | place... | reverse complement strand
TGACTATTTCCTACTACTGGGCCGCCAGCAGCATCACTTACACGTCCATACATCGTAACTATATATGTGCCTGCGCTTGACACAGAGCAATCGTGCATTACTATGTTTTGAAGATAGCTGTTGTTATTTGAAGCAGTTATTGACGTTATATCACTGGTTGGTCCAGATATACCGGCCGGACCGGATATCCCAACATAATTATAATAGATGTGATTGTCACCTACCGGACCTGCTACAGAATTGGCAATTACAGCAATATTTGTTGCGGCAGATACAGTAACGGATGTTGTCGGACCTATAGACTGAAAACTGGTAGTTAATGCGGGGCCACTCTGTATTTTTGTTAGATTATATATTCCACCTGGTCCCGTAGCACCTGTAGCACCAGCACCAGTAGCACCTGTGGCACCAGTGGCACCTGTAGCACCGGTGGGACCAGTAGCACCTGTAGCACCTGTGGCACCTGTGGGACCAGTAGAGCCAGTAGCACCAGTAGCACCTGTGGAGCCAGTTGGCCCCGTAGCACCTGTTGGTCCCGTAGAACCGGTAGGTCCAGTAGCACCGGTGGGACCAGTAGCACCTGTAGCACCAGTAGCACCTGTGGCACCTGTAGAGCCAGTAGCACCTGTAGCACCGGTCGAACCGGTAGCACCTGTGGCACCAGTAGCACCTGTGGCACCTGTAGCACCGGTTGCGCCTGTAGAGCCAGTAGCACCTGTGGCACCGGTTGCGCCTATGGATCCAGTAGCACCTGTAGAGCCAGTAGCACCAGTTGCTCCAGTAGCACCTGTGGCACCTGTAGCACCGGTTGCGCCTGTAGAGCCAGTAGCACCTGTAGCACCAGCACCTGTAGCACCAGTAGCACCTGTGGATCCAGTAGCACCAGTGGGACCAGTTTCACCGGCGCCAGTAGCACCTGTAACACCCGTGGCACCTGTGGCACCTGTAGCACCAGTAGCACCTGTGGCACCTGTGGGGCCAGTTTCACCAGCACCTGTAGCACCTGTAGCACCCGTGGCACCTGTAACACCTGTAGCACCTGTAGCACCAGTGGGACCAGTTTCACCAGCACCAGTAGCACCTGTGGCACCAGTAGCACCTGTAGCACCAGTTTCACCTGTAGCACCGGTAGCACCGGTAGAGCCACCTCCAGTGCCTGATGTAATGGCCGTTACCTGCCCATGTTGGTTTATTGTTACAGAAGGATTCACATATGAGCCCGAGACACCTGATATTTCGGCCAGACCGACACTATAGTTAATCTTAGGAAGCGATGTCGTGCCTGCTATTTCAGTGACAGTAATCCCATTTGTCCCAGTTATCGACCGTACAACATCAATCAGCGAATACGTTGGACCTGTCAGTCCACCCCCCGCAGTGCTAACATTTTGCGTTGCTGTAAGGTCATAGAGATCTCCTGGAAGACCGGCACTCTGGATCTTGAATCCTCCCACGGCACCAGAAGCCGCCACGGCTGGACCGACAACGATCGATGACGTAGCAAAACCAGACTCGGTATACACAATGCCGGCCAAGTCCGTTCCAATTGTCGCAATGGCAGTAGAGCCTACTGGCCCAGCAATAGTAATCGTGCCAGGACCCACGAACATCTCTTTCCAATACAGACCTGATGCGCCCAGAGAATAGGTGTCTGATGCGGCCGGAAGCAGATCCGCTTGAACGCTAATTGAGCTATATGGTCCACTCCCGAAGGTGATATCGCTATCTTCAAATGTATGACTATCCTGAACGTAATGATTACTGTTACTTCCATCTGTAAGGGTTCCTGTTAGGAGTAACACAGTCCCAGGAATATTTGTTAGTTGTCTACTTGGAATAAATGGGCCAGTGTATACAACTGTATTATTTATACGAATGTTCGATAACTTTCCTGGAAAATATTGAGACATATCATAACCTCTTTTTCCAATGAATAGACCACTGGTTGATACAAAATTTACTCCAGTATCTGCTAACAACGGTTGTGACACACCATTCACGTATGCTGTGTGGGCGTCTCCATTACTCACTATAGCAACATGATTCCATTGACCAGATGGTGGCTCCGCAAATATAATATTTCCAAGTGATACACAAATAATAGGACCATATGTATTATGAGATGAATGGAACACATCAATTTCTGAGCCAGCAGAACCTTGACTCATTACCGTCCATACCGTGCTACCAGGAGGAATAGCACTAGTCGTATATTCCCACCACTCGATGGTCCATACATTATTTAACACCCAGTCAGTCTCTCCACCAATCTGTAGAAAGCTATTTATTCCATTAAACACGTATGCTGTATTGGTATTACTGCCTGTTAACGCAGTTGTAGCAGGATACTCGGACCAATTACTGCCAACAAGCATGTTGTCATAATTCAACTGTCCAGAAATATCCACCCACAATGTTCCTGTAGTTCCTACAAGGGGATTGCTACCAGTTGGGACCAAATTCAAATACAGTGGATCGATTCCGCCGTAAACTGTTAGCTTTCCTTCTATAATGACTTCTCCAAGTGCGCCAGATGCTGGATTAAACGTAAACAGCGACGATCCGGTCACAGAAGACCCATCATAAAATAATACAGAGCCAGTGGGGCCAACGAATGAAAATTCACCAGTAGCACCAGTAGCACCTGTAGCACCTGTAGCACCAGTGGCACCTGTGGGACCAGTAGCACCTGTGGGACCAGTAGCACCTGTGGGACCAGTTTCACCAGCACCTGTAGCACCAGTAGCACCTGTGGCACCTGTAGCACCCGTGGGACCAGTAGCACCTGTAGCACCAGCACCAGTGGCACCTGTGGCACCTGTGGCACCTGTGGCACCAGTAGCACCTGTGGGACCAGTAGCACCTGTAGCACCAGCACCAGTGGCACCTGTGGCACCTGTAGCACCTGTAGCACCTGTGGGACCAGTTTCACCAGCACCAGTCGCACCTGTAGCACCTGTGGCACCAGTAGCACCAGTGGGGCCAGTTTCACCAGCACCTGTAGCACCAGTGGCGCCCGTTACACCAGAAATTGTCGGTAAATCTTGCCATAATAAACTTGGAACACCAGGAATACCATAAATTGAAGTTAATACTTGTCCAGTTGTTCCAAAACTGGAATTTCTATCTTGAATTCCCCCTGCCGACATATATCCATTATTGTCAACACTGAAAGTGCCGCCAGCGGGTCCGTCAATTGATCCACTAATCTTGACATTTCCTGCAGCGTCGACACCAAAAAATTGTCCTTGAACAACTAAATTTTCATTCACATTGTCCCACGTTAATTTTGAACTCCCTGTTACTCCTCCATCATAATAAAGAATAGCTCCAGTTGGTCCAGAAAATTCGAATGTTCCTGTGGCACCTGTGGCACCTGTGGCACCTGTGGCACCTGTGGCACCCGTTGGTCCAGAAATTGTCGGTAAATCTTGCCATGATGTAAACGTTCCATCAGATGTTAAAACTTGTCCTGAAAGTCCAGTTGAATAATTTATAGTAATTCCTAAAAAAAAACTATCTAAAGTTATATTTCCTAACGGATTAGTAATCTCAACAGAACTATTTTTAGAAATATTTCCTATAGTCATACTTCCACCATTATCAAACTCAATAAAATTTTCTGTTGTTTGATTTTTAATAGTAGAAGTTCCATCATAAGTTAATGTGCTATTTCCCGTTACTCCTCCGTCATAAAAAAGAATAGCTCCAGTTGGTCCAGAAAAGTCGATTGTTCCAGTGGGTCCAGTAGCACCGGTAGCACCAGTGGGTCCAGCGGGACCAGTTTCACCAGCACCAGTAGCACCAGTAGCACCAGTAGCACCAGTAGCACCAGTTGGTCCAGCGGGGCCAGTTTCACCGGCACCTGTAGCACCAGTAGCACCTGTTGCTCCAGTGGGTCCAGTGGGTCCAGTGGGTCCAGTGGGACCAGTTTCACCAGCACCCGTCGCACCAGTAGCACCTGTGGCTCCAGTGGGGCCGGTGGCACCAGTGGGGCCGGTGGCACCAGTGGGTCCAGTTTCACCAGCACCTGTAGCACCTGTAGCACCTGTAGCACCAGTAGCACCTGTTGATCCTGTAGCACCTGTTGCTCCAGTGGGACCAGTTTCACCAGCACCGGTGGGGCCCGTAGCTCCAGTGGCTCCAGTGGGACCGGTGGCTCCAGTGGGACCGGTGGCACCAGTGGGACCAGTAGCACCCGTGGCTCCAGCACCAGTAGGACCAGTGGGGCCGATGGATCCAGTGGGACCGATGGCACCAGTGGGACCAGTAGCACCTGTGGCTCCAGCACCAGTAGGACCTGTGGCACCTGTGGATCCCGTAGCACCTTTTGGTCCAGTTGGTCCAGTAGCACCCGTAGCACCCGTGGCTCCAGCACCAGTAGGACCAGTGGGGCCGATGGATCCAGTGGGACCGGTGGCACCAGTGGGACCAGTAGCACCCGTGGCTCCAGCACCAGTAGCACCAGCGGGGCCGATGGGACCAGTAGGTCCAGGTGGACCCGGTATCAGATTCTGGCACCATTTTATATAATTCATTCGCTCTTTCGCCGACATTCTGTTCACTGCGAACAATTTTTACATTCCAAATCGCACACCTCCAGTAATGATCGGCCTAGTGATGATTGTGAAAAATGAGGAAGCCGTCATTGAGCGCGCTCTCCTATCCGCCAAACCCTTTATCTCCACCTACGTGATTGTCGATACCGGGTCAACCGATCGCACCAAAGAGATTATTAGCGCAACAATGGCTGACATATCTGGTATCATTGTAGATCGCCCATGGGTCAACTTCGGCGTCAATCGCTCCGAAGCACTTGCCCTATGCGACGACCATATGGACTGGGCAATCATGATTGACGCCGACGACACTCTGGCCGGCACTGTTCCACCCGCCACCATCTGGGCTCCCAATATCGACGCCTTCATCATGTCTATCCGTCATGGCTCCATCATTCATAATCGTGTCCAGATATTCCGAACACGAATCGGCTGGCGTTATGAAGGCGCCGTTCACGAGTACCCTGAATGTGGCAGAGAAACCGTCATTGCCACTCTACCACCCGAGACCTATATGCAGACACGCTGTGAAGGGGCCCGCTCTAAGGATGCGCAAAAGTATCTCAAAGACGCTCTCCTACTTGAGACCGACCTGGCCACCAAGGTCACCCATCGCACTCTATTCTATCTGGCCCAGAGTTATCGCGACGCAGGTATTCCCGACATGGCTATTAAGAACTACCAACGCTATATCGACTTGTCCGGCGGATGGAACCAGGAACGCTACATGGCAATGGTCAATATCCTCGGCCTAACTAAGGATATAGATACCCGCCTAGCACTAACATGGCGGGCCATTGATCTGTGTCCCGACCGTGTGGAGGCGCCCTATACCTTCCTCCATCAACATCGACTGGCCGGTCATCCGTTGACTCAGCAGTGCTACGCAATTGCGCGGGCCGTTACGAATCGCAAGGTACATCGCCATTTTCTGTTTGCGAATCCGGCTATCTATGACTGGGGCATGGATGATGAGCTTTCGGTAGTGGGGTATTGGACAGGCCATTATCGCTACGCCTACGATGCGGCCATGCGCTGCGCGATGACGGCTCCGGAGCCTCATATGCGCGAAAATTCTCTCAAAAATGCGAAGTTCGCCTTTGACAAGTTACCCGCCTAATTATTTTACCCAAACATTCAGCAAGATGACTGAACACCAGTCTCCGACTCTGGGACCCATGACGGAAGCCATTCATAATATCAGTATGCGACATCTCACTGACCTGGGAACGGGGGAGGATGACAGGCATTTTCTCAAGACCTGGCGGCGGCATCTACATGACTGTCTCACGCAACAGAATGCGCGTGTTATCCAGTTTCTCGCCGCCGACGTATCTGGCGAGACCGACGTGGTCACCAAGCGGTGTACGGATATTCTCAATCGCTATTCGCGACCTACGTGGAGCCTATCATCATCGACGCGGGACGTAGTCTTGCCCGTCGGCACTGGCGATGCCATTGCGTGGGTAACGGGAGAAATCGGCATTGCGCCAGACGCACTTCGTGAACATCTGCGCAAGACAATAAAGGTCTATACGGCCTCTACGACGGCCCTATGTGCGGCCGAGGGCCGCCTAGAAGAAAGGCTCAAACAGCTGGAGACACTTGTGGGGCGCGTGAACGACCTGATGTTTATGGAGCCAACGGCGGAGCTGAGTGCACTAGCAGGTCCAGCCAAGGCGTATCTAGATAGCGTGTTCGAGAAACTCAGTATTGAGACGGAATATCGCGATCTCATTGAGCGCTATAAGCAATTCTCCATTCTCAAGAATCTCGTTAATCTTGGCGCGTTTCAAAAACAGGCGGCGCCTACTTGTACTATCTGTATGATTAAGGGCGTCACCCATGCGACCATTCCCTGTGGACACACCTATTGTGAGGAATGTAGCACGAAGCAGACGACGTTATGCTACATATGCCGCGCGCAGATTAGGGATCGTGTGCGCATATATTTTTCGTGATTGCGCCCCTGGGCGGTCGAACAAAGGTCGCTTCATGCGCGGCCAGTGTCTCGGGACTCCAGCCATAGAGTTTGGCTAGAGTCTGGAGATGACGACGGGCACGCGCTATCCAAAGCGTCGTGAAGAAGCGGCGCGTCATAGTTTCTCTGTATTCTTCGGGAGTTTCCATACTGGTGGATAGCCCGGATTCATCGGTCATATTTATGGCACAATCTAAAACCAACGGCCCGAAGTAGAACTAATGGACGAGGGTATTTCGCAGCTGCCGGCACTCATCAAGCAGTGGATGGCTGAGGAAGATGAGTTGAATGTGCTTTCGGCGGCAGTGCGCGAGAAGCGTAAGAGGGCGAAGCTGGTTCGCGAGATGATTGTCAAGATCATGAAGACAGGCAAGATTGGGCAACTGAAGACTTCGGCGGGGGCGGTAGTGGCGCGGTCCAAGAGCGTCAAGGTCCCGATGTCGAAGAAATATCTGGCGGCGGCGCTCACGGATTTTTTTGAGGGAGATGCTATCAAGGCGGCGGCGTGCGCACAGTTCTTGGATGAGAATCGGCCACTGAAGGCGAAGGATAATCTGAGCTTGGAACCGACCTAAGCGCGTAAGCGGCTAGGTCGCTACCCTGGTCGCTCTGCGACCAGTGAACCGACATAGATCCGAAGGATCTATGTCGCTACGCAAGTTGCTTCGCAACTTGCAACCGACCTAAGCGCCTAAAAATCGCCATCCTAAGTATAATGCTTGGCGTTGCCCACTTCATGGACTTTATCAAGCACGAGGGTTTTTCTAACATGTCCGACGGTGGTCTGGCTGCGGTCGTTGCGCTGCTTCTGGTGGTCGTCGTTCAGTTATTTATTGTCCAGTTTCTGTGGAACACTGTTCTTACGCGTGTTGTTACGGTGACTCGTCCTCTTCCTACTCTTGGATACACGCTGGGTCTGATGGTTCTTACTACTATGCTTTACCCCGGACCGGTTTGATCGAGGGGCCACAGCTTTACAAATCTCATCAACAAATGGTGCTAGTAATTTTGACTTACTAACAGCATTGTAACATATTTCTAAGTCATTCATTCTACTTGGACCTATTATTTTGGTTCAGCAGAAAACCCATCATACTGCGACAAATCAGACTCCTCCGAGGCCCAGTAGCCAGGATCACGGGGCCCGGCGGGGCGATCCATGGATGCGCCCTTCCTTACACAGAACGACATCATCGTGAGCTCCAGGCGCCGCAGAACCGTGTCGAATTCGGCCGTTGCTTCAGCAACGGCCTTATTAGGTCCTGGCCGTAGGCCACGCCCGGTGGCAGCGGGCTCGTCACACAGCTCCCGAATGAGCTCGTGACCGCGCGCCTTGAACTTCGCAATAATCAGCTCCGTGTCACGATTATTGACGGCGCCCACCAGGCAGCGACTCACGATGGCCACAGGAGGCTCGGTGTCCTGGCTAGTGCGGAACTGGAGATTCAGAGTGCGATACGTGCCGGCACCCGGTGCCGCAATGTCTGCCTCCATACAACACAGCTTGGACATCAGCAGGCGGAGCTCATCGGCCTCGGCGCTGTCCACGTCGGCGATCCGGGCAAGCAGACTCTGGGCATCTGTGGAACGATTCACGCAGACCGGCATGCGGCGGGCATCAGTGGCGTGAGTAGCAAAGTTTTCCACACCCTTCACCTTGTTCTTAATGTCACGAAACGCATACAGGTCAGAGGGGCCCTGGTATTTCAGGGGAGCCGCATCGTTGCTGCCAACGAAACCCTCATTGTGAATAGGCTCCAAATCCGAGGGAATCCCATACAGCATGGGACCCTTGGTCTTGGGATTGATTAAGTCCATGAACCCTTCAGCACCGTTTCTTTGGGTAGAGCTACTTGCTCCGCAAGTAGTGAAACCCTCATTGTGAATAGGCTCCAAATCCGAGGGAATCCCATACAGCATGGGGTTCTTGTTCTTGGAACTATATCCATCCATTCCCTCGATGGCGCGTAAGTCAGTAGGTCCTCCATATCTCAGGGGAGCATGCCTAGAGCCACTTGAATAAGTGGCGAACCCCTCCGTGCGAATTGGCTTCAAATCCTGCGGAATTCCATACAACATAGGGTCCTTGGTCTTAGGATTAAGAAAGTCCATAAAGCGCTCACTATACGAGTGTAAGTCCTGCGGAATCCCATACAGCATGGGATTCTTTGAGGCAACCGGGCTGCCTGGCTCGGCTCGTCGCCTAGCACCAATCTCCTCGCGTGTCAGAGGGCCGCGGCCCGTCAAGGGTACCGGTGCATGCTGAGGGTCCTCCCACCACGCACCATTCCAATCATTCGTCATATCCCCATAACTCATATACCCCTCCGGCCTATAATGAATCAGAACCAGTGCGAGCACCAGCAACGCTAAACCAAAGAGTAACATTTCTATTTAAGCAACAGAAGATCCGGGGTGCGCGACTCTTCCTTATACGGCACTCTGATTCGCTGGGGCACAATACCCACGCGATTCAGCACAAAGCCCGTGCAGACATCCTCAATATAGGATGACCGATAGTCATCCGCAGCTATCACGACCTTCAGAGCACGCGCCGAAATCCAGTATCCCGCTCCATAACAATAGACCGCCGCCTGATGCGTCGGTGTGACCGTCTTATTCAAAAAGCGGTCCCCAATCCGCGCCTTTTCTATGACCCCCGCACTACAGGCATCTACTTTCACGCCCCAGTACGGCACCGCCAGATTACTGTATATGGTGTCCACGAGCACCGCCCGATCAAATACCATATCGTCATCCGTCTTAAAGACGCCGGGGCACAAAGGCCGGTGTTTGGAGATCCACACGAATGCAGCGTGAAGCTTGGCAGGCAGTGTCTCATATGTATCTTTCGCAGCCACTGTTAGCACGCGGGTATCTGGATCAAAGCTCGTTTCTGTGTCACCAACTACACCAATCACCTCCCAACCGGTCTGGCGCCCAAATCGCTCTATTGCCGCTGTTAGATACTCCTTGTAACGCCGACAGCCACAAATCAAAAGGATGGGGAGTGGTGACATTAGTGTTCTATCTCTATTACCGTTTAAACGGCAGCCCACGATTCTGCTAGTTTCTCAAAGATAGCCGTCGCCTCAGTAGCGGCCCTTATCACTACCGCACGTGCTAGCCCCTCCATGTCCGCCGTATCGGAAATGAATCCGATACGCAGCGTCATAGTTCGGTGAAGAGGGTGTGGCACCTTATAACCCACATAGTTCACATGCGTATCGGGGCTGTCACCATTCAGATAGAGTTCCGTAATGATGGTCTGGAGCAGATTGCCTAGTGTGTGCTCCTGACCCTCAAAGAGGACATCGACCCCATTCATACGGCTATCGGGATCAGTGAAGGTAATGGGCGGATTGTCAGCATAGGGTGAGACGAGCGCGATAACCGCCTGAATACCCTCCGCCACTATCTCCTTGATGGATCGGATACCCACCGACTCCACCGTAAAGTCAAAGGAATAAGGCTCACCATCCTTCTTGAGAAAGCAACGTTGAACAGACATATTCTCCCATTCTTGCTTGTGCCCCGGGTCGTCGACGCTATTCTTGAAGGCGGCCAGCCACTCTTTATAGTACTGCTCCTGAGTCGCCGGGTCCTTGTCAATAGTATTCATGAATGAACACTGACTCACGGGACAGAATCCCATGTGGTCCTTGCCAGTTCCAACAACGGGGCGAGCCGTCAACACAATCTCTTCGGGTGGCTGCTCGGGATTCCAATGGGGTCTCATGCTGACTAGCAGTGATGCCTGACCGGTGACCGGGTCCGCAGGAAAGACTTGCTTACTGGGTACGGGTTCGCCGCGCTTGGTAACCACGAAGTCGTGGGCAGTTACGTGTTTGATGGTGCGCGTGTCGTTGTCTACGGAGAGGGAGAACGTGTAGTCGCCGACCTCTTCGAAGGGAATCGCGATAGGGAGCAGGGTAAGACGATGGGCGAGCATCTCATTGAAGACAGCGGAGGTGTTCTTAGCAATCGTGATACCGGGGTCGCCGGCATTGGTGAGGTCCGCGCGGAAACTAACGGAGCGGGTGCTGGTGAGAATGGTACGACGCAGAGTATTAGCAATCGTAGTGGAGGTGTTGGAGAGCGTAAAGCGACCCGTAAGACCACTGGATTGATAATTGCCGAACATGTATATTCTGATAGTTGCGCCGGAAGTATGTCAACTTTTGATTCGGTCAGCATTTTGCGTTAACTGGCGATCCCAAAAACCTCGCTATCTAGCAATGAGCACGCCCAAGAACCTATGCTTCTTTAGTGCCCGGTGCCGCTTCAGTCAGAACTTTCTCGAGGAGCTGGCCAAGTCGCCCTATGCCAAGGAGTTCCGGTTTATCTCTGTAGACTCCCAAAATGGTCAGCGTCCCCAGCTGCCCTCCTATGTGAAGGCCGTGCCCACGCTCATGATTGACGGTGAGAGTCAGCCCCGCACGGATGCCCAGGTTATGAACTGGCTCTCCGAGCGGCGGCTCAAGGATAAGGGCGGCGCGCCACAGCAAGATGGCCTCATGGCCTTTAGCATGGAAATGGCCGTTTCCGGCGATGAGAGCTATTCTTTTCTAGGCGAAGCCGCCGACGCCACCAAGAATTCCATGGTCCGCATGGTGGGAACCATGGCCGGCATTAATGAGAGCGGTCTCGGCACTCCCGATGACCGTCTCAGGACCGATTCCGCGATGACACAGGGAGCCGGCATCGGTGTCCCCGCTCAGTCTGAGAAGGCCCGTGTTCTAGATGACCGTCTGAAGGCGTATCAGCAGATGCGTGATCTGGATAATAAGGGGCCCAGACGTATTTGAGTCTAAACCCTGTACTGTATAGCAACATAGATGACCGAACTCCGCAAATTCTGTGACCATCTTATCGCATTCGTCTATGAACTTGCGGCGTCATATCCCGACGAACCGGAGCTGGTGCGCGCCGCCCAGCTCGCCAAGATAGCGCCGCCGAGGCTGCTCTATTCGTCATTCAAGACACATATTTACGATGAATTTTCTACTCATATTCTGACAGAAAATGAGGAGTACATTCGTCAAAAAGCGAACCGCCCAGAACTGCTAGTCTTTACGAAGCATTGGTCGTCGATGTCGGAGGCAAATCGGACGTGCGTGTGGAAACATCTGAAGGTGCTGGTTCTGCTGGCGCAACGGGTTCGGTAGACCGCGCCATTGCTTCTGCTATTGCAGGGGGGACTGGCAGGGATGTGAGCGCAACTTCTTGACCACCCACATCCACTGTTTCTTGTAAGGGAACTAGCAGATACCAGAGATAGAGTGGATAGTTATCGGTGTTAGACAATGATTCAAGTTTACTATCTCCACGGTATTCATTTTCGACGTCTAACAGCTGTTTATATTGGTTGATAAGCTCTTTAACATTGTCGTCAGTAGGAGTCGTGATTTGTGACTCAATCAAACCGATGGTTTTACTGAACTCTTGTGGAGTCATGGCCCCGTCGAATAGTCCGGTACTAATTTTCAGAGTTAATAAGTCGAGGCCTGGCTTCTTTTCCACATCTAGGGCCGGTGTACCGACGATTTCGGCAAGTGTCTTTGATGGATCATAAGGCCGGCCCGCCACATAGTCTGTCAAGGCACCGCCCCGCTGTTTTCGCACTGTGCGCCGCCGCCTCTCCTTCTTGAACTGCCCGCGAGTCTTGCGCATCCCTTGACGGATGCGGTGATTTTAGATTAGTAAATCGCACGACCAGAGCAAGATGGCCTCATTTCCCACAACGCTCGCATCATTTTGTGATGAGCTGAAGCAGACATTTCCGGAGCTTGAGCAACAGATTTCCCGGGCGGTCACGCTTAGCCCCGACAAGTATTTCGCCAGTTGGGCCAAGAATTTGCCGATTTTGTTAGCACGGGATGCCGATGCTCTCTTTACGGAGCGCAAGGGGTTCATCATCGGGTCGGTCCGGCTGACGGCCGCCTTGTGGGCCGAGATTTCCGATAACACCCGCGCTGCCATCTGGAAGTATCTGCGCACTCTGGTCCTCGAATCCGCCATGGGACTTTCAGACCTCTCTACGGAGACTATGCAGACGCTGATGGAGATAATTATCACTGAGAAGAGCGGTGGCTCCATGGAGTCTATGATGGACAAACTTAAGGAGATGATGGGCGCCGACTTATCCGGTATGGCAATGCCCGAAATCCCGGAGAGACTGCGTAATGGGCGCATTGCCAAGCTGGCAGAAGATATGGCGAAGCAGTTTGACCCCACCGAATTTGGTATCGATCCCGCACTGTTGACAGGTGACAATGTGGAGGAAATTCTGAAGCGCCTTATGGACCTCTACAAGCGCGATCCCACTATGCTTGTTAACGGTGCTCGGCATGTGGCGGAGAAGATTAAGAAACAGATTCAGGGCGGGTCACTGAATCGCGATGACCTGATTGCCGAGGCACAGGAATACGTGGCGCTGTTTAAAAATCATCCGATGGCGAAGGGCTTCTTGAACCAATCCGGACTAGCAGAGATGTTCAGCGGTCTGGGCGGCTCTGAGACTACGCCGTCTGAGCGTCGGCGTACGGTTCAGGAGCGACTGAGGAAGAAACTGGCTGAAAGACAGGCTGCGACCAAGCGCTAGCTGTCAGACAGCCTGTCGCTGCCGCTCCGGCTGAAAGACAGGCTGCGACCGCTGCAAAGAAGTAGACGCAACTAGTAAGGAGATATGACATGTCCGCCATTTTGGTTAAATGACCCGGCCGTCTTGGTACGCGATGCCGCCGAGTTCTTTCCTTTTACGGATAATGACGTGCGGTGTACGGCCTCCGCGCTCAACTCATTTACACGGTTCGGTGTCTATCTTGGCATCCTGCTAGCTATCGTGAGGGCCTCGCCGGTCTGGTTGGTGGTCGGTGCGGCCTTTGCCGTGTTCGCGGTCGGTGCCTGGCTCTATATGGGCACTCGTGGCTCCGTGCGCGAGGGCTTTGAATCCTCATGTGGCAGCGACTTTGCTACCGCTGCGCCAATTCTAGACCCACGTGAGGTTATCACGGAGTATGTCCCGGATGTTATCGGGCTGCCGCCAATGGAACGCACCTTTCCCACATGCCAGAACCCGTTTATGAATGTGCTCCTGACCGAGATAGGTGACAACCCTACACGGGCACCGGCGGCGCGCATTAATACAAAGATGGAGCAGTTCTACCAGACCATTTTTGCTCGTGACCCTGGCGATGTGTTTCAGCATACGCAGAATCAACGCAACTGGGTCGCCATGCCGGCTACGACCATTCCGAACGATCAGAGCGGTTTCGCAAATTGGCTGTATCGCGTGCCCGGCCAGACCTGTAAGGAGGGCAACTTGTCGCAGTGCTTCTTCAACACGGGCGCGGAGGGTATTCCATGGCGCGAGACGCGGCGTCTGACATAAAAATATTAATATGCAGTATAATGGCGAAGCAATATGATACTACTGTAAGTGGAGTAATGAACTGGGCTAAGCATGAGCTCGAGCACGTAGGTTATCTAATTTCCGTGCGCGATCCCGATATCCAGTATGCATACGCCCAGAGCGTGGTGAACGGCATGATGCATCTCCGTGATGCTCTATTTCAGATGGTGTCTGATCCCAAGTATACGAGACATCGAACGGATCTGCTGAAGACGCACGACCAGGTGGTGCGGGTGATCAAGCATCTCATCTCTGATTTCAAGGTAAATGTCGGCGAAATCAAGGCATTTAATAGCCATCATGTTCTGGGTAATCTAAGCTATTTAAAGAATTCTAGGAAGACCCGCCGCAGATAGCCATACTAATTTTGAATTACTGAATCAGAGATGTCGTCATTTCAGATCCAGCAATTTACTCGGGTTCGCGATGATCCCTGTGATCAGGTGGTTCAGAATAAGGAATCTATGGGCCCCGGCTCGTATAATGTGACGAACCTGGTCCCGGCGGCGTCCACGACCTACGGAATTGCGTATGACCAGCTCGCCATTCCTGCTGCTCCCGGCTATGGCTGGTCGGCGGCGGAGATTAATGCCGATTCG
>Ga0136644_10002331_pt1 | contig 14553 bp, 11 predicted proteins | sample C_130820_EF_Meta_FD_94780 | JGI IMG/M metagenome (GOLD analysis project Ga0136644, IMG submission 94780) | Freshwater microbial communities from Lake Croche, Canada to study carbon cycling - C_130820_EF_MetaG (v2) (version 2) | ecosystem: Environmental > Aquatic > Freshwater > Lake | place... | reverse complement strand
GCTGGTGCGCCTCGGCCGCACCGGCGGGGCCCAGGCGTCCTCGAAGAGCCGGTCTTGGAGCACGAGGCCGCAGCGCACGCACGCCAGCGCGCCGCCGCCCTCGACGAGCTGCCCGTCGTGGGCGCACGCCGGCGGCGGCGGCGGCGGCCCCCCGCGTTCGGAGGGCTCGCTCGGGCTTCGGCGGGGAGACGCAAAGAAGGACGACATGACCGACGCGCTCTGGGGCGGCCGCACGCAGGATGCCATCGCTCTGGTCACGCGGGCCGCGGAGGCCTCGCCGATCGGCGTCGCTCTCCTGCAGCCGGAGGCCGATCGGCTCTTTCGGCAGCTGATGCAAAACCTCTGCACGGGCGACGACACGGCGCTGACGAGTGCGTTGATCTGGCAGGGCTCGGACTCGGAGGGAACGCTGGTGGAGGCATGTTTGCAGGCGCAGGCGCTCGGTTGGCCGGACCCGCGGCTGAGGCTCCGCATCGCCGAGAACGCCGTGGGGCTGCTGGACAACTGCAAGATGTACGAGGGCATGCACGCCCGGGGCGCGCAGGCGCGGCTGCTCCGAGGCCTGATCGAGCTCGAGGAGCCGCTGCTGAGCATCAAGGATGCCAGCCTGGTCTCGGGCGTGCTCGAGTCCTACGGCCTCTGCCTGCCCCGGCTGCTGAAGACGCAGGCCGCCGGCGCCGCTCGGGCCGACGACGCCGAGCTCGCCGGCCTGGCATCCCGAAGCCTCATCAGGGTGCTCGGAGCGCGCCAGGATCTCAAGGCGGAAGAGCGCAGCGCCGCCGTCTGTCTGCTGAGCGAGCTGGTCCGCCGGGAGCCGCCGCCGAGCTCCTACCTGGGCCGCTGTGCCGAGCTGCTCCTGCAGGAGATGCACAGCGGCCACGCCAAGGCCCTCGCGTACCTCCACGCCCACGAGGGCCTGGCCGCGCTGGAGGGCGACGAGGCGCTCCTGGCCGCCTTCAAGACCCTTCGGCAGCACAGGATCGTGGCCCAGGCGAGACCGCGGGCGGTGCGGGAAACCTTCTACGAGGCGCTCGGGTCGGCAGCGCGGCCGCCGCCGCCGCGGCCCCAGACCGCCCCGGGCGCCTCAGCCCCGTCGGCCGGCGAAGAGCAGGGTCTTGAGCGGCGTGGCGCGGAGGGGGCTGGTCCTGGCCAGCTGCTCCTCGAAGGCCTCGAAGGCCCCGGCGACGCACCAGAGCCTGAGGCTCCGGCGAGCGCGTGAGGCCGCGGTGTAGAGCATCTCCAAGGTGCAGAGCGGGGAGGAGGGCGACGGCGGCAGCAGCACGTGCACCTCGTCGAATTCGCCGCCCTGGCTGTCGTGCACCGTGATGGCGAAGGCCGGGCGGAGCTCGAAGCCCAGAGCGGCGTGGCTGCTCTTGACCTGCACCAGCTGGCCGCCGCCGCCGCCGCCGGGCAGCCGCACGTCGATCCTGTAGACCAGCCGGGGGCGTCCGTCCGCGCCCGGCGCGGCCTGCTGCTCCTCCGCCACGGCCGCGACGACACCGAGGCTGCCCCGGCAGGCGTGCGGCTTCAGCTTGTTGTTCTGGAAGCGCACCGGCTCGCCGACGAAGGGCCTGAAGGCGAAGGGCCTCGGCTTCCCCGAGGCGTAGTCGTCGTCGGCCGCCTCGTGGTGGCGCCGGATGGCGAAGCGGCAGTACTCGAGGCGGTCTTCGTGGCGCAGCGCCAGCACCTGCACGCTGCCGCCGCCGCCGGCAGCCGCGGCCTCCACGGCCTCGTAGACCGCTCGCCGCCGCTCGGCCTCGTCCCGCGCCGTCGTCGCGAAGGCGCTCGCCTCGGACGCCTGGCCGCGGCGGATGGCGGCGATGGGCTGCTGCAGCGGGCCCGCGGCCCTCAGGTTCCGGACGAGGCTCGGCAGAGCCGCCAGCCGCAGCAGCGGCCGGAAGAGCTCGCCGGTGCCGACGGGCGGGAGCTGCAGCTCATCGCCCACCAGCAGCAGCGCCGAGCGCCGGAGCGCGGCGCAGCCCACTATGATGTCGCCGTGCTCGGCGGCCAGCATGCTACTCTCGTCGACCACGAGCAGGTCGACGGGCGCCTCGTGCCGCGCGCAGCTGAGGGCGTGCAGCGTGCAGCACTGCAGCTCTTCCGCCTCCTCCGCCGCCCTCGGCGGCGGGCCGGCGGCGCCCGCGAGGGCCTGGCGCAGCACGGCCACCGCCCGATTCGTGGGCGCGGCGAAGAGGATCCGGATCGGCCGCTGCGCCCCGGGTGGCCTTCGGAAGCCGCAGCCGCAGCCGACGCCGACGAAGGATTCGTCGCAGAGGGGGCAGGTCAGGGCGCTCCGAAACTCGTTGCCGACCCAGCCGCCCTTCAGCGCGCCGGCGAGCTGCCCCAGGATGAAGGTCTTGCCGGCGCCGCCGCAGCCGGAGAGCACGCTCCAGCCCCGCGCGCGCAGCTGGTCCAGCATCTGCCGCGCCACGTCGCGCTGCTCCTCGGTGCCGGAGAGCTCGATGGCGGGCACGCGGAAGAAGTCCGCGCGCTTGAGGAAGGCGTCGAGGGCGGCGTCGTGGCGGCCTCGGTACCTGGTGGCGACGTGCGGCCGTCCCTCGTGGAAGAAGTGCCAGAGCCCCTTCAGCGCCTCTTCCCAGAGGGGCTTGCAGCGCAGGCGCAGGGCGGCCCTCTGCGCGGCGTCGGCCACGCACTCGAGGAGGGAGGTCTCGGCGGCCATGATCAGCTCGGCCTCCTGCAGCGCCAGGCCGGAGTGGCCGCGACCCAGCTGCCGCAGCACGACGGCCTCGAGGCAGGCTCGGAGGTTCGGAACCGTGGCGAGCTCCAGGTGCCGCCGCACGTCCGGGGAGAGCTCGGGCGCGGCGCCGAGGCGGAGGCAGGCCGCGGCCGGCCCCGCGATGCCGTCGAGCCACTGCAGCGGCGCCGCCGGGTCCTCGGCCTCCACCCAAGCGAAGGGCGAGCGGAGGCGCACGCGCGCCTCGACGGCGGCCCGCAGCTTGGGCGCTTGGGCGCCCTCCGCCGCCAGCTCCGCCCCCTCCTCGCCCACGGACTTGAAGCGGAGCAGCTTCTGCAGCTGGGCGTGCTGCTCCGGCGTGAGGGCCGGCAGCGAGCCGGCCTTCCGTTTCATGCCGCCAGAAGAAACGAGGATGCCCTACTACCTGTGCAAGGGCGGCGGCGGGGCGCTGTCGATCAAAAGTTCGTGGGCCAGGGCCAAGGAGGAGATCCATGGCAAACCGGGCGGGTGGAGCAAGCGCTTCGAGACGCGGGCCGCGGCCGAGCAGGCGCTCGCCGAGGCCCAGCGGGCAGTCGGGCTGTCGGCGGGCGGCGACCGCCCCCTCGTCTTCGTCGATGGCTCCGCTGTTTTCGCCGAGTGGAGCGCGTGCGCCGTCTGGTTCGGAGAGGGCGACGCCAGGAACCGGCTGCAGGTCCTGCCGCCTCCGCACACGTCGCCGCGGGCGGAGCTGGCGGCGGTGCTGCTCTGCCTGGAGCAGGGCGCCGTGAACGTCGACATCATGTCGGACTCGGCCTTCGTCTGCCTGGCCTTCGAGCGCGGCTGGCCGGAGAGCTTTCCGCACCAGGACCTCATGGCGTCCGTCCGCGCGCTGGCCGCCGCGCGCCGCGTGGCCGTCGTCAAGGTGGCCGGCCACGCCGGCGTGCCGGGCAACGAGGCCGTCGACGCCATGCTCAGGGAGGCCCGTGAGCGACGTGGCTGACGCCGCTTGGGTGAGGCGAGGGGCGCCGCGGGCTGGGCGGCCGCTGGCTCGACCTGGGCCGCGGGCTGGGCGGCCGCTGGCTGCTGCTCGGCTTGGGCTGGGGGCTGGGCGGCCGCTGGCTGCTGCTCGGCTTGGGCGGGGGGCTGGGCGGCCGCTGGCTGCTGCTCGGCTTTGGCGGGGGGCTGGGCGGCCGCTGGCTGCTGCTCGGCTTTGGCGGGGCGCTGAGCGGCGGCCGGTCGCCTGCGCTCGGGCTGGGAAACTCGCCGGGGTCATGCGGCACGTACCCCCCCGAGGGCTCTTCCTGCTTCGAGTCCGGGGTGAAATCTTGCAGGAGACCTTTGCAGGCCTCGTTGCGAGGGTCGCTCGGACTGCCGCTTCCGACAACAGACCAGGCCAGGCAACACTCCTTCGCCGAGGCGAAATAATAAGTCTTGGAGTTCTTGTCCCCGCTGACCTGCGCGCAAGTTCGCTCGTCGAAGCACGCGTCGCCCGAGCACCTGGCGCCGAAGCCTCCCTTCCTGCCCGGCGCGCCGCAGAAGGAGGGCTCCGAGAAGAAGTCGGCGCCCTGGTACGCGTCGACGATGGTCTGGCAGAGCTTGGGTCGACCCTCGACCTCCTTGAACTGCTGGCAGCAGCAGCTCTGGTCCAGGAACGAGCCCAGGTGAGAGCTCCTGACGATGGCGGGCCCCTCAGAGTACGTGACGGTGGAGTCGTCATCCTTGATCGGCTCGCAGGTGTTGCCATCGAAGCCGCTGGCGCTGGGCCACTGACCTTCTTCGGGCGGCCCCGGCGCCAGCGCCACGGCGGCGCGAGGCCAAGCCCGCATCCGGCGCTTTACGATGCGTAAATGTTTGCCGTAATTAAAGACACATTCATGCCGAGCAGAAGTCTTCGCAGGCGCTCCACCGTCGCGGGCACCGCCAGCAGCTCCGGCGATTCGAGCAGGTCGTCTTCGAGGAACTCCAGCCGCTCGGGCGCGTCGGTCGCTTCTTCGGACGACTCGGTCAGCTCGCTGCTCTCCGGCGCCTCCGACGCCTCGGAGCCCACGCCGCGGCGCCGAGGAGCTCGCCGCGGCCCCCCGAAGCCCCTCAGCGCCGCCCTGCAGGCGTCGAGGTCGCTCGCCGCGCCTTCGACGCGAAAGAAATCGAAGGCGGGCGGCGATGCGAGCGAGGAGACCGTGCACTCGAGCCTCCTGCTCATGCTGCACTACCTGCGGACGCTCTACAACACCGGCCTGGTGCCTGACGTGGAGGAGTTCAACCGACTCGTGATGCTGGCCCTGGCCGAGGTCGCCGACAACACCGCCTACGTCGGCATGCGGGACTACCCCGCTCTGGAAGGGCCGGAGGGCAAGAAGGCCAACAAGGACGGCAGCCGCTACAAAAGACCCAGCGTGCAACACCGCATCGTGACGGCCGGCATGCAGGCCCTGGAGCGCTGCGCCACGAAGTACCTGGACACGGGCGGCGGCCGCTTCGCCTCGCAGCTGAGCCCCATGGCCACGGCCAAAAGGAGGAAACGAGGCCCCGGCAAGGCGCTCAAGGTCATCCTGCGGGACTTCCAGCTCTTCGACAACGCCGAGAGAGCCACGGCCCGCCACCTGCCGGCGGCCTCGCTGCACGGCGTCAAGCTGCCCGAGAGGCTCGACGATCCCAGGTTCGCGTGCGGCACGCTGCGGAAGCGCGACCGTACCACGGGCTCCGTCAGCATCCCCAAGCTGCAGACCCTGCGAGCCACGATGAAGAAGCTCTTCAAATACGTCAAGAAGGTGGGCGTGGACCTGGCCAAATCGCTCACGCCCGAGTCGGGCTACACGTTCAGGCAGGCGCCCTCGACGAGCGCTTTGGGCCAGGCCTTGAACTGCGTCTCGAAGGCCTCGGGCGGCGAGCGCAGCGGCATCCTGCAGAACCTGCTCCACGCGCGGCAGCTGCTGGATCGCCAGGCGACGTCCTTTCCGGCCGGGAAGAGCCTCGTCCGCTTCCTGGAGGAGGCCGTGACGCGCATCATGAAGACCGCCTCGGCCTATTGCAGCTCGAAGCTCGGTCGGGAGAACTGCAACGTCGTCCTCCCGAAGCTCAGCTGTGGCCACCGCGCCAGTCTTCGCTCGTCCTCTCACGAGGCGAAGCGATCGCTGCAGAAGCTCTTCGCCGAGGCGCACGGCAAGGACGCGGCCTACCACAAGATGGACCTGGACCACGCGCCGTTGAGCCTGGAGCTGGACGAGAGGACGCGGCAGCTGGCGACCGGTCTCGACTCGGGAGACAGCAGCCCCAGCTCGCGCGCGAGCTCGAGCCTCTCGAAGTCCAGCGGCGACGCCTCCTCCTCCTCCGGCAGCTCCTCCCGGAGTTCCCGGAGCTCTTCGCGCCCGAGCTCGCAGGCCTCCTCTCCCTCTTCCTCCAAGTCGTCGAGGAGCGACTCTCGCCTGCGGAGGCGACTCCTTCGCCGCTCGAAGAAGCTTGCCGCCGGCTCGAAGCCCTTGCCCTCGTCTTCCGAGGAGTCCTCCTCTTCATCCGTCGAGTCGAGCTCCTCCTCCTCCTCCGCGACAGCGTCGCCACCTTCGAGCGATTCGGATATGCCGGCGCTGCGGACGCAGCTTGCCCCGCGCCGGCCGCCGCCGACGCCGCCGCGGCGACGCCCGGCGCCGCTGCTGCTCCGCAGGGCCGGAGCCGCGAAGGCCACGCCGAGCCCCAGCTCGGAGTTCGCCAGGCTCAAGGACAGGCCCCTGCCCACGACGGCCCTGTCGCTCTGAACCCGGTCCCTCACCGGACCAAGAGCCGCCGGCAAGAGCGCCGGATGGAGGTGAGGCGCTTCGAGTTCCGATTCAGTCGTTCCCTGCGCTCGGCCGCGAGGCAGCCGGCGCGGTCGAGCTCGCAGGTGACGTGCTTGGCGCCGCCGCGCCGCGACCTGTACTGGCACAGCGGGTCGATGAGCCGACCGTCCTCGTGGGTCGCGAAGCACTTCGGCCCGCACTTGGCCTCGACTTCCCGCCTTTCCTTCACGGACGACGGAAAGCGGTAGTGCCAGGCTGTGGCGCTCTTGGGGGATCGGGAGCTGCGCTTCCGCGCCGGCGTGGTCTTGCCAGCGCGCTTCGAGCTTCTGCGCGAGAGCGCCATGGTCTCTTTTTTCTTCAGGGTTGATGAAAGCAAAGAAAGCATGAGCGGGCCTCAACTGCTGATGCTGCTCTTGCTCTTGGGTGCCGCGGCCTTTTTGATCTGGTGGATTCTCGTCAGGAAGCATCCCCAGCCTCTTGCTCCGCCTCCTGCTCCGCCTGGATGTTCGAAAAAAGCCATACTCTCGACGGACTTGTCGTTGAAGCAGTATTCGACCTACAGCGTGTTCGTTCTGACTGCACAAAGTTCTTCAGAAGACAGGGACAGGTTCGAGGGGGCAGTTCAGCAGATGAGTAAGTCAAATTACGGAACCAACTCGAATGGACAATTCTCAGACACGCATTACTGCTTTCTCGTCGGCCCTGGTTCATCGATCTACCAGAAGGTCTTGCCCATCGGGTATTACACCCAGGTCATGGGCGTCGGCAAGAACAGAGGGGATGTCAGCCTGAAAACCGTGTGTCTGGGGGATGGAGGGGAGGCCCTCGACACTTTCTGGAGAGCTGCCGAGAATTATAAATGGGCGCCGATGACAAAGAATGAGCAGATGCAGTACGGAAACTACCCTGACCAGCCTTTCGCTGATCAGCCCTCTTGCACCTGGGCGGTCAGTCAAGCGTGTGCCTTGAGAGGTTGCATCGTGTCTGCACCGATGAACTATGCTACCTTTTGCCCCGACACAAAAGACCGCGCCGCCTGTTTGGCCTCCGGGGGCTATTCTGCCGACAACATCTTTCAGAACTCCGTGCTCTTTGCCAGCCAACAGCAGTGGTGCTCGGTCAATGACGTTTATCCAGAAAGTCAAGGTATCGATGTCTTCAACACTGCCGTGTGGAACGCCGTTTTCCTTAATTGCAAGAATTTACCTTCAATACCTGATGGATGTACGATTCGCAGGTCAGACAACGTACAATTCGCCGGGCTGATCTGCTCCATGACGCTTGATGGCAAGGCGCGGCGCAGCAAGCCCTTCGTCACCCTGAAGGACGGCGCTGAGTTGCTCGAGATGATCGTCCCAGCCGACGTCCTCTCGCCTGACCAAACAGTCGGATCAGGCCAAGACTTCTGGCTTGCGTGCGACGAACGCTCACTGCTCGACGCCTTGGCCAAGCCCGATGAGACCTTGAGAATCCTGGTGGCCAGCGAGACTTTCATACCCATCAGCAAGAGCATCGAGATCACCCGAGGATCGGTCGTCCTGCTGGGCTTGGGGCTGCCGCTTCTCCGGATCTTGAAGGGAGGTTCCTTGCACGTGTCAGGGAGCGACTGCATCATGGCCGGCTTCATCATCGAGGCTGGAGATCTCTTGGCGTCGTCCGACACAGCACCTGATCCCAAGAGCCTTTCACCCAGCTCTTGCTTGTTGACTTGGAGCGGGCAGCATGGCTGGATCTACGATCTCTACACTCGCGTGGGTGGCGCCGTGGACGCCTCGAAATGCAGCTGCGACGCGCACCTTTGGTTTGCGCCAGGGGCCAGCGTGACGGCGGAAAACCTTTGGCTCTGGAGAGCAGACCACGACTCTCAAGCAAACACTGGATGCGACCCGACGAGCACCGGCGGGTCTGATGCAAATCGGAGCTTCTACGGGCTGGTGCTGAGTCAAAACGCTTCCCTCACGTGCATGGGACTCGCCAGCGAACATCATCTGAAAGACAATGTTTCCTGGGCCGGCGAGGGTCAAGTCTTTTTTTATCAAAGTGAGCTGGCGTATTGTCCCCCCGAAAATTTCGACTCCGCCGGCTTCACCGTCGAGTCCACTGGAAAAATTCAGGGAAGAGGCATGGGAGTGTACAGTTACTTTCCTGCCTCCGACACTAACGTCACCTCTGGCATTCGTATTCCTCAAAATGCTGATTCAGACGCTGTTGATCTGGACGGGTGTGTCACGATCTGGCTGAAGGGCAAAGGAGGTATCAAAGCAGTGGTCAATACAAGTCCGCCAGGCTGCGCCGTCTGCAAAGCCTCCAACAAATCCCTGTGGACAAAGAAGCTTATTCTGCCATCACCGTGCCCCAATTGTGAGACATAGCTTTTGCAGCTGTTGCAAATGTTGGAGCTCTCGTACTGGCTCTTCCCTCTCGTCTTCGTCTTCTTCGCAGTCGTGCCCGGCGGCGAGTATTACCTCTTCCCGGGCCTCTTGGCCGCCTGCGTCGCCGGCGCCGCCAACTCGGCCGTCATCCATCGCTACGGCTTCATGGCCGGCCATGCGCTGGCCGCCGCCCTGATTCTGTGGGTCGCGCGCAGCAAGAGGCCGCGCGAGCCGGACGCGGGCGAGCGCGTCGGCGCGACGCTGATCTGGGCCGTCTTGGCCCTGGCCGTGGCCTACACCTTGCCGCTTGAGCGGTGGCCGTACAAGCTCGACCGGGCGCAGATGTCGCTGCTCTTCCTGACATTTCTGCCGCTCGGCGCCTCCATCACGCTGTGAAGGAGCGGCCACGCAGCCGCGCCCCAAGCGCGGCCCCTCGCGGTTGCTCCCGCGCATCCAACAAAGCACTCGGCGATGCTCCGCACCGAAGCGCTGGTGGCGCTCAAGAGCTACACCCGGCTACCGCGGTCCGTGCAGGGCCTGCTCGAACGCCGCGGTCAGGAGTACGAGCTGGCCGGCGGCATCTCGCGCGGCGACTCCTTCGACCGCGTGCTCACGCAGCTCGACGTCGACGTCTTCTGCCTCTCCAAGCTGCACATCCTGAGGTCGCCGAGCGAGGAGGCCGGCGTCGTGGACGGCTCCTTCGTCGTGCGAGGCAAGGCCATCAAGCTCGACGGCGGCGCCATGTATGGCGTCGTCTCGGTGGTGCTGGGCGCGGTGCCGCCGGACCTGCGCCGGGCCGACAACCTCTACCTGCTGCGGCTCTTCGACGCCGACTTCGTGCGCTGCAGCGTGCCACAGCAGCTGCCCTGGGGCGTCAACACCAGCTCCGACGCCCTCGCGCCGAGGTGGAACTACGTCTCCGCCGTCTTCTCCAAGCGGGTGCAGCACGCCGTGGTGGCCTGCCCCAACGGCCTCTTCAGCCTGCGCGCGGCCTCGCACCCCTCGGAGCTGCCGGCGAGCGCGGCCGAGGCGCTGCTCCGCAACTTGCTGGACGTGGACGTGGTGCTGGAGCTGCCGCCCGGCTCGGCCAGCGGCGGCGCGACGACCAGGAGCATCTACCGACTGGCCGCCAACGCGCTCTTCGTGGGCCCCGAGGACGCCGGGGAGCAGCTGGAGCAGCTGCAACGCAGCCTCAAGCTGCCGAGCCTCCCGGGGCCCTCGCGCACGCTGGCGACGAGCGTGGGGGCCTTCAGCCTGCACGCCGGGCTGCTGCAGACGCAGGGGCCCAGCGTGGACGCCGAGGCCGTGCGCAGCGCGGCCCCGCCCGGCGCGGCCGTGACGCAGCAGTCGCTCTCCAAGTGGTGGACGGCGCCCGTGAGCTTCGACGTGCGGCTGACGGCGACCGTCGCCGCGGATCAGGCCACGCCCACGCAACTCTCCCTGCAGCTGCGGGAGGGCCCCAACAGGGAGTACGACGTCGCGGTGCAGCTGCTCTGCGCGCCGCTGCGGGAGCCGCGGCCGGGCGAGACCGAGGCCACGCTGCGATCGCAGCTGGCGGCGGTGGTGGGCTCCGCGCTGGAGGGCGCGCTGGCCGACTTCCACCCCCGCGGCGCGACGCAGGGCCAGCTGGACGGGCTGACGCGCGCCCTGGGCGACGCCGCGGAGGCGGGGCTCAACGGGGCCCTGCTCTTCGACGGCGCCGCGACCGTGGCGGTGCAGCTGGCCTTCGACCAGGTCAAGGGCGAGACCACGCTGCTGCCCTCGGGCGAGGTGGTGGTGATCCCGCGCTTCGCCACCGACCTGCTGTCGCCGAGGCTCAACGCCTATCTCGGCGTCTTCGCCACGCTGGGCCTGCAGGGCAGCTTCACGGCCTGGCCGCAGGCGATGCGGAACCGGGTGACCGTCCTCTGAGCTGCAGGGCCCCCAGGGCGCGCTCGAAGGCGCCGAGGTAGGCGGCGGCGCTCCCGTTCGCGGCGGGCAGGCTGCCCAGCGCCCGCTCCGTCGCGCGCTGCGCCTCCAGCGGCACGTAGACGATCTCGTACGCCTCCACGCCGTGTCGGGCGGCAGCGTAGGCCGCCAGCAGCCGGTCGAGCAGGCCCTCCGCCTGAGCCGTCTCGGCCTTGAGGAAGACCACGCGGGCCGCCGCGAGGTAGACGCCGGCGGCGCCGGGCAGCAGGCAGGGGCCGCCGCAGAGCTCCGACAGCTTGCTGGCCGGGCCCAGCCGCCGCAGCTCGGCCGCGAGGCGCTGCCGCAGCACGGCGCAGTCGCGCACCTGCTCCGCCGTGCTCTCCGGCAGCGCCAGGTGGCCGTGGTGGAACTGCGGGTGCAGCCGGGCGGCCTCCAGGAAGTCGGGGGCGGCCAGCTCGGGCCGCGTCGCCAGGCGCTCCAGCCGGGCGCGCAGGTGCGCGGCCGGCGGCCCCGCGGCGCGGCGCGGCCAGAGCTGCGCGTAGGCCTCCTCGGCCGGTCGCCGCGCCTGCAGGGCCTGGAAGCAGCGCCTGAAGGCGCCGTCCTCGTCCTCCTGACCCCGTTCCAACCAGAGCCAGGCCGCGGTCGCCACCAGCAGCGCGGCCGAACTGGCGCTGGGCTGCAGCGGCGGCTCGCCCGGGCGGCTCCAGTCGCAGAGCTCGGCGGCGCCCAGGAGCTCGAGCAGCTGGCGCTTCTGCGGCACCGCCAGCTTGCCCAGCTGCTCCTGCAGGCTGGGCTTCGCGAAGCCGAAGTTGGCGCCGCTGCCCTGCCCCGCGCGCGGCAGCGGCCGCGCCAGCTCGGCGCCCGTGGCGGCGCAGCGCGAGGGGCAGGGCAGGGCGTCCGGGCGGCAGCCGGCCTGCCGCAGCACCTCCTGGAAGAGGAGGGTGTCGGCCGCCTCCACGATCAGCAGCCGCCGGGCGCGCGTCAGCGCCACGTAGAGCAGCTCGGCTTCGACGCCGCCGGGCGCCAGCCAGGAGCGGCGCGTCGTCACGAAGAGCACGGCCACGGCGAAGCTCTTGCCCTTGCAGCTGTGCACGTTGCGCAGGAAGGCCAGCGCCGGGCCGTCCGCGAGCTGCAGGGCGGCGTCCTCCGCCACGAGCAGCGGCGGCGACGCGGCGGCCAGCGCCTCCACGAAGCGCCACAGGGGCTCGTTGGAGTCCCGCTTGGAGCCCGTGAGGAAGGCGAGGAGGCGCTGCTCGGCGGCCGCCGCCGCGCGCGCCTCCAGCTCGCCGCGCAGCCCCACGAGGCGCTCGATCAGCGCCTGGGGCTGGAGGCCCGCGGGCGGCAGCACCCAGTGCTCGACGGCGCGCTCGCCGGGGCTCGCCCGCGCCAGGCCCGAGCGGTGGGGCAGCGCTCGGCCCGGGAAGAGCGGCGCGACCAACCTGTCGACGAAGACGCAGAGCTCGGGGCCGAAGCGGAAGGTCTCGGTGAGCTGCAGCGTCTCGGTGCCGGGGCCGTGCAGGTGCCGCTCCTGCGGGCCGTCGTGCAGGAAGATGGCGGCGTCGGCCTCTCGATAGCGGAAGATGGTCTGCTTGAAGTCGCCGACCGACACGAGTTGCAGCCGCTCCCGGGGCAAGCCCGTGTCCCGCAGCACCTTGTTGAGGAAGCGCAGGTAGGCCTGGTCGAGATCCTGCGCCTCGTCCACGAAGACGGCGTCCCAGCCCAGCTCGCAGCGGGGGCTGCGGTCGGTCTCCAGCACGCGGTGCAGGCTGATCTGGAAGTCCTGGCTGGCGGCGCTGCCGTCGTAGTAGTTGAGCAGCAGGGAGTCGTAGTTCTCGACTGTGACGTTACGCAGGTCGCGCCGCTGCACCTCTTCCTGCACCTCCAGCCGGATGTCGCGGTTGTAGGCCAGGAAGAGCACCTTCCTGCTCTGGGGCAGCTGTTCCGCCGCGCTGAGCAGCGTGGCCGTCTTGCCCGTGCCTGCGTTGGCGACGATGCGCAGAGAGCGGCCCGACAGGATGCGGCGGCAGACCTCCAGCTGCTCGCGCGTCTGGGTGCAGCGGAACGGGAGCTGCGGCGTCTGGGTCGGCGGCGGGGCGGAGCCTGCCCGGCCGCCTCTGGGGCTGCGGGAGCGATCGCCGGACCGGGCGGCTACGTCGCCGTCGCCGTCGCCGTCGCCGTCGCCGTGGAGCCGTGGCGATAGGTCGCTCTGGCCCACCATTGACCCTGCCAGCTCTCGAGCTCGTAACGCACGGGATCGGAGGCCAGCGCCAGAAAGACGGCGCCGAAGGTGGCGGCCTCGGCGAGGCTGGCGCTCACTCGCGCCCTCAGCAGCCGCAGCAGCGCCTCGAGCGTGATCCAGTCTGCGACGTCGTAGCGCAGCACGCCGCTCAGGGCCCGGCGCAGCTGCAGGGAGCCTCCGCGCTGCCTCCTCCTCACCTGAAAGCTCCCGTCGGATGAGTGACGCATCTGGAGCCCAGGGTCGACGCGGGCGACGGCGGCGAGGTGCGATGGCGTAAGGAAGTCGCAGGCCTTGGCCGCGGCCGCTCGATTGTGGAGCTCCGACAGCTCAGACGACCCGTAAAGAGCCTCGAAGGACACCCAGTCCTCTTCGGCCTTGAGCCCCTCAAGAATGCTTGCGGCCGCGAGGTAGGCCTCCATGACTGCTGACAGGCGCGCCCTGTTTTGTTATCGCCGCTGCTCTCCGGAAGGAACGTTGAACGCGGTCAATTCTTGCTGTTCCATCGCATTCGCAGAGACGCACGTCTGCCAGCGGCCCGCTCAGGCGTTTTCAGAACACCACGTATTCAGGAGTGGCTTCTGCCATGGCTTTGCAGGTGCCGTAAGCGACGTCGTTGGTCATGGAAGCCTTGCTATAAGGGTCCTTCTTGCTTCTCCAGCCCATGGTCAGCAGCTGCGCCAGCGTTTGCCTGGTGGTCAGCGGCTCGATGAGTTGCACCTGGCCCATCTGCAGGCTGCGCGCAGACATCAGCTCGTTCAGGTTCGTGACGAAGAGCTGAGGGTTGGGCTTCTGGTAGTCGCAGCGAGCCTCGACGAATTTCGGGGAGCAGCCTTCGAAGACCGGAGACCACACCCTAGCGGGCAGCATGTCGTCCAGGGGCGCCAGCTTCGGCGGCCGCGGCTGAGCTGCCGCCACACTCTGCTGCGCCACGGCATTCGCGACCTTCTGGAACTCGGTCTTCCTCAGGAGTGGCCCGGTTTCGGATCTGGGCTCGAAGGGATCCGAGTCCTCGTGCGCCTTGTACTGCTCCTCGAGGGTGAGCTCGACGGCGTCGTCCACGGTGTCGAGGCCCGTCACCGGCAGCACCGGGGGGCCCAGCAGGTCAGCGGCGGCCTCCAGCGCGGCGCCGAGGTCGCGTTCCCGCGCATAGATGGTCTCGGCGAGGTTCGAAGCCGTGATGCGAGCGGGGGCGGCGAGCTGACGCCCGGGCGTCGGCGAGGCCGCTCCATACATCGCGCAGCTGGCCGAGCAGGTCGCGGCAGACTCGGCCGCGCCGGTCAGCTGCGTCGCCGCGGTCGTCGCAGCCCCTCCCTGCGCTGCGAAGGCCCAGCAGGAGGCCACCGCCAGCGCCAAGATGAGCAGCGGCAGCAGCCTCATCAGGCAGCTCATGGAGGTCCTTCCCTTTTTCATCAGCGAAAGAGGTTGGCGATGGGCGCGGCGCCGGCGGCGGCCGAGTTCAGGGCCGCGCGGTTGCAGGCCACGCAGAAGAGGCCGTCGGGCGAGCAGCACATGTCCTGCTGGCAGGAGCCGCAGCTGACGGGAGCCCGCTGCAGCTGCGGCGCCTCCGCGGAGCCGGCGCCGCCGCCGCCG
>Ga0136644_10002330_pt1 | contig 14554 bp, 12 predicted proteins | sample C_130820_EF_Meta_FD_94780 | JGI IMG/M metagenome (GOLD analysis project Ga0136644, IMG submission 94780) | Freshwater microbial communities from Lake Croche, Canada to study carbon cycling - C_130820_EF_MetaG (v2) (version 2) | ecosystem: Environmental > Aquatic > Freshwater > Lake | place... | reverse complement strand
GTGGCCGCTGGCGATAAGTCGCCCCTGATAGGTCACTACCGCGCCTACCGGAACCTCACCCGCCTGCGCAGCCATATCCGCCTGCTCCAAAGCCAGGCGCATCCAGTGCGCGTCATCAGGCTGGGGAACATCCATTGGCAAACTTTATTGCGATGCGCCGGTCAGGCCCATTTTGCGCATCCAGGCGCCTAGAGCCTGGTCACCCGGGCCACCGGCATCGTATATTTCTAGCATACGGGCATGCGCCTCTGGGCGGTGTTGATTTACTTTCACTTTGCACTGCATGCTAATGATTTTTAATGAAAAAGCTACGATGGCGCTCAGCATCTTGGTGGTGTAATCCTCGGATAAGCCCCTCCACTGGTCGGCATAAGCGGGCTCATGGTCAGCAATGAGTTGCTTGAGCAAAGCATCTTTGGCATCGTGCCCGTCCAGCACCTCGGCCTCGACCACACAATGCACCGCCACATAGTTCCAGGTCGGCACGCGCGCCAGGTCCGGATAGACCTTGGGCGACATATACGCATGCGGCCCCATGAAAGTGACTACCGCCTGTGGGCGCTGCGCCAGGTATTTCCAATGCGGGTTGCCGCGTGCGCAATGGCCGAGCAATACCCCGTGTTCCGCGCTCTGCCCTGGTTGCGCTTCCCAATGAACCGGCAAGTGCGTGACAAAGGGCAAGCCCGCATCGTCCGTAGAAATCAAACTGGCAAATGGATGGGCCTGCATGATGTCTATGGCGACTTGCGGGTCTTTGGGATCGAATTGGCTGGGTAGGTACATGGTTTTGAGTTCGCTTAGCCGGTTTACTCCCACTCAATAGTAGCCGGCGGCTTGCTAGAAACGTCGTAAGTCACCCGGTTAATCCCGCGCACTTCATTGATGATGCGGCCGGATACTTTTTTCAGTAAGGCGTAAGGCAACTCGGCCCAGTCGGCGGTCATGAAGTCGCTGGTTTGTACTGCGCGCAGCGCCACCACATAGTCATAGGTGCGACCGTCGCCCATCACGCCCACGCTTTTGACCGGCAGGAACACGGCAAAGGCCTGGCTGGTCAGTTCATACCAGTTCTTGCCGCTTTCGTCATCGCGGAAATTGCGCAGTTCTTCAATGAAGATCGCATCGGCGCGGCGTAGCAGGTCTGCGTATTCTTTTTTTACCTCACCCAAAATGCGCACGCCCAGGCCTGGACCGGGGAAGGGGTGGCGATACACCATAGCGGCGGGAAGGCCTAGCGCCACGCCGAGTTCGCGCACTTCGTCCTTGAATAAATCCCGAAGGGGCTCCAGCAGTTTCAAGCCCAATTGCTCCGGCAGGCCACCTACGTTGTGGTGGCTCTTAATCGTGACCGCTTTTTTGCTCTTGGCACCGCCTGACTCGATCACGTCCGGGTAAATCGTGCCCTGGGCTAGAAAGGTCGCGCCTTTCACGGACGCAATGGCGGCGCCCTGCCCGGCTTTGAGCTTGGCCGCCTCGGCTTTGAACACATCGACAAACAAGCCGCCGATGATTTTTCGCTTGGCCTCTGGGTCGGTCACGCCCGCTAACTTTCCCAAGAACAAATCAGCGGCATCCACGCGTATGACTTTGGCGTGTAGCTTGCCCGCGAACATTTCCATCACCGCGTCGCCTTCGTTGAGGCGCAACAGCCCATGGTCTACGAAAACGCAAGTGAGTTGGTCGCCGATAGCCCGGTGAATCAGCGCTGCGGCTACCGAAGAGTCCACCCCGCCAGATAGGCCCAAAATCACCTCTTCGGTACCTACTTGGGCACGAATTTTCGCGACCGCTTCCGAGATGTAATCTCCCATAATCCAGTCTGCTTTGGTGCCGCAGATCTCAAGTACAAAGCGCTCCAAAATCGCCGCGCCGCGTTTGGTGTGGGTCACTTCCGGGTGAAATTGCACACCGTAAAAACGGCGCTCTTCATCGGCCATGCCTGCTATTGGGCAGCTGTCGGTACTGGCCATTAGCTTAAAGCCATGGGGTAAGTCCGTCACCTTATCGCCGTGGCTCATCCATACTTGCAGCATGCCGTGGCCCATCGGCGTGGCGTAGTCTTGTATGCCATCCAGTAAAGCGGTGTGGCCATGAGCGCGCACATCAGCATGACCGAATTCGCGCATCGTGCCGCTTTGCACCCGACCGCCCAGTTGCTGCGCCATGGTTTGCATGCCGTAGCAAATACCCAGCACGGGAATGCCGAGTTCAAACACGGCTTGGGGAGCTTTATCTGTATCTTCCTCGTAGGCGCTGGCATGGCTGCCTGAGAGAATGATGCCCTTCAAATCGCCGTCCCGCGCATAGGCGCGCAACCAATCTTCGCTCACGTCGCAGGGATGCACCTCACAAAACACATGCGCTTCGCGCACGCGCCGCGCAATCAATTGGGTCACTTGCGAACCGAAGTCCAGTATCAATATTTTTTGGTGCTGCATTAGGGCAATGGCCAAGTTCATTCGGCCCGGTAATTGGGCGCTTCTTTGGTGATCTGCACATCGTGCACATGGCTTTCGCGGATCCCTGCAGCGGTAATTTCCACGAACTCGGCCGTGTTCTGCATATCGCTGATGGTGGCGCAACCGCAGTAGCCCATGCTGGCGCGCAAGCCGCCCGACATTTGGAACACGATGGAGACCATAGAGCCTTTGTAGGGCACCCGACCTTCGATGCCTTCGGGTACCAATTTATCGGCATTGGGGTTACCGGTGCTGGATTCTTGGAAATAGCGATCGGCGCTGCCCTGCTGCATGGCACCTATGCTGCCCATGCCACGGTAGCTTTTGTAGCTGCGGCCTTGGTAGAGCACTATCTCGCCCGGCGCCTCTTCGGTACCAGCAAACATGCCGCCCATCATGACCGAACTGGCGCCCGCCGCAATTGCTTTGGCAATATCACCGCTGTAACGAATGCCGCCATCGGCGATCAAAGGCACACCGGTGCCGCGCAGAGCGGTAGCCACATTGTCAATCGCCATGATTTGCGGCACACCCACACCGGCCACTATGCGCGTGGTGCATATGGAGCCTGGGCCGATGCCCACCTTGACCGCGTCTGCGCCCGCTTCCACCAGTGCCAGCGCCGCCGAACCTGTAGCAATATTGCCGCCTACTACATCGACCTGCGGGTAGTTTTGTTTGACCCAGCGCACCCGCTCGATCACGCCTTTGCTGTGACCATGGGCGGTATCGACGACGATCGCGTCCACGCCCGCGCGCACCAGCGCTTCAACACGCTCCTCGGTACCCTCACCCACGCCTACCGCCGCGGCTACGCGCAATTTGCCAAAAGCGTCGCGCGCGGCATTGGGGAAGCTGGTTTGCTTGGTAATGTCTTTGACGGTAATCAGACCCTTGAGTTCAAAGTCTTCATTGACCACGAGCAGGCGCTCCAATCGGTGTTTGTTGAGCAGCGCTTTGGCTTCCTCCAGGGTGGTGCCGTCGGGCACGGTGACCAAGCGTTCACGCGGCGTCATGATGTCGCTGACGCGTTGGTCGTAACGGGTTTCAAAGCGTAAATCACGGCCCGTGACAATACCGACCACCTTGCCACCATCGCACACAGGAAAGCCTGATACGCCCAATTGGTCGGACAAAGCGATCACCTCGCGCACCGTGAAATGCGGGGTAATGACCACCGGATCGCGCAACACGCCAGACTCATAGCGTTTGACTTTGGCGACCTGGGCCGCTTGTTCTGCTACGGTGAGGTTTTTGTGTACCACCCCGATACCGCCTTCTTGGGCAATGGCAATGGCCAAGCGCGCTTCGGTCACCGTGTCCATGGCAGCAGACACCAAGGGCAAATTCAGGGCGATATGGCGGGAAAACTGGGAGGCGAGAGAGGTGTCCTTGGGAAGGACTTGGGAGTACGCTGGCACCAACAACACATCGTCGAAGGTGAGCGCTTTGCCGAGAAGGCGCATGTCAAAGCTCCAAAAAACCGATTGTACTCGTGGGCATTGTGCTGCCCGCCGGACGGCTTTTTTAACCGACGCTAATAACCAGCTTTTGCGCCCGGACGCTTCTTAGAGAATAAACCGGCCGTCTTGGCGCCCTGGCTTACAAAGCGCTCACGCCGGGCGACTTTGGGGTCCACCCGCAGCGGGCGGTAAAACTCGATGCGCTCGCCAGCGACCAGCACATGCTCGTTGGGGCAGCGCAGTCCCCACACACCAAGGTCTAGAGCCCTTAGGCTTGTGAGCGGCACACCCAGCGCATACGCCACAGCGGGCAAGGCCTGCCCAAGTTGGCATCCTGCGGGTAGTAGCACAGACTGGTGACGCACCAGGCGGGGCTCGGGCGAATAAACCACATCCACAGATATGGTGCTTGTCATTGCTGGCCCGCTGGGCAAATCATCCTCACGCATCGCCATACACCTGCCGCGCACGTTTCACAAAGGCCTCCACGAGAGTGGACGCAATCTTGTCAAACACGGGACCGACCACGGCGCCTAGGGCAGCGCTGGAAAAACCATAGCGCAGTGACAGCTCTACTTTGCTGGCCTGTTGCGAGCCATCGCCTACCGGCAGAAAAAGCCATTGCCCATCCAAATTGGAAAACGGCCCCTTGACCAATTGCATATCCACCTGGCTCGCTGCGGTATGGGTGTTGCGGGTCGTAAAACTTTGGTGAATGCCGCCAAAGGCGATGCCGACTTCCGCTGTCATCCCGGCTTCGTCCTGCTGCAAAACCTGGGCCCTATCGCACCAGGGCAGGAACTGCGGATAGGACGCGACATCCGTGACCAGGGCGTACATTTGCGCCGGGCTGTACCACAGCAGGACGGACTTGTGAACGGTTTTCATAGAATGGGGCTTGCGCGCGGATTGTAGTGAAGGCCTTTGGGGCAGCGATCTGGCTCCGCCGCCCCCTCCTCCCGAGCGCCATGGCCAAAAAACCCGATACCCCCGCCCGCATTGCCGATAATAAAAAGGCGGCCTTCGACTATTTTTTTGAAGAACGCTTTGAAGCCGGCCTGGTACTCGAGGGCTGGGAGGTTAAGTCTTTGCGCGAAGGCAAAGTGCAGCTGACCGACGGTTATGTAGTGGTACGCAATGGAGAAATCTTCATCATCGGGCTGCAAATCCACCCGCTCAACACGGCGTCTACCCACATCAGCCCGGACAAAGTGCGCACCCGAAAATTGCTGATGCACAAAGCGGAGATTAAGCGTCTCATTGGCAAGGTGGACCAAAAAGGCTATACCTTGGTGCCCATCAATTTGCATTGGAAAGCCGGTAAAGTGAAATGCGATATTGCCCTAGCCAAAGGTAAGGCTGAGCATGACAAGCGCGACACCATCAAAGACCGTGAGGGCAAGCGAGAGGTGGAGCGGGCCATGAAGGTGCACCAACGATAGCCCTCGTGCGCTACGCCAAGTCCTTTAACGGATGCGCAAAAATCGGCCAAGGACTCTGGAAAAATGGTTCCACCATGTTCGGTGTCACGTCTTCCACCCGCGCGGGGCTCCATTGGGGGTTTTGGTCTTTGTCGATCACCAGCGCACGTATGCCCTCCACCGTGTCTGTGGCAGCGCCACTACGACCCAGGTGTACGCTGTGAAAGCAATGGCGCACCATATCGCGTTCCATACGTAAGTCATCCGCCAATGACATGCTGCGAGCGCGTCGCACATGCTCCAGTGCCACGTGCAGCATCAGCGGCGAGCGCTTGCGCAAGCCAGCGGCGGTTTCCTGTGCCCACGGGTCCGGATCAGCATCCAGAGATTGGAAAATATCGCGCACGGTGACATGCGAAAAGTGGCGGTTTATCAGGCTCCAGACGTGCATATCCGGAAAGACCGGTCCCGCTTGCGCTGCCACGGTATGCCCATGTAGCCAAGCGTCCAAGGCGTGGGCGTGGGTCCAGTCTAATGTGGATAAGCTATTCCAGGCGATGGATTGTTGCGACGCCTCGATATGCCAGTCGGCAAGGTCCAGGGCGATGGCCTGGGCGGCATCCATATGCTGTCCGGTCAGCGCCAGCCATTCGCCAGATGCTCCGGGGCAACGGCTCAAAAAATAACCGCCACCCACATCGGCAAATAAACCGATCAAGGTTTCGGGCATAGCCATTTTGGTGCGCGGTGTTACCAAACGATGGGTTGCGCCCTGACACAAGCCCATGCCGCCGCCGAACACAATACCGTCCAAAAACGCAATCAAGGGCTTACCTAGATGGTGGGTCAGGTAATTAAGTGCGTATTCTTCGGTGAAGAAGTCTTCCAATTCCGGCGTGCCCGCGAGCGCAACTTCATGGAAGAAACGGATATCGCCACCAGCGCAAAAATTGCCAAAGGGCCCACTTTTATCGCTGCCACGCACTGCGATGGCGTGGATCCTCGAATCGTCCTTCCACTGTCGCAATGCACCGGCAATGCCACGCACCATGCCCAGACTCAAAGCGTTCATAGCTTTGGGGCGCGACAGCGTGATCATGCCCACGCCACCACGTTCTTCAATCCGCAGAAATTCAGACATGACTGAGCCCCAATGTCTTACCGAATTTAGACGCCGCGGCTGGCCTTCTTGCGCTCATGCTCTTTCAAAAACCGCTTGCGCAGACGCACGCTCTTGGGCGTAATTTCGACGAGCTCATCGTCTTCAATAAACTCCACGCCGTATTCCAAATTCAGGTCGATAGGCGGCGTGATTTTGATGGCATCTTCTTTGCCCGAAACGCGGAAGTTGGTCAATTGTTTGGTACGGGTGGCATTGACCACCAGGTCGTTGTCACGGTTGTGAATGCCCACAATCATGCCCTCATACACCGGGTCATTGGCCCGTACAAACATACGGCCCCGATCGTCTAACTTGCCCAGCGCGTAGGTGAAGATTTCACCGTCGTCCATAGAAATCAGCACACCGTTTTTGCGTCCACCAATATCGCCTTTATGCGGCTCATAACTATCGAAAATATTGGAGATCAATCCCGAACCGCGGGTTAAGTTCATGAACTCATTGGTAAAGCCGATCAGGCCACGCGCCGGAATGCGGTATTCCAAACGTACCCGCCCGCGCCCATCGGGCTCCATGTTCACCAACTCGCCTTTACGCTCGCCCAGCGCCTGCATCACACCCCCCTGGTGCTGTTCTTCAATGTCCGCAGTGACCAGCTCGATAGGTTCGTGGCGTTCGCCATCCACATCGCGAAACACGACGCGGGGCTTGGACACTGCCATCTCATAGCCTTCGCGACGCATGTTTTCCAACAGAATGGTCAGGTGCAATTCGCCCCGTCCGGCGACTTCGAAGATACCTTCTTCGTCGGTCTCTTTCACGCGCAATGCGACATTGTGTTGCAGCTCTTTTTGGAGGCGATCCCACAGTTGTCGGCTCGTCACATATTTGCCTTCGCGCCCTGCCAATGGCGAGGTATTGACGCAAAAATTCATAATCAGCGTTGGCTCATCAATCTTGAGCATAGGCAGGGGTGCCGGGCGTAGCGGATCGGTCACCGTGACACCAATACCAATATCTGCAATGCCGTTGATCAGCACAATTTCGCCTGGTCCGGCTTCGGTCACCTGCACGCGGTCCAGACCCTGGAAAGTTAGCACCTGGTTGACGCGGCCTTTCACCACCGGACCGTCTTCACCGGACATCACCAGCACATCTTGGCCTGCCTTAAGAGTGCCCGCACTGATACGGCCCACGCCGATACGGCCAACAAAGGTCGAAAAGTCCAGCGCTGAAATTTGCAATTGCAGTGCGGCCTCGGGGTCACCGGCTTGCGGCGGTACATGGCTCAGAATGGTATTGAACAAAGCGGACATATCAGGCCCCCACTGCTCGCCCGATGCGCCCTGCTCCATCGAGGTCCAGCCGTTGATGCCCGAGGCATAAACTACCGGAAAATCCAGTTGCTCGTCGGTGGCCCCTAGTTTGTCAAACAAATCGAACGCAGCGTTGACCACCATGTCGGGGTTAGAGCCTGGTTTATCCACCTTGTTGACTACGACGATGGGCTTGAGGCCCAAGGCCAGTGCCTTCTTGGTCACAAATCGGGTTTGGGGCATCGGGCCTTCTTGCGCGTCGATCAGCAGCACCACGCCATCGACCATGGACAATGCACGCTCCACCTCGCCGCCGAAGTCCGCGTGTCCGGGGGTGTCGACGATATTGATGTGGGTGCCTTCCCAGCTCACGGCGCAGTTTTTCGCCAGGATGGTGATGCCCCGCTCGCGTTCAATGGCGTTGTTATCCATCACGGTATCGACCACTTTCTCGTGGTCGGCGAAAGTGCCAGATTGACGTAACAACTGGTCCACCATCGTGGTTTTACCGTGGTCAACGTGCGCAATGATCGCGATGTTGCGGATTTGTTTACTACTCATGATTGTCTTTCTTTCTACAAACTCAAAACAAAAAAATTCAATGTGCCCAATTCGCTTGCTCGCGCACTTGCGCGATGTCCAGCGGACTGAGTAGGCGCGTAGGAATTAACTCACCCGCCTTCACATGCCCTGTGCCCAGCAATGCGCGAGGCTTATCGCCATACACCGCCACTTGCGGGGCATCATCCCAGCTACCGCGACGGCGCAAGCCACTCAAAAAGCGTGCTGCATTGTCCGCATCCAATGTGATGGGGGCATGACCGGGCAACAAACTGTCTACCGACTGCAAAAATGCCAGGCGTTGCGCCATATCCATGCCCTCCAGAGCCTCTAGTTGCACACAGGCCCCGATCTTGAAATCACCGGTCTGAACGCGGCGCAAAGCACTCAAGTGCGCGCCGCAACCCAGAGCCTCGCCGATATCTTCTGCCAAGGTACGGATATAAGTACCCTTGCTACACGCCACTTCCAAAGTCAGCGATGGCGCCTCTGCCGCTGAATCATCGGCTAGCAGTGTGATCGCGTGAATGGTCACGTGGCGTACCGCGCGCTCTACCTCAATCCCAGCACGGGCGTATTCATACAAGGCTTTGCCGTCTTTTTTCAGCGCGCTGTGCATGGGGGGTATCTGTTCAATCGGGCCGGTAAAGCGCGCCAAAACTTCGCTGATTAACTGCGGGGAAACCGCTACTGGCCGTGTTTGCAATATTTCGCCTTCGGCGTCTGCCGTCGTAGTCTTAACGCCCAAGCTCAAAACTGCTTGGTACACCTTGTCTGCGTCCAACTGCATCTGACTGAACTTAGTCGCTGCGCCAAAACACAGAGGCAACACGCCAGTAGCCAAGGGGTCTAAGGTACCCGTATGGCCTGCTTTCTCGGCGGACAGCAGCCACTTGGCTTTCTGCAAAGCCTGGTTGCTGGACCAACCCAGCGGCTTGTCCAACAAAAGCACCCCATGCACGGGGCGCCTTGCAACCCGTGCATGCGGCGCGTTCATGCGGTTCAGTCTTCCTTGGCTCGCGAGGACACGGCCCGCGCAATCAGCGCGTTCATATCCGCGGCACGCTCGGTGGTACGGTCAAAAATGAAATGCAAGGTAGGCACAGTGTGGATGTGTAAACGCTTAAACAAACCTGCACGCAAAAATCCAGCTGCCTGGTTCAAACCTTCGGCGCACTGGGCTGCATCGCCGACCAACAAACTGAAGTACACCTTGGCATGCGCGTAGTCGGGCGTGACTTCTACCGACTGAATCGTCACCATGCCCACGCGCGGGTCTTTGAGCTCGCGCGCAATCAGCTCGGTCAGATCGCGCTGGATCTGATCGGCCACGCGAAATCCGCGGTTGGGAGTGGAGGACTTTTTGCGCATGCAAGGTGAACGCTCAGATGGTCCGCGCGATTTCCTTGATCTCGAAGAACTCCAACTGGTCGCCCACGGCGATGTCGTTGTAGTTCTTGAGCTTGATACCGCACTCAAAGCCTTCTTTGACTTCGCGCACATCGTCTTTCATGCGCTTAAGCGAATCGAGCTCGCCGGTGTAGATCACCACGTTGTCACGCAGCAGACGGAAATGCGCGCTACGGTTGACAAAGCCGCCGGTGACCATACATCCGGCTACGGTGCCGATCTTGGAAGCCACGAACACGGTGCGGATTTCGGCAAAGCCAATGATTTCTTCGCGCTTTTCCGGTGCCAGCATACCCGACATTGCTGCTTTCAGTTCATCGACCGCATCGTAAATGATGTTGTAGTAATGGATCTCAACGCCATTGCCTTCCGCCAATTTGCGCGCACCGGCATCGGCGCGCACATTAAAGCCGATCACTACTGCCTTGGAAGCGATAGCCAGGTTGATATCGGACTCGCTGATACCACCCACAGCGGAGTACACCATTTGCACTTTGACCTCTTCGGTCGATAGCTTGAGCAGCGAAGAAGCCAGTGCCTCTTGCGAGCCCTGCACATCGGCCTTGACGATGATGGGCAGCGTTTTGACGTCGCCTGCACCGATGTCGCTGAACATGTTTTCCAGCTTGGCAGCTTGTTGCTTGGCCAGTTTGGTGTTGCGGAATTTACCCGCACGGTAGGTCGCGATTTCGCGCGCTCGGCGCTCGTCGGACATCACCATAAACTCGTCGCCCGCTTGCGGCACTTCCGTCAGGCCTTGGATTTCCACTGGTATCGAGGGGCCGGCGTCTTTGATCGGTTTGCCGTTTTCGTCCAGCATCGCACGCACGCGGCCAAAAGTTTGCCCCGCCAACACCACATCTCCGGTTTTGAGTGTGCCGGACTGCACCAACACAGTGGCTACGGGTCCGCGGCCTTTGTCCAAACGCGCTTCGATGACCAGGCCCTTGGCCATCGCATCGACCGGCGCGCGCAACTCCAGCACTTCGGCCTGCAACAATACTTGCTCCAGCAGCTCATCGATGCCCTGCCCGGTTTTGGCCGAGACCGACACAAAAGGAGACTCGCCACCGAATTCCTCCGGAACCACTTCCTCCACCACGAGCTCGTTTTTCACGCGCTCGGGGTTGGAATCGGGCTTGTCGATCTTGTTGATAGCCACCACGATAGGTACACCTGCTGCCTTGGCATGCTTGATAGCCTCTTTGGTTTGCGGCATCACACCGTCGTCGGCAGCGACCACCAAAATAACAATGTCCGTTGCCTTGGCCCCGCGCGCACGCATGGCGGTAAACGCCTCGTGTCCTGGGGTGTCCAAAAAGGACACCATGCCACGCGGCGTTTGCACGTGGTACGCACCGATGTGCTGGGTGATTCCGCCGGCTTCGCCCGAAGCCACTTTGGCGCGTCGGATGTAGTCCAGCAAGGACGTTTTGCCGTGGTCCACGTGACCCATAACGGTTACTACCGGAGCGCGCGGCACGGACTCGGCCTGCGAGTGCACTTCCTCGTCGGTGAAGGCCTCTGGATCGTCTAGTGCGGCTACTACGGCCGTGTGGCCCAGCTCTTCCACCACAATCATCGCGGTATCTTGGTCCAGCGGCTGGTTGATAGTGACCATCTGACCGAGCTTCATCAATTGCTTGATGACTTCCGAGGCCTTGATTGCCATCTTGTGCGCCAACTCGGCCACGGTGATAGTTTCCGGCACGTGCACCTCGATGACGCGCACTTCCTGCGTTTGCATCGGTGCATGGTCTTCGCGATCGCGATCGCCACCACGCTTGCCACGCGGTCCGGCACGCCAGTTCGTCGAGCGCCCTGTGCCCGCACCCGTGTCGCCACGGGTTTTGAGCTCTTTTTTCTTGGCAGGATCGCCAGCCCAGCTACTCGATAGTTTGGCGGACTTGACCTCTTTGCCTGAACCTGGAGCGGCTGCACCTCCCGATTTGGGTGGCTTGGCGACGGTCGAGCCCGCGGCTGGTTTGTGCAGCGTCCCTTTGATCGCCGCTTTGGGATCGACGGCGGGTTTGGGTTCAACTTTTTTGGGTGGTGGCGCGACCTTGGCAGGCGCTGACATCATCATGCGGATGGCAGCGGCCTCAGCCTCGGCTTTGCGGCGTCGATCGCCCAAATCGGCGGCACGTTTGTTTTCTTCCAGCGCGGCTTCACGCGAGGCAGCAGCCGCTTTGGCCGCATCTTGCTCGCGTTGTGCTTGTTCGGCCGCCTGGGCGGCCGCAACTGCTTCGGCTTGCGCCGCGGCATCCAAAGCCGCTTTTTCAGCCGCTTTCGTCAATTTGCGTGGTTTGCCACCACTGGCATCAGCAACTGGAGTTTCGCTGGCTTGGGCTTGGGCCTTGGCCGCCGCTTCCTGCACTGCGCGCGCTTTGGCCTCTTGCTCTTCACGCGCCTGGCGGCGTGCGGCTAGTTCTTCTTCTTGCCTACGCAAAAACTCCGCCTGGTGGCGCGCTTCTTCTTCGCGGCGCGCCAATTCAGCTTGGTCGATAACTGGAGTTGCGGCTACTGGCGCTTCGAACACCTCAGCAGACTCTGGCACCGCATCCGAGCCATCTTCCCGGCGCACAAAGGTGCGCTTTTTACGCACTTCCACCTGGATGGTGCGGGCCTTGCCGCTGGCATCGGCTTGTTTGATTTCCGTGGTTTGCTTCTTGACCAGCGTAATTTTTTTACGCTCCGCACCCGCGGTGCCATGGGCAGCCTGCAAGTGGTTGAGCAACATATGTTTATCCGCGTCGGTCAACACATCGCTGGCAGCGGTTTTGGCGACCCCGGCGGACTTCAGTTGATCCAAAAGGGTTTCGGTAGATTTCTTGAGTTCACTGGCAAACTCGGCGACAGTCGTACTGGACATTTAGCGGGTAACCTTTCATGGCCGTGACTCTTGAGCGGCGGCGTCATCGGTAAACCAATGTTCGCGCGCCTTCATGATCAGGGCAGTGGCTTCGTCAATAGACTGGCCGGTGATTTCTGTAAGTTCGTCAGTAGCCAAATCGGCCAAATCGTCCAGGGTTTTGATGCCGTGTTCGGCCAGCATGCCAATGTGCTCAGCGCTCAGGCCTTGCAAGTCACGCAAGTCTTGCGAAACGCTTGCAGCGCTTTCTTCACGCGCAATTTCCATGGTTAACAAGGCATCTTTGGCACGGGTACGCAGCTCATGCACCGTATCTTCATCAAAGCTTTCAATCTCCAGCATTTCCTGCAAGGGCACATAGGCCACTTCTTCTAGGCTGGTGAAGCCCTCTGCGATCAGGATGTCGGCGATTTCCTCGTCCACGTCGAGCTTGTCCATAAACAAGCGGCGGCCCGAATCAGTCTCCACCGCCAATTTCTCAGCGGACTCGGCTGCATCCATGATGTTGATCTTCCAGCCGGTCAATTCGGATGCCAGGCGCACGTTTTGTCCACCACGCCCAATCGCAATGGCCAGATTTTCTTCATCCACCACCACGTCCATGGCATGGCGCTCTTCGTCCACCACGATGGAGCTGACGTTGGCTGGCGCTAGCGCACCGATGACAAACTGCGCTGGGTCTTCGCTCCAGAGCACGATGTCCACGCGCTCGCCAGCTAGCTCGGTAGTTACCCCGTTGACGCGGCTGCCACGGACGCCCACGCAGGTGCCGATAGGGTCAATGCGCTTGTCATGCGAGAGCACCGCAATCTTGGCGCGAGAACCGGCATCACGGGCACACGATTTGATCTCCAACAGACCTTGCTCAATTTCCGGCACTTCCTGGCGGAACAGCTCAATCATGAAATCAGGCGCAGAGCGCGACAGCAAAATCGGCGCGCCGCGCAGTGTCAGGTCCACTTCCATAATCATGGCGCGGACCCGGTCGCCTGCGCGCAGGTTTTCTTTGGGAATCATCTCGGCACGGCGTAAGCGCCCTTCGACGCGGCCGCTTTCCACAATCACATCGCCCTTGTCCATGCGCTTGACGGTGCCGACAAAAATATTGTCGCCGCGTGACATGAAGTCGTTAAGCAGCATCTCGCGCTCCGCATCGCGTATTTTTTGCAAAATCACTTGCTTGGCCGCCATCGCACCAATACGACCGATGGGCACCGACTCAATCGGCTCTTCGATGTATTCATCGACCTCGATATCCGGTATTTGTTCTTTGGCTTCAAAAAGCAAGATTTCCTGGTCTGGCAATTGGAGTCCCGCCTCGTCGGGGACTACGTGCCAGCGCCGAAAGGTTTCGTAATTGCCGCTATCGCGGTCCAGGGCGACACGGATATCCACGTCACCCTCATAAAGTTTTTTGGTGGCTTGCGCCAGGGCGGCCTCTACGGCTCCCAAAACCACATCGCGCTCCACGTTTTTCTCACGGGAAATCGCCTCTACCAACATCAACAATTCGCGATTCATGCCTTCACTCTCCTGACAATTCAATTCACAAACACAAACAAGTGCCATCCAAAGCCTTGCTCATCGCAACGCTTCAATCCTGAGGCGCATCGTCGGCGCCAACACCATCCGATTGGGGCTCCAGCAGTGCATCGCCCTGCCCCTTGCCACGCCCTTTAAAGCTGACAATAGGCGCCAGACGCGCCTCTTTCAATTCATCCAGGGCAAAACCCATCGCCTGCAAGGGCGGCGCGGGCCGCTTCTTGCTCACCTTTTGGCCCGGCTTGATGGCCGGCACCTCGCTCCACACAATCTGCCAGTGCGCAGCGTCCGTGACCTCTGCGACGCGCTCCAAGGTGCCGCGAAACTTCTTACGCTTGGCATTGACCATCCCGCCAGCAGCCGCGCCAATGGGCTCGCGCAGGGTGATAT
>Ga0136644_10002328_pt1 | contig 14559 bp, 14 predicted proteins | sample C_130820_EF_Meta_FD_94780 | JGI IMG/M metagenome (GOLD analysis project Ga0136644, IMG submission 94780) | Freshwater microbial communities from Lake Croche, Canada to study carbon cycling - C_130820_EF_MetaG (v2) (version 2) | ecosystem: Environmental > Aquatic > Freshwater > Lake | place... | reverse complement strand
TTATCATGACATCTTTAGGCTATATTTAAAAATCACAAATGTTTTAAATTGCTCCATAATGATCCTACTTATTCATAAAAAATCCCCAAGCAGTTAACCGCTTGGGGATACATTGAAAGGCAGTCTTAACTTAGCTTTATCCTCTAGCAGCCTTCAACGTAGACTTAGAATGGGCACTGCCCTTCACTGCATGAACAACCTTGTCTGCTGCTTCCTCAATGCTTTTATCAAGTTCGCCTGCTTTTACAGCTTCGATTACAGCACGTATGATTTCAGGTAGTTTATCACGTGCACCCACCGTGATAGCGGTATTATCACCATCAAGCTTTAAAACTCGGCTGCCGTAGAAAACGCTAAAATAACAGCCAGCGGCACTCATCCAGTACCATGCCCTCACCCGTTTCTCACGGTCAAATCTCACACGATCACCGTTATCATTGTGACCCCAGACCTGTTTGTATTTACGGAATGCCTCCCCCCTTATCAGCGCTTCAGCCATGGCTAACTGATCTTCTAGTTTCTCAATCAATTTAGCACGACGATGCTCCGCCTTAGACTGGACCTGCTTTTGGGCGACAGCAACAAGCTTGAATTTACTTAAATGCTTCATGTTAATCATCCTCAGTTATGGGCTCAACGCCCGTTGACTGAGTTATGTTGCTTTCTGATTAGGCCAAATTCCTACCGAAAAGACGTCGATGTTCAGAAAAAAATATAAATATCAGTGACTTTAAGAGGGGAGTCCTCCCTTGATCTTTTAACGTTTCACGTTTTCTTTTAGATAGTATAATGGAGAGAGGCCGAGTTGCTGCTGAAGCGCTTGGCTTTGGTGGTCCGGACTTAGGTTTAGTTTTCAGCGGGCCTTAGACCCTCCAGTTGTGCCGAAGGGATTACATTTAAACAATATTACGAAGGCGTCTTGTTGCCAAGAGTCATGTGAGGACGGCTCTCATTATAATCGATCCTCCATTCCTCGATCAACCGTTTTGCTTCGTTGATTGATCCAAACTAATGGATGTTCAAGCATTCGTCACGCAACGTTCCGTTGAAGGTTTCGATGAAGGTTTCGATGAAGGCATTATCAGTTGGCTTGCCTGGCCTAGAAAAATCAAACTGCAGTGACTCCACCGTCAACTGGTAATACTTGGCCAGTTATAAAATTAGCTGCATCAGATAGCAGAAAACGAATGACCATTGCCACCTCGTTTGCTTCACCAAATCGGCCAAGAGGAATTTGTGCCAAGAGACCGGCTTTACGCTGATTGTCAGAACGTGCTTTTTCTGTCATCGGTGTCGCAATAGGCCCTGGGGCTACTGCATTTATTCTAATTTGATGAGGCGCCAATTCGATCGCCAAAGCTTTCACTAACCCATTCAAGCCCGCTTTTGATGAGGCATAGGCTGCGGCGCGAGGATGACCAACAATACCAATTTGACTTGAAGCGAAACACATAGCTCCTTTTTGTTGTTGCACAAGATGATGACCAATTATTTTTGCTGAAATAAAATTAGCTGTTAAATTCAATGCAATCGTCTTATCCCACTGATCAAGACTTGTGTCGAGCCCAGCCTCATGCGTAAACTGTCCAGCAATCCCGGCAAACAAGTCCACTCCACCAAGACAAGCAACAGCTTCATGCATCGCCTGTTCAACTGCGATTGAGCGAGATAGATCAGCATGTATAATCTGACGAGAAGGGAGTAGTGCGCTCAAAATCTCTCTGTCCTCGTCTTGAAAAGACAAGGCGACGACTTGCGCGTCGTCATCCAAAGCTAATTTTACAAGAGCCAAACCAATTCCTGATCCTGCACCCGTTATAATCAGACGTTTGTTTGAAATATCATCCGATAATCGGCTATAATGTGTTTTCATACTCACCCCGTTGATCCCGTTTTGATGATAATGAAGGTTGCTGATATGTCTGATCTTAAGGAGCAATTAGCGTATTTAAAAGCAAAAAGAGGATATCTATTACCCCATCACGGTCTATTAGCCATTACCTCGCCGCATCTCTTGAAAGCCTATGACGAAGCCTATACTGCCATTGCTTTGGATATGAAAATTTTGAGTATTCGCGATCGCGAATTGGTTTGGCTTGCTGTTCTAATTGCAACAGATGAAGCCTTGGCCTCCCATCATATTCCAAAATTTATATCAGGTGGCGGCACCATTGAAGAATTTTCCGCGGTTGTGCGTCTCACAGCTTTGTTTAAGGGCTCTAAAGCGTTCTCATTTGTTGCCAATCACTGGGAACAACACCTTAATGGCTACGATAGCTTTAATGAGTACGCTCAGGCGGCCAAGATGATCGCTCAACCTCTATCTTTACGCGATGTTTGGCTTTGTGCGCCTGCTGTCCATGCGGCCTTAGGTCAATTAGAACTATTTGAACACTCTATGCTGAAAGCCTACGCTTATCATGTTCATGAGCTAGATCTGGCAGAAGCGTTATCAATTATGATGTTTCCCGGTAGTGTCCCTTATTATGTAGAAGCGGCGAAAATTTGGTTACGTTTAATTCGTGATAAAAAAGTCAATGCCTCCGATGCATTCAAGGCCTGGGCAGCACTTGAGGGGCAAGGGGGTTATGATGAAGCATCACGAAGGTGATGGTACAAGCCTATCTTTAGAAGCCTCTTCCCAATATGAAACCGCTTCAATCAACGTATTACCCCCACAAGGAATTATCATATAACTCAATGCTTCTGCTATTTGTTTGACGGTCATGCCAGCACTAAAGGCTTTTTGCAAATGTATGATCATAGGCACTTTTCGTCTGCATGCGCCATGGCATACTGCACCAATCAAATGCCCAAGTCCTGTCTCCATATCGCCCATAGCGGATTGATAGAGACTTAGATAAGATTTATGAAGATCATTTACGTGTGTCCAATGAGACCAATGGTCGGCTGAAAATCCAAAGACTGACCATGCTTCCGTAACAGCAGCAAGACTCACCGAACGCGTTAAATCATCATGAGTGAGGCCTGCTTTTTCAGCACGCTTCATATGGATAAAACCATGCACCTCTCTTACACAAGCCAAAAGCGCGGCCCAGACAGTTTCTTTCTGATACGGGGTAAGATGACGCTCTTGCAAGGTTAAACGTTCATAAAAAACATCATAGGCCTTCAAAAGATCTGGATCAGATGCTGCCATCATCCGGTGATAGGGCAAGGTATACCCACGCTTGGCTTCCACGGCGGCCAGCACTTCTTGAGCTTGATTGAATTTATCCATGATCAATGTCTCGCCTTCTCTTGAATCATATCTGCCACTTTCTCAGCCAACATCATAGTTGGGGCCGCTGTGTTACCGCTTGGAATAGACGGGAACGAGGAGGCATCAACAACTCGCAAAGATTCAATTCCACGGACACATAACTTTTCATCAAGGACAGCCATTTTATCATTTTCCGCCCCCATTTTGCATGTTGAGGTCGGGTGATAAGCTGTGTCCGCTGTTTGAGCGATCCAATCATCGATAGCCTGATCAGATTGGCACGCAGGCCCGGGGGACAATTCAGCGCCACGCCAGCCATCAAAGGCTTTTTGTTTAAATATATCACGTAAAATTTTTACACCTTGTCGCAAGACCTGCCGATCTTTGTCGCTTGACAGGTAATTGGGACGAATCTGCACAGGCGCAAAGGGATCAGCGGAAGATAAGGTAACACTACCTTCAGACTCAGGACGCAATTGATAAATATTAGAAAAGAAACCAGCTCCCCTATCTTGTGGCAAAACCTGAGAAAAATAAGGCAAACGGAGCGATGCACTCGAAAAGCCTGGCAAGAAATGAGATTGCAAATCCGGAATTTCAAGATTGTCATGCGATTTATAAAGTCCACCGGCCTCCAGCGGAAAAGTTGATGCAGGGCCGGTTCCAAAAACAAATGCTTGAAGAAAAGCAATAGCCGCACGATCAGGACGTCTGAGACGATCAATAGTTACATCGCGCAAACATTCGTGCTCTACCCGCACTAATAGATGATCTTGCAAGCCCTGCCCGACACCCGGAGCATGTAAATGAGTTTGGATACCATGAGATTTAAGATGGTCCTGAGGACCAATACCAGATAACATTAAAAGTTGGGGAGAGTTAATCGCGCCACCCGACAAAATAATTTCACAGCGCGCCTCAATAAAATAGTCCTGCCCCGCGCGTTTAAATTTTAAACCAGTTGCACGTAGTTGCTGTGAAATGGTTAGGCCTGCGACATGTGCATCTGTAACAATGGTTAGATTAGGGCGCGATGATATCGGGTCAAGATAGGCAGAAGCCGCACTGATACGACGCCCGTTTCCAATCGTAAAATCATAATAGCCAGTGCCATGCGCATCAGGAAGTGAAAAATCATCACATAATGGATGTCCCGCTTCTTGGGCGGCTTTATTATAAACTTCGAAAAGGGGGTTACGTAAATTTGCCCGTGTAACTTGCAAAGGGCCATTATGTCCACGATGCATACCAGCTATACGGTCGCTATACTCGCTTTTCTTAAAATACGGCAAGACATCCGCGTAAGACCAACCTTTTAAACCCCGTTGTGCCCAATGATCATAATCACTTGGCAAGCCACGCATGTAGACCATACCATTAATGCTTGTGGAGCCGCCCAAAACCTTGCCCCGAGCCCAATTTAAGCGGCGGCCATTTAATCGTGGCTCGGGTTCGGTTTTGTACAGCCAATTTGCATAAGACGAACGAAGGAGAAGGCCAGTCATTAAAGGTATTTTGAGCAGTGGGTTCCAATTTTTACCGCCAGCCTCCAATAAAACAACCTGACAGCTGGGATTTTCCGAAAGGCGGTTAGCGAGTACACATCCTGCAGCCCCAGCGCCTACAATTACATAATCAGCGGATCTGATCATATCCCCCTGCCAAAATAGTATGACCATACTTGAAAACAATTCCAAGTTGCTTAAACTTACATCCAATGTCAACCATAGCATGTCTCATGTTGGCTCCGTGTAAGAACAAAATGCATAATCAAAATTATTGGGAGAATCGTAATGAAAAATATCAATAGACGCGACCTGATGAAAACTGTTGCGGTTGCGGGTGCAACACTTGCACTGCCATCACGGCTTTATGCACAAGCCGTTCCTGAAGTACAAACTTTACGCTCAACCTCGAAATCGTGGTTATGGGCTGCGGAAGATTATGCTACCGCTCGAGGTTTTTTTGACAAAGCGAAAGTAAAAGTTATTAGCAACGCTTCCAATAGAGGAACAAATGTCGCTGCATTGGCAGGATCTGGGGTTGATGTTGTCTTAGGTGATCCGGGGGAAGCCATGCGCGCACGTGGCGAAAAACTACCGATCAAAACATTTATTTCAACAGTCAATAAATATGCCAGCAATGTCGTGATCAAAAATGCAACTTTGCAGCAATTAGGGGTGGATGAAAAATCATCTTTTGAAAAAAAGGCAACAGCGCTTAAAGGTCTTAAATTAGGGACAACAGGGCCAGGTGCTGCGCCTGATGCCTTATTTCGCTGGCTGGGGGCACAGGCCAAATTAGATCCAAATACTGATTTTAGACTTGTGCCTATACAAGGCGGTGGACCGGGCATGTTGGCGGCCTTGGAACAAAATGTAATTGATGGTTTTTGCCTCTCCTCCCCCACTTCCGATCTTGCTGTTAAAGACAGATCCTGCGGGTACCTGTTTAATATGGCACTGAACCCACCTGAAAGCTTAAAAGAATATCTCTATATCATTGCCTCAACCAGCGAAGTGCATTTGAATAATAAAGAAAAGCGTGAGGCATTGGTTCGGTATAGCCAAGGTATTGCTATGGCATTGAAAGATATAAATGGCGACCCCAAAGAGTTCCGTGCTTGGGCCGATAAATGGTTTGAAGGATTGCCGCCAGATATTTTTGGTCAGTCTTTTGAAATCAACAGCAAGATATTTTATGCTAATCCTGTTCCTAAAGAAGAAAACTTTAAAGCGAATGTTGATTTTCTCAATCTAGTGCAAAAAACAATGAACGCGGATCCAATTCCTGCCACTCTGACGTTTAAAGACATGTATGACACAAGTGTTGCTGAGGAAGGGTTGAAGCGTCTTCAAGCATGAACATCAGCATTGAATCTGTCAGCAAGCACTATGTTAGCCGCGGCCGTGAAACGCATGCTTTGTTACCTGTGGATCTAAAAATCCAAAAAGGTGAATTTATCGCTTTTGTGGGTCCGTCAGGCTGCGGCAAATCAACTTTATTAAATATGATCGCGGGAATTATTCAGCCTAGCAGCGGGCATATTTATCAAGACGGCAATGAGATTACTGGTATCAATACCCATATAGGTTATATGACCCAGATGGACAGTATTTTGCCGTGGCTGACCGTTGAAGAAAATATTGCTCTCCCGTTGCGCTTGCGATCAACGCCAGAGCAGTCGCGCCATGTAAAGGCCAAAGAAATGATGCGAGCCGTTGACTTAACGGCTTTTGCAACAAGTTTTCCGAATGAATTATCAGGCGGCATGCGTAAACGTGTCGCATTGGCACAAGTTCTTGTCTATAATCCAACCGTGCTGCTCATGGATGAACCTTTCGGAGCTTTAGATGCACAACTAAAATTACTGATGCAGCAACGTCTTCTAGATGTGTGGCGGCAAAATGGCCAAAGCATTATCTTTGTAACCCATGACTTGGCCGAGGCGGTTACATTGGCACAAAAGGTTGTTGTGTTTTCTGGCAGGCCAGGACGTATCAAAACAATAAAATCTATTGATATTCCTTTCCCACGCGATCCATTCAAAGTAAGATTTTTACCCGAGTTCAAGGCCGCTTATGAAGATTTATGGGAGATACTTTCGCCTGAAATTAAAAAAGGTGAGGACAATTGATCATGCGTCAAACGGATGAAGCTGCAGTAATGTCTGGCGTTGGGAGCCTCACGGTAAAAGATTTTGAGGACGCTCAAGAAAGACGCAAACGATGGATTATTATATTCCGTATTATTGTTGGTGTTTGTTTTTTATCTTTTTGGGAGTTTGCGTCTGGACGATTAATCGACAAATTATTTGTCTCTTCACCGAGTGCTGTTTTTACTCGATTATGGAAATGGATTTTAGATGGTACATTGGCAAGTAATTTATCTATTACGCTATATGCTACATTTTTAGGATTTTTAATTGGTTCCTTAATTGGATTTTCAATGGGATTATTATTTGGCCGTTTCAGGACTTTTGCTGAAATCATGGATCCATATATTACCGCCCTTTATTCCATACCTAAAATTGCTTTAGCGCCATTATTTATTATATGGTTTGGTATCGGCATAGAATCCAAAGTAGCTGTCTCCGCATCCATTGTCTTCTTTGTGGTTTTCCTCAACACCTATGCAGGTGTTCGCGATGTTAATCCATTATATTTAAATAGCCTTAAAATAATGGGTGGTTCATCATTTAGTAGCTTACGATACGTTATTATTCCCAGTGCAAGTTCCTGGGTCATTACGGGGCTAAAAGTTTCAGTTCCCTATGCACTTGTTGGCACTGTAATCGGTGAATTCATGTCGTCAAACCGAGGTATCGGCTTCTTAATATCTCAGGCAACTGGATTATTTGATACAACATCAGTTTTTTCGGGCTTGATTATTCTAGCTGTAATTGGAGCATTCTTTAATGACAGCCTTGGTCGCCTTGAAAAATACCTCTTGCGCTGGAAATAAACAACCTATCCCATAGAGCGATCCGTTTATTATTGAAATTTTATTGGTGAGAATACATAAATTTTCCTGGAATGTCTAAATCAACTTTTAGTATAGTAGCGGTCTCAGATTCAGTTATAAATAACCGGCTGTTATTAATTCCGCCAAAGGCTATATTGGTTGTATGTAGACCATTATTGGATTGCACCCGGTATTTAGGTTGACCCATTTTGTCAAATATCCAAATTGCGCCTAACCCGATATGGGCAACAACAAGTCCACCTTCTTGATTTAAAGCAATGCCATCGGGCCCACCACCACCCGATAATTGAATAAATATACCCACTTTTGCAGTGCTACCGTCGGAAAGTAAGGGCATACGCCAAATGGCATTCCCCCTAGTAACGGCGACATATAACGCATTTTCTTCCAAGTTCATTACTAGACCATTAGGACTTGGCGCGTTGGAGATAAGACACTGAACTGAACCATCAGGCTTTAAACGAAAGACACGACCTGAAGGATCCTGCAAGCCTGTTAATCCTTGATCGGTAAAATATAAATCGCCATTTTGAGCAAAAAAAAGATCATTCACGGCTTTAAAACGCTCTAAATTAGCCCGCACAAGATAAGGTTTAATTTTGCCATTCACAGGATCAAGAAGCATTATTCCGTTCTTATAATCAGCAACAAAAATTCTACCGTCGTTATGAATTTTTAATCCATTAGGCCAACCATCGTACTCACAAATTAAATGAAATTGCCGCTTCTGATCTACTTTTAATATTCTTCCATTTGGAATATCTACACACCATAAATTGCCATCTAAATCAAAAGAAGGCCCTTCTAAGACTGAATGCAATGCGCTCCCTGGAGGCTGCCCCTCAGCAAAGCCTGACGCAATTTTTGATGGTTTGCGTAAATCCTCAGGCAATACCGCGTATGTTTCCGTATAAATAACAGACGGGGGATTAAAAAATGAAAATGACATGAAAAACCCTCTGATAATGCATTACTTTTCGACTTCGAAAAGCCCCTTAACGAACTGCTTTTGCATGACTATAACGACCATGACAGGTGGGATGAGAGCGAGAATAACCGTAGACATCACAAGATGCCATTGGGGCTGAAAATCTGAAGCCCGCGCCATACGCTGTATACCCATGATAATTGTGTAAAATGAAACATCTTTTGTTATTAATAAAGGCCACAAATATTGGTTCCAGCCATAAATAAAAGTTATAACAAATAAAGCAGCAATATTTGTTCGAGACATTGGAATAAGTATATAATACAGAAAATGTATTGGATTAGCTCCGTCAATTTTCGCGGCCTCTGTCAATTCATCGGGTATTGTCATGAATAGCTGCCTAAACAAAAAGGTAGCTGTTGCACTCGCAATCAGTGGCAATGAAAGACCAGTATATGTATTGAGTAAATTCAAAGATGCAACGACTTCATATGTCGGCAATATCCTTACTTCAACAGGAAGCATAAGAGTTGCAAAAATGATCCAAAAAGCCACAGACCTAAATTTAAAATTAAAATATGTTATTGAAAATGCTGATAATAAAGAAATCGAAATTTTCCCTAAAGTGATCGATAGGGCAACAATAAAGCTATTAAAAATCATGGGGCCAATTGGCGGCAACCCTTGCGAACTTACACCATCAAAAATAACTTGTTTGTAATTGTCAAATAAATAAGGACCAGGCCACAATGGTAAACCTGTCAAATTGCGAGAAAGATCAAATGTGGACGATACAAAAGCAATATAGACAGGTAGAACCATCAATGATGATCCTACAATAAGAATGAAATGGCTTAATATATCGCGCCAAGAGTTACTTTTCATGTATCACTCAATAATGAATATTACGTTCAATATAGCGAAATTGAATAAGAGTTAATGCTCCGACCAAGAACATTAATATTACGGACTGAGCTGATGATAATCCAAGATCAAGAGCCTCAAAACCGTCTCTGTATATTTTATAAATCATAGTTGTTGTTGAATTCCCTGGTCCACCCGCACTCGTCGCATGCACCACGGCAAATGTATCACAAAAAGCATAAACTAGATTTGTGATAATTAAAAAAAACGTTGTAGGCATCAAGAGAGGGAACGTAATTTTTTTAAATCTTGTAAACCCATCTGCACCATCAATTGATGCCGCTTCTAATAGTGATTTTGGGATTGATTGCAACCCAGCCAAATAAAATAAAAAATTGTAACTGATCTGCTTCCACGAAGACGCAATTATGATCAATATCAAGGCATGATTTGAATTTAAAAAATGGTTCCAATTAAATCCAAAAATGGATAAAAATCGAGCCAAAATACCTATTGTGGGGTTAAATAAAAACCACCACAAAACACCAGCTATTGCTGGCGCAACTGCATAAGGCCATATGAGTAATGATTTATATATTGTCGAAATATTTACTAACCGATCTGCAAGAACAGCAAAGAGTAGTGCTAAACTCATCGTTATGGTAGTTGTGGTCACAGAAAATGAAATCGTTAACAAGACAACTTCTAAGTATTCTGCATCATTAAATATTTTAATGAAATTTTCAAAGCCAATAAATTTCTCAGATAATCCAAAAGGATCTTGCTCGAACAGAGAAGTACGAAGCGATTGTAAAGCTGGCCATACAAAAAAAACTAAAGTCACAATTAATTGAGGTGCAAGAAATACTATAGGAAAAATAACCCCTCCAAACGTAACCCTCTTGCCTCTCATTTCAATTAAACCTTTTGAAATCCCACCTAACATGTTAGGTGGGATATTTAATTTCTAAATATACAAATTACGAGTTAGATTTTTGGAATGCACGAAGCAATTCATTTCCGCGCGTTACAACGGAATCAAGTGCTTCTTTAGGTGTTTTCTTACCTTGCAAAGCATTTTCTAACTCTTCATCTACGATTGCTCGAATTTGAACAAAGTTCCCTAACCTTAATCCTTTGGAATTTTCAGTTGGTGGATTGAGATTTAATTGCTTGATCGCAACATCAGTCCCAGGGTTTTTTTCATAAAAACCCTGTTTGCGTGTTAATTCATAGGCAGCATTTGTAATAGGAACGTAACCAGTTTGTTGATGCCACCAAGATTGAACATCAGGCTTAGCAAAATAGTCAAAGAATAAAGCTGCGCCTTTATATTCTTCTGATTTCAAACCTTTCATGACCCAAAGACTAGCCCCCCCAATAATCGAATTTTGTGGCGCTCCTTTAGCGTCATCATAATACGGCAATAAACTAATTCCGACTTCAGCTTTCATATTAGTGATAATGCCTAACCTTGCTCCAGCAGAGGAGATTGTCATACCGCATTCGCCTGAGAAGAATTTTGGCTTTGAACTATCTCCTCTACCACCATAATCGAATATCTTTTCTTTTTGCCAATTCACTAAATTTTGTAGATGCTTGACTTGTAATGGCCCATTCAATTTCAATTCAGCGTCAAGCCCATCCAAACCATTTTCCTTTGTTGAAATTGGTTGATTATGATAGGCAGAGAAATTCTCAAATTGCATAAATGATGGCCACTCTGTAGTAAAACCACATGGAATACCAACTGCTTGCAATTTTTTTGAATAGCTTTCCATATCCTTAAATGTTTTAGGCGGGCTATTTGGATCTAACCCTGCCTTGGAAAACAAATCTTTATTATAATAAAGCACTGGAGTAGACGCATTAAATGGAAATGAAATCATATTACCTTTAGTGTCGGAAAAATAACTCGCTACGGCAGGCAAGTAGTCTTTTGAATCAAAAGGAACTTTTTGGTCTTTCATTAATTCGTGAACAGGATATATTGCCCCTTTCGCAGCCATCATTGTTGCAGTTCCAACCTCGAAAACCTGAACAATATGTGGTGGTTGCTTTGCGCGGTAAGCTGCGATGGCACTTGTCATAACTTCTGTATATGTGCCTTTATAAACCGTCTGAATATGAAATTCTTTCTGACTTGCATTAAAATCATTTGCAATTTTATCTACTTTATTACCCATTTCGCCTGCCATTGCATGCCAAAAAACAATATTTATTTGAGCATACGCAGATGATGACATTGTAAGCGCACTGGCAAACAACATATATTTTGCATAGTGTTTCATAAGTCACTCCCTTTATAAAGTTTATCGTCTAAAACGCTTTATGCCTGCAACCGCGTATGATTAATAATAAAAGGTAACAAGGCTTTTTCATTTATATTAAGCCCCAAACCTATACCAGTTGGCAGTTCAATTGTTCCGTCCTTTTGTAGCTGTATGTCTACGAAATCTGTGCGAAAAGGATTATAAGATGCATCAATTTCAAAATATGGAAATCTGATGCTTTTATTTGATCGATCAGGTAATATTGATGCAAAATGCAATGAGGCATTAAAATTTATTGCTGTACCCCAAACATGTGGCGCTATAGGTACATTGAACGCTTCAGCCATTGCCGCTATTCTGAGCCCTTCACTGATTCCTCCGCACAAAGCCAAATCTGGTTGAGCGACAGAAAAAATTCCTGCCGTAAAATAGTCTCTAAAACCTGACAAACCATATAAAGACTCACCTCCGGCCAACGCCATAGATGTCGACAAGCTTAATCGTTGCCAATTTGGAAGATCATCATGGACAATTGGCTCTTCCAGCCAAATTAAATCACAATCTGAAATCCTGCTCTCAAAATCAATCGTCTGGCTGACATCGCACGCTTCATTAAAATCGACCATTAAACCTATATTTGGTCCGATTATTTTTCTAACAGATGAAACAAGATTTGCATCGATTTTAGCTCCCTTCCCTGCGCGTATTTTAATATTTGAATATCCCTTTTCTAAATAGTCCTCGATCTCTTTGTTGTAATGCGCATAGGGATCAATACCTGGCTTTACAAAAGGTCCACTAATATATGCGGTTAAATTTTTTCTGAGTGCTCCGCCAAGAAAATCAGATAACGGCTTTTTTGCCATTCGTGCTGCTAAATCCCATACAGCAATATCAAGAGCAGAAATCGCCATATGTGTTAAGCCACGGCGATCATTAATAATAAATCGGGATAGTTTTCGCCATAATTTTTGTGGATACTGAGAATCTTCACCAAGGATCTCAGTGGCTAATACATTTTGAATTAAAGCCCCAGCTGGTGCAGGCATTGCCCAAGTTTCACCCCAGCCAACTTCACCACCTTTCGACGTTATCTTGACTACCAATGCTTCCCGCTTGTCAAAAAAACGGGCAGCATTACCTATTTTCTCAGGCATAGCGCAGCTTAACAAAAACAAATCAATGCAATCGATTTTACTATCCAAAACAAACCCCACAAATATGGCGATTAAATTTGATAGGCTGAAAATCCACCTTCATTCCTTCCCAAATCATCAATGCTTCTAAGCAGGCTTTAAATGCGGACAATTGACCTTAAATTGTCATTAAATTAAGTTCAAGTAAGTTAATCTTAATTCTTTATAAGGTAATCTTATGTCATTAACAGTCCGCCAACTTGAAATAATTCGCGCAGTCAGTCGGTACGGATCCGTAACATTAGCGTCTGAAGCTCTAATGATATCGCAACCTGCAGTATCTATGGTTCTAAGGGATGCAACAAAGAGCTCTGGCTTTCCATTATTTGAAAGGCGACAAGGTCGCTTGCAGCCAACTGCTGAAACGCATATTTTATTGTCTGAGGTTGAACGCGTATTTGACAGCGTTGAACGAATTAATCACCTCATTGAGGATATGAAAGATGTTAAAATAGGGACTATAAGAATTGCAGCAACACCCACGCTTGCAAATAATTTACTACCGGCCGCAGTGCAGGCTTTTCATAAAATCAGACCTCGCATTCAAATTAATATTCAGACAGTTGATAATCTCAATGTCACAAATGCGGTAATTGATCAACGTGTTGACTTTGGAGTTGCATTATCCCCCTTAAATGTACCGGAAGTTCACTCTATCTTACTATGTGTTGTGGAGCTGGTTTGCGTTGTGCACCCAAAGCACCCTTTGGCTAAGATCAAACAAATTACTCCCGAGAATCTTTTACCATATCCACTGATTTCATTTAATAAAAATTTAAGAATGGGTAGCTTAGTTGAACGCATATTTAAAGATCAAAACATACAAAGAAAAATTACGTTTGAAGTCGACCAATCATCGGTCGCATTCTCATTAGCAAGAACAGGCGTTGGTGTTGCAATAATGGATCCTTTTTGGCTCATGGAAAGACCAAACGATATTGTTGGAATTAAATTAATCCCAAAAACAGAAGTTACTGCAGAAGCATTACTATCAAAAGACATTCCTCTCTCACGCGCAGGAAAAATGTTTTTATCAACATTAAGAAATACTGCTGCAAATATTAAATTTTTAACAAAATAAATTTTTATTTTTTTTGCTATGAACTACTTAATTGATTGGTTCAACAGCTATGTTACAATTTCGTTAGCTCTACAAATCTTATGTTTGATTGATATCCTCTATTATTAAATAAATATAATTATGTTTGAATGCCTATCAGACGAAATTCATAATTTATTTATCAGCAACTACATAAGAGCATCATAAAAAAAATGATTACGCAATTTTCAGCACTTACGGAAAGTTTATAGTCGTCCTGGTGATTTTTACACCCTAACCATAAATTTTCGGTTGCCCATAAGCGTCTCTCGAAACTAACGTTTTATGTAAAACGTGAGATTTAGAGATGGCACAGGCAAAGGTATTAACTGAACAGGAATTTAAGCGAGCGCTGGCCGTAGTGGCCAAAAGGCGGCATGCTGAACGAGATCGATTGGCGCTGCTACTGACCCACTGGGCAGGCATGCGGGTCTGTGAGGTAGCAGCACTGACGGTGGATAAGGTTATAGGCCCATCTGGTGAAGTTTTAG
>Ga0136644_10002326_pt1 | contig 14562 bp, 14 predicted proteins | sample C_130820_EF_Meta_FD_94780 | JGI IMG/M metagenome (GOLD analysis project Ga0136644, IMG submission 94780) | Freshwater microbial communities from Lake Croche, Canada to study carbon cycling - C_130820_EF_MetaG (v2) (version 2) | ecosystem: Environmental > Aquatic > Freshwater > Lake | place... | reverse complement strand
CGTTTGTTCCAGGGCGCCCCCGTGGTATTTCAAGGACAGCACATGCTCAACTTGGTGGTCGGTTTGGCCACCTTGGGATTGGGTGTGTTTTTCATGGTCACTGGAGATTGGGATGCATTCCTGGTGATGTTGGCCCTGTCGTTTGTGCTCGGCGTGTTGATCATCATCCCGATCGGCGGCGCTGACATGCCTGTGGTGGTGTCCATGCTCAACAGCTATTCCGGTTGGGCGGCAGCCGGCATTGGCTTCTCGCTCAACAACAGCATGTTGATCATTGCGGGTTCTTTGGTGGGCAGCTCGGGCGCGATTTTGAGCTACATCATGTGCAAGGCCATGAACCGTTCGTTCTTCAATGTGATCTTGGGTGGTTTTGGCGGAGAAGCCGCCAGCGCGTCGGCAGGCAGTTCCGAGCAGCGACCGGTCAAGAGTGGCAGCGCCGATGACGCCGCCTACATCTTGGCCAATGCTGAGACGGTGGTGATCGTGCCGGGTTACGGCTTGGCTGTGGCCAGGGCCCAGCATGCGGTCAACGAGTTGGCCGAGAAGCTGATGCACAAAGGCATCAGTGTGAAGTACGCCATTCATCCCGTGGCTGGACGTATGCCCGGCCATATGAACGTCTTGCTCGCAGAGGCCGAGGTGCCTTACGACCAGGTGTTCGAAATGGAAGACATCAACGGCGAGTTTGGTCAGGTGGATGTGGCCATCATTTTGGGTGCCAACGACGTGGTCAACCCCGCGGCTTTGCAAAAGGGCAGCTCGATTTATGGCATGCCGATTTTGGAGGCCTATAAGGCCAAGACCATCATCGTCAACAAGCGCTCGATGGCGGCGGGCTACGCTGGGCTGGACAACGAACTGTTCTACATGGACAAAACCATGATGGTGTTTGGCGACGCCAAGAAGGTGGTCGAAGACATGGTCAAGGCCGTGGAGTGAGCGTGAGCGCACGGCCTTGGCTGCTTGCCTATCCTGAAGGTGTACCCGCAGATGTAGACACTCGCGCCTATGCCTCGTTGGTGGAGCTGATGCAAGACAGCTTCCAGCGTTTTTCCGATCGCACGGCATTTAGTTTCATGGGCCGCGACATGAGCTATGCCGAGCTCGACCACTTGAGCCAAGTGTTTGCTGCCTATTTGCAAAGCTTGGGCTTGCTGGCTGGGGACCGCGTGGCCATCATGCTGCCCAACGTCTTGCAATATCCCGTGGCGGTTGCTGCAATCTTGCGCGCGGGCTATGTCGTGGTCAACATCAACCCGCTCTATACCCCGCGAGAGTTGGAGGGGCAACTCAAAGACGCTGACGCCAAAGCCATTGTGATTTTGGAAAATTTTGCAGCCACTTTGCAAAGTTGCTTGAGTCAAACACCGATTCAGCACGTGGTGTTGTGCGCCATGGGCGATCAACTGGGTTTGCTCAAAGGTTTCGTGGTCAACCATGTGGTGCGTCGAGTCAAAAAACTCGTGCCGAGTTTCAGTTTGCCCCAAGCTGTTCGTTACAACGATGCTTTGGTCAAGGGTGAAGCGTGTACTTTGACTTTGCCCTCTTTGGATGGTGAAGACCTGGCGGTGCTGCAGTACACGGGAGGGACGACGGGCGTCTCCAAAGGTGCCGAACTGTTGCATCGCAATCTGGTGGCCAATGTGTTGCAGTCCGAAGCTTGGAATGCACCAGCACTCAAGGGTGTCCCAGCGCAAGAACAGCTCACCTTTGTCTGTGCTTTGCCTCTGTATCACATCTTTGCGTTCACCATCAATATGATGCTGACCTTGCACATGGGCGGGCGATCGATCTTGATCCCCAATCCGCGTGATTTACCGGCGGTGCTTGCTGAGTTGTCTAAGCATCGCATTCACATGTTTCCTGCAGTCAACACCTTGTTCAATGCGCTGGCACACCATCCAGACTTTGGCAAGGTGGATTGGTCGCATTTGGTGGTTTCCCTGGGCGGTGGCACGGCCGTGCAAGGCGCAGTGGCCAAGTTGTGGCTTGAGAAAACAGGTTGTCCGATTTGCGAGGGCTATGGTCTTTCAGAAACCAGCCCCTCCGCCAGTTGCAATCTGGTCACCAGCCAAGCCTTCACAGGCAGCGTTGGGGTCCCTATCCCCAACACCGAGATGAAGATCATTGACGATGACGGACATGAGGTGCCACCCGGCCAACCCGGAGAAATCGCTATTCGTGGACCGCAGGTCATGGCCGGGTATTGGCAGCGGCCCGATGAGACCGCGCGGGTCATGACCGCTGATGGTTTTTTCAAGTCCGGTGATATTGGTGTGATGGACGAGCAAGGCTTTTTCCGTATCGTGGATCGCAAGAAAGACATGATTTTGGTCAGCGGGTTCAACGTTTATCCCAACGAAGTCGAAGAGGTGGTGGCCAGCCTCCATGGCGTATTGGAGTGCGCCGTCATTGGTGTGCCGGATGAACGCTCCGGAGAGGCCGTCAAACTGGTGGTTGTGAAAAGCGATCCGGACCTGACCGAAGCCATGGTGCGCGATCACTGCAAACAAAACCTCACCAATTACAAGCACCCGCGTTGGATCGAATTCCGCAGCGAGCTGCCCAAGACACCCGTGGGCAAGGTGTTGCGTCGCGAATTACGCGATCACCCATGAGTCGTTTGGCCTTGGTCAGCGCCATGCACGAAGAGCTGGCGGCGGTGCTGGCGCGCATGCCCGACGAGCAAAAAACAGTGGTCGCTGGTCGTGAATTTTGGGTGGGCCATTGGCACGGCCATGAGGTGGTGGCTGTTTTGTCTCGCATTGGCAAAGTGGCAGCTGCTACCACCACCACCGTCTTGATTGAGCGTTTTGGTGTCAACCGCATCGTGTTTACTGGCGTAGCGGGAGGTTTGGCCGCGAAAGTGAGGGTGGGGGATGTGGTGGTTGCACAAGAGTTTGTGCAGCACGATATGGATGCCTCGCCCTTGTTTCCTCGGCATGAAGTGCCCCTGACCGGCATGACACGTTTTGCCGCGGATGTCGAGCTGCGCCATGCCCTGATGGCGGCCGCACCTTTGGCGCTGCAAGACTTGGTGCAAAGCTTGCCACGCCAACAATGGCTTGGTATTGCGTTTGACCAAGCGCGTGTGCACCAGGGTTTGGTCGTCAGCGGGGACTGTTTCGTGTCACAGAGCGCGGCCAGCGCCGAGTTGCAGCAAAGGTTGCCAGATGCCTTAGCGGTCGAGATGGAGTGCGCTGCCATGGCCCAGGTATGCCACGACTATGGCGTGCCCATGGCTGCTGTGCGCAGCATCTCAGACCGTGCGGACGATGCAGCGCACGTGGACTTTCCTCAATTCATCCGAAGCATCGCCAGCACCTTCAGTGCGGCGGTCTTGGACCGCCTGCTACAAGGGCTGTCTACCTGAGGTTTTATTTCAACCAACCGCGCTTGCGGAAGTACCACATGGGCACCACGGCGCTGCTGATCATCAATGCCAGGGCGAAGGGATAGCCCCAGGCTTTGTCGAGTTCGGGCATGTACTGAAAGTTCATGCCGTAAATGCTGGCAATCAAGGTCGGAGGCAACAGGGCCACGCTGGCCACCGAGAAGATTTTGATGATCTTGTTCTGGTTGATGTTGATGAAACCGACCGTGGCGTCCATCAAGAAGTTGATCTTGTCGAACAAGAACGCGGTGTGGTTGTCCAGCGACTCGATGTCTCGCAAAATTTGCCGCGCTTCTTCGAATTGTTCGGCATTGAGCATGCGCGAGCGCATCATGAAGCTGACCGCACGGCGGGTGTCCATCACGTTGCGACGGATACGTCCGTTCAAGTCTTCTTGCCGCGCAATCGCGCCCAGCACTTCGCCTGCCAACACGTCGGTTACGTTTTCAGACAACACCAGTTTGCCGGCCTTTTCGAGCTGGTCGTAGATACCTTCCAACGTATCTGCTGAGTACTCGGCATCGGCGTCAAACAGTTTGAGTAAGACCTCTTTCGCGTCTTCAATCAAGCCGGGGGCGCGGCGTGCTCGCATCCGCAGCAGGCGAAACACGGGAACGTCTTCGTCGTGGATGGAAAATAGCACCCCACGGCTTTTGAGCGCGTTGTTGTTTTGGTTCAGGATGAACGCCACGCGCACCGTGCGCGGCTCGTCTTCGTCTGCAATCAAAAAGTCGCTGCGGATATGAAGTTCGCCGTTGTCTTCTTCGTAAAAACGGGCAGATTCTTCAATGTCCTCGTCCATCGCGTCTTCTGGGATGGACAGGCCGTAGTACTGTTTGATCCAGCGCTTTTCATCCAGCGTGGGGGCTTCTAGGTCCACCCAGATCGGTTGAAATTTAGAAAGTTCTTCCAGCGACTCGATCTCTTCTTGGAAGAGGCGGCCGTTGGCCAGCGTGAAAATATTGAGCATGGCAGGCGAGGTGTGTGTGCACCGGAGTTCGAAGGTGTGAAATACAGCAGCTTTCGAATCTGGTCGGCACCCAAGGCCTTGAAAGACTCGAAAGCTACCAACTAGGGTAAGTTTCCAAGGAGATTGCTCCGCTGTGTAAGGTCTTTAATTATGGCATTGCTGTTCGATGTTTAGGGGTTTTTACGGGGCAACATTTTTTGTTTCTTTGCCATTGCCCCATTGCCTTTTTGCGACGCTGGGCGCATAGTAAAACTGCCAATTCACCAAAGGAGGCTCTTATGAACTTGACGATCAGCGGTCACCACCTTGAAATCACCCCAGCCTTGCGCAACTACGTGACCGGTAAGCTCGATCGCATCACACGACATTTCGACCAAGTGGTCGATGTCAAGGTTTTGCTGAGCATAGAGAACCAAAAAGAGAAAGAGGGCCGCCAAAAAGCAGAATGCAATATCCACGTCAAAGGCAGCGACATGTTTGCAGAAAGCGCTCACCATGACTTGTATGCCGCTGTCGACGATCTGGTCGATAAATTAGATCGCCAAGTGGTGCGTCACAAGGATCGTCTGCAAAGTCATCACCATGAAAGCCCTAAGCGGCTCATGTAAATTTTTAATCCAAAAGCATGCAAACCGCCAGTCTTAGACTGGCGGTTTTCTTTTGTCACAGGGTTTTCATCAGGTGCATAATCTGCCGCTAAATCATGAACCGACTTGCGACCATCTTGCCTCCCGCACAAGTGCTTGTGCACATGGAGGTCACCAGCAAAAAGCGCGCCTTTGAAGAGGCCGGGCTGCTGTTTGAAAATTTGCATGGCTTGAGTCGAGCCCTGGTGGCAGATAGTTTGTTTGCACGCGAGCGGTTGGGCTCCACCGGTTTGGGGCATGGCGTGGCCATTCCGCACGGCCGTATCAAAGGCCTCAAGTCGCCCATGGCGGCTGTATTTCAGTTGGCTCAAGCCATTGGCTTTGATGCGCCGGATGAGCAGCCAGTCAACTTGCTGATCTTTTTGCTGGTGCCCGAAGCGTCCACTCAAAAGCATTTGGAAATTTTGTCGGAAATTGCCGAGTTGTTGAGTGACACTGCTTTGCGAGAAACCATCAAAACCTGTGGTGACGCGGGCGAGCTGCACCGCATCATTTCTACCTGGAACGCGGTGTCGTTTTGAAACCTACCGTCATCAGCGCTGACGTTTTATTCGAAGAGTTTCGCGGCAAGCTGCGCTGGAACTGGGTGGCGGGCTTGAGCGCTTCGGAGCGCCCTTTTGACGAGGTGGCCGTGCGTGCGGCTCGTTCAGGTGCAGATTTGGTTGGCTACCTGAATTACATCCACCCTTACCGGGTTCAAATTTTGGGCGAACGTGAAATCGCCTACATCATCAAAGGCAACACGGCCGATTGCGTGCGCCGCGTCTCACGCATCGTGACCTTGGAGCCTCCGTTCTTGGTTTTGGCCGATGGCCAAACAGCCCCAGACGAACTGCTCGCCATGTGCGAGCGGGCGCAAATCCCGATGTTCGCCACAGCTGAATCGGCGGCTTTTGTCATCGATGTGCTGCGTGCGTATTTGTCCAAACACTTTGCTGATCGCACCTCGATGCACGGCGTGTTCATGGACATTTTGGGGCTCGGCGTGATGATCACCGGCGAGTCAGGACTCGGCAAAAGCGAGTTGGGCTTAGAGCTCATCTCGCGTGGAAACGGATTGGTGGCCGATGATGCGGTGGATTTGTTTCGCATCAACCAAGCCACCATTGAAGGTCGCTGCCCTGACTTGTTACAAAACTTGCTGGAAGTGCGCGGCATTGGCCTACTCGACATTCGCGCTATTTTTGGTGAGACCGCCGTGCGTCGCAAGATGCGACTCAAATTGATCGTGCACTTGGTGCGCAAAGAGACCCTGGAGCGCGATTACGAGCGTTTACCCCACGAACCATTGATCCAAGATGTCTTGGGCGTGCCCATACGCAAAGTGGTGATTCAAGTGGTGGCCGGGCGCAACATCGCGGTGTTGGTGGAGGCTGCCGTACGCAACTCAATTTTGCAGTTGCGTGGTGTCGATACCTACCAAGAGTTCATTGCTCGGCATCGACGTGCCATGTCGGAATCTTGATTCAAGACACGACTGGCTCAAGGGCTAACAGGGCGGTGTGAGCAAGTTTTCTTGCTGCAATGCGCATACAGGCTCAGTGCGTGATCCGCAATTTCAAACCCCTTCTTTTTAGCGACCTTGATTTGTAGGGCTTCAATGTCAGCGTCGTGAAACTCTTCCACGCGGCCACAGTCGAGGCAAACCAAATGGTCGTGGTGCTCGCCTTGATTGAGTTCGTAAACCGCTCGTTCACTTTCAAAATGGCTGCGCTTCAAAATGTCAGCCTGCTCGAATTGCATCAGCACCCGATACACCGTTGCCAAACCAATGTCGACGTGTTGCTGCAGCAACTGACGGTAAACATCCTCGGCCGTCATGTGACGCTGCGTGCCCGCTTGAAACAACTCCAAAATTTTGAGCCGAGGCAATGTGACTTTGAGGCCAATGTTTTTCAGCTCGTCTGCGTGTGCCATGATGTCTGTCCCCTCGGGCGCAACAGCTGCCCGCTACAATGAACTGATCATATCCTTACCGCCCGATTCGGCCTTTCACACCATGTTTGAACTCTGTCGAAATGCCTACCGTCCTATGCAGTCTTGGCGCATCTTTGGGGTTGCCCTCTGCGTGTTGATGGGCCTTGGACTATCAGCTTGCTCGAGTTGGATCACGCCCTATCGCCCTGAGGTGGTGCAAGGAAATTTTGTTTCCAGCGAACAGGTGCAGGCCTTGCGCATGGGCATGCCACGCCAAGCTGTGCGTGACATTTTGGGCACGCCGTTGGTGACCAGCTTGTTTCATAGCGATCGGTGGGACTATGCCTTCACCATCCGACGCCTCGGTGCAGAACCCCAACAACGTCGCTTGAGCGTTTTCTTCAAAGCGGATGTGTTGGACCGCATTGAAGGCGACCCATTGCCAACGGAGGCGGAGTTTGCTTCCAAAGTGGACACGCGTCGCCCAACCGCGAAGACCCCCGCGATGCAGGCCACAGAGGATGCCTTGTCAAAGTTCCCCCCCAAAGCAGTGCCTGTGGCGCCATCTGCAGCGCCAGCCATCGACACCCGCAATTACCCGCCGCTTGAAAGTCAATGACCATGAGCCCTTCACCCGACAAATTGCACATTGCCATTGCCGGTGCCAGTGGCCGCATGGGGCAGATGTTGATTGAGGCGGTCAACCAATCCGACGATTTGCAACTCAGCGGTGCTTTGGACGTGGCTTCGAGCCCCGGAATTGGTAACGATGCCACGGGCTTTTTAGGCCATGCCAGCGGTGTCAACATTGACGCGGATATTCGCGCAGGACTCAAACACAGCCAACTCTTGATCGATTTCACGCGACCTGAAGGCACGATGGCCCATTTGGCCATGTGCAGAGCGTTGGGGGTGAAGCTGGTCATCGGTACCACGGGCTTCACCGACGCTCAAAAATTTGAAATCGCAGCCGCCGCTCAAGACATCGCCATCGTGATGGCTCCCAATATGAGCGTGGGTGTGAACGTGACCTTGAAGCTGTTGCAAATGGCTGCGCAAGCCATGCCCACTGGCTATGACATTGAGATCATTGAAGCCCACCATCGCCACAAAGTCGACGCTCCTTCAGGCACCGCTTTGAAGATGGGCGAGGTGATTGCCGAAGCCCTGGGACGCGACCTGAAAGACTGCGCTGTCTATGAGCGTTACGGCCACACCGGGGAGCGTGATCCCTCGACCATTGGCTTTGCCACCATCCGCGGTGGCGACATTGTGGGTGACCATACGGTCTTGTTTGCTGGTACGGGTGAGCGCATTGAGGTGACCCACAAATCTTCCAGTCGAGCCACCTACGCCCAGGGCAGCTTGCGTGCGGCGCGCTTTCTGGCGGGGCAGAGCAAGGGCTTGTTTGACATGTTTGATGTCTTGAATTTGCGGTGAGCCCCATGTCGCTGATCTTGGACGGCGATGTCTTGAGTGTCACCCTGACGCTGCTTTTGCTGGCCATGTCGGTGGCCAGTTGGAGCGTGATTGTTTACAAGGCTTGGCTGTTGCGCCGCGTCACCTCAGACGTTGCGTTGGCCAAGGCCGCTTTTTGGCAAGCCCCAGATCTTTCTCAGGCCCTGCGATCCCTTTCGGCCTTAGACCGCCACGGCGTACTTCTCCCTTTGGCGCAGGCACCACAGCAGCTCTTGCCTGGCACCTTGGGCGCAGAAGCCGATGTTTCAGCGCAGCGCACTCGTGTGTTGCGCGATGCCTTGCACCATGTGCTGCATCGACTTCAAGCCGGTCAGGTGTTGCTCGCCAGCGTGGGTGCCACAGCGCCCTTTGTGGGTTTATTGGGGACGGTGTGGGGCATCTACCTCGCCTTGGCCAGCATGGCCGAAGCCACGCAACTGACCATGGAGCGTGTGGCAGGTCCTGTGGGTGAGGCCCTCATCATGACAGCCGCTGGTTTGGCTGTGGCTTTGCCTGCTGTGTTGGCCTTCAACGTTATGGGCCGCGTGATCAACCGCTTAGAGCAAGAGCTGGAAGGCTTCGCTCACGACTTGCGAGCGCACTGATGACCTTCGGTCGTTTTGAGCGCACACCCGGGCAAACGCCCATGAGTGAGATCAATGTCACGCCCTTGGTCGATGTCATGATGGTGCTCTTGGTCATTTTCATTCTCACAGCGCCCCTGATGGGACGTGCTCTGAAGTTGGACTTGCCCCAAGCCGAGGGCGGCGCATCGCGCGCCGCCGCGCAGACGGTGCGCTTGCGCATTGACGCGCAAGGCCATGTGTATCTTGACGATCAGGCGATCACGCAAGATGCCTTGGCCCAGGCCTTAAAAGCACGTGCGGCGCAGGCTACTGAGGCAGGACTGACAGAACTGCCCGAGGTGCAACTCCAGGCCGACGCCCAGCTGTCCTATGGCCGTGTGGTCGAAGTGATGGACTGGGTGCAACTGGCCGGCTTGAACCGCATCGCCTTTGTCACTCAGCGCAAGCCAGTCGCAGCCAAGCCCTAAAATCCCATCAATCGCGCCTTTCTCTGGCGATGTGCCCCGTGCAGTGCGGGGATTTCAGACCAATTCCATGCAAGACAAATACAACCATACCGAGGTCGAACGTGCTGTTCAGGCCGCCTGGACCCAGCGGGACGCCTACCGCGTGACTGAGCATGCACGCGATGCACAAGGCCAGCTGAAAAAGAAGTTCTACGCCTGCTCCATGCTGCCTTATCCCAGTGGCAAGCTGCACATGGGCCACGTGCGCAACTACACCATCAACGACATGCTCACGCGCAGCCTGCGCATGAAGGGCTGGAACGTCTTGATGCCCATGGGCTGGGATGCGTTTGGCTTGCCCGCTGAAAACGCGGCTTTGAAAAACGGTGTGCCGCCCGCCAAGTGGACTTACGAGAACATCGCCTACATGAAGCAGCAGATGCAGGCCATGGGCTTGGCCATCGACTGGTCGCGCGAGGTCGCCACCTGCGACCCGAGCTACTACAAGTGGAACCAGTGGCTGTTTTTGAAGATGCTGGAACAAGGCATCGCCTACCGCAAAACCCAAGTGGTCAACTGGGACCCGGTGGACCAAACCGTGCTGGCCAACGAACAGGTGATCGACGGCAAAGGCTGGCGCACCGGTGCGGTGGTCGAGAAGCGCGAAATCCCGGGCTACTACCTGAACATCACCCAGTACGCGCCCGAATTGCTGGCGCATGTGCAAATTGGCAACGACCAAGCCACCCTCAACGGCTGGCCCGACAAAGTGCGCCTGATGCAGGAAAACTGGATTGGCAAATCCGAAGGCGTGCGCTTTGCGTTCACCCACGAGATCAGGGGCGCGGACGGCAGGTTGATCGGGTCATCGGAAAACTCACCTGAAGGTGAGTTGGGCAAGATGTACGTGTTCACCACGCGTGCCGACACCCTCATGGGCGTGACCTTCTGCGCGGTGGCGGCCGAACACCCACTCGCTTTGCATGCCGCGGTTTCCAACCCCGCTTTGGCCGCGTTCCTTGAATCCTGCAAATCCGGGGGCACCACCGAAGCCGAACTCGCCACCCAAGAAAAGAAGGGCATGGCCACAGGCTTGTTTGTCACGCACCCTTTGACCGGTGCGCAAGTCGAAGTGTGGGTGGGCAACTATGTGCTCATGTCTTATGGCGACGGCGCGGTGATGGGCGTGCCTGCGCATGACGAGCGCGATTTTGAATTTGCCTTGAAATACAACTTGCCCATTCGGCAGGTGGTGGGCCTTGACGCGGGCGCAGCGCCCTCGACGGGTACGCCAGGCTCCTCATACGCCAGCCCAAAATCGTCGCCCGACGCACCCGCCGATGCCGCGGCATTCGATGCCAAAACTTGGCAAGAGTGGTATGCCACCAAAGCCGGTGTGTGCGTGAACTCTGGGGCGCTTGACGGCCTGCGGTTCAAAGACGCGGTGAACCAAGTCGCCGAGTTGTTGGCCACCCAAGGCCTGGGCGAGAAAAAGACCACTTGGCGTCTGCGCGACTGGGGCGTGAGCCGCCAGCGCTACTGGGGCACCCCAATTCCCATCATCCATTGTGACGAACACGGTGCGGTGCCCGTGCCCGAAAAAGACTTGCCAGTGGTGTTGCCGCAAGATTGCATTCCTGACGGTTCTGGCAACCCCTTGCACACACACGAAGGCTTCCACGCCGGGGTGACTTGCCCCGTGTGTGGCAAGCCCGCGCGTCGCGAGACCGACACCATGGACACGTTCGTGGACTCGTCTTGGTACTTCATGCGCTATTGCGACCCGACCAACGCCGACCAGATGGTGGCCGAAGGTACCCGCTACTGGATGCGCGATGCCCACCAAGCCACCGGTGGCAGTGGCATGGACCAGTACATCGGTGGCATCGAACACGCCATCCTGCACCTGCTCTACGCGCGCTTTTGGACCAAGGTCATGCGCGACATGGGGTTGGTCACCGTGGACGAACCCTTCACCAAGCTGCTCACGCAAGGCATGGTGCTCAACCACATCTACTCTCGGCGCACGGCCAAAGGTGGCAAAGACTACTTCTGGCCGCACGATGTCGACCATGTGCTCGATGACGCAGGCAAGGTGGTGGGCGCCAAGCTCAAGAACGCGGCCGACAGCAGCGACGGCAAATTGCCCGTGGGCACACCCATCGACTACGAAGGCGTGGGCACCATGTCCAAGTCCAAAAACAACGGCGTCGACCCGCAAGACCTGATTGAGAAATACGGGGCGGACACCGCGCGTCTCTACACCATGTTCACCGCGCCACCCGAGGCCACCTTGGAGTGGAACGACGCCGCAGTGGAAGGGAGCTACCGCTTCTTGCGCCGGGTATGGAACTTTGCGTTCAAACATGAGGCCGCGCTTAGATCGTCTGTGGCTGCTGATGTCCGCAGCCTAGCCTTGCGCGTCGAAGCCAAAGATCTACGGCGCGAGATGCACTTGGTGCTCAAGCAAGTCAGCTACGACTACGAGCGCATGCAATACAACACCGTGGTCTCGGGTTGCATGAAGTTGCTCAACGCGTTGGAAGACTTCAAGCCCGATGACAGCGCGGGCGACACCGCCGTGCTGTGCGAGGGCATGTCGATGTTGTTGCGCTTGCTCTACCCTGCATGCCCGCACATCAGCGCCAACCTGTGGACCGAATTGGGCTATGCCGGACACTGGGGGGACTTGCTTGACACCGCTTGGCCTGGGGTGGACGAATCGGCCTTGCAACGCGACGAGATCGAACTCATGCTGCAAATCAATGGCAAATTACGTGGCTCGGTGCATGTCAGCGCCAACGCCTCCAAAGAAGACATCCAGCAAGCGGCCTTGGCCACCGAAGCCTTCATCAAGCAAGCCAACGGGGCGGCGCCCAAGAAGGTCATCGTGGTGCCCGGCCGTCTGGTCAATGTGGTGGTCTAAGGAATGCACATGAAGGCTGCCATCCGTCGTTTTGCGTTGTTGCTGGCGCTGGGAGCCGCCGTGTTGCTGACGGGCTGTGGCTTTGAGTTGCGTCACTCGCCCACATTTACCTTTCGCACTATTTTCAGTACTTCCCCCGTCAACTCTGCCATTGGCATCCAGCTGAGCCGCAGTTTGCAAAACTCAGGTCAGGTGGAAGTGATCACTGACGTGCGGCAGATTGAACGTGCGCAAGTCATCTTGGACCAATTGGGCGAAGTGCGAGAAAAAGTGATCGTCGGACGCACCTCTTCTGGCGCCATTCGTGAGTTTCAGCTGCGCTTGCGCTATCGCTTTCGCTTGCGAACCCTGGAGGGTAAAGAGTTGATCCCCGAAACCGAGATCCAACTCAACCGCGACATCAACTTCAATGAAACCGGTGCCTTGTTCAAAGAGTCTGAAGAAGGTTTGCTCTACCGCGACATGGAAAACGACTTGGTGCAACAAATCCAACGTCGCTTGGCCACGCTGCGTCAACTCTGAGCCGCGCATGCAAGTCCCCGCCAACCAACTGTCACAGCACTTGCAGGCGCATGCCAGCAAAGGCCTGCGCAGTCTCTACACCTTGCATGGGGATGAGCCCTTGTTGCAGCAAGAGGCGATGGACAGCATCCGTCACATGGCGCGCAGCCAGGGTTACACCGAGCGCCATGTCTTCACCGTGGCGGGTGCCCACTTTGACTGGGGTGAGGTGTTGGCGGCAGGTGGCTCGATGAGCTTGTTTGCCGACAAACAACTCATTGAAATTCGCATTCCATCGGGGAAACCCGGCAAAGAAGGCAGTGTGGCTTTGCAGCAGATCGCCGAGTCTGCGCTGGGCAACGACAGCACCCTGAGCGTCGTGTTGCTGCCCCGTTTGGACAAGCAGACCAAGAGCACGGCTTGGTTTGCCGCGTTGGAGAACAACGGCGTCAGCGTGCAGATCGACCCCATCGAGCGCCAAGCCCTGCCCATGTGGATTGCCCAGCGCTTGGCGGCACAGCACCAATGCGTGGCCGAAGGTGAAGCCGGGCAACTCACATTGCAGTTTTTTGCCGATCGGGTAGAGGGCAACCTGCTGGCGGCGCACCAAGAAATTCAAAAACTCGGGCTGCTTTACCCGCCAGGCGAACTTAATCTAGAGCAGGTGGAGCGTGCGGTGCTCAATGTGGCGCGCTACGACGTCTTCAAACTCTCCGAGGCCGTGCTCAGCGGCCAGCCCTTGCGCGTGCAACGCATGTTGGACGGCCTGAAAGCCGAGGGCGAGGCCGAGGTGCTGGTGCACTACACCCTGGCCGAGGAAATCCGCGCCTTGAAGCGCGTCAAAGATGCGGTGGCCGCAGGCAAAGCCTTGCCCATGGTGTTGCGCGAGCAGCGCATTTGGGGCCCGCGTGAGCGTTTGTTCGAGCGCGTGTTGCCACGCTTGAGCGTGAGCATGCTGGACAAGCTCTTGCAATCGGCCCACCAAGTGGACGGCATTGTCAAAGGCCTCAAAGTGCCCGAGTGGCCCACCGACAGCTGGCAAGCTTTGCACCGCTTGGCCATGCGCTTGTGCCGCGCCTGCATGGCGCGGCCTGCTTAAAGGAAAATACCGCCATGACGTCACACACCCTCGCCGAGCAGTTGCAATTGATGGGTGCTCAGGCCAAAACGGCCTCGGCACAGATGGCCAAAGCCTCGGCGGCTTTGAAAAGCCTCGCCCTGCGCCATTTGGCCGCCTTGTTGCGTGCCAATGGCGATGCTTTGCAAGCGGACAACGCCAAAGACATTGCCCGCGCCACCGCTGCGGGCTTGGACGCCCCCATGGTGGACCGCCTCAGGCTCAGCCCCAAGGTGTTGGAGACCTGTGCACTGGGCTGCGAGCAACTGGCCAACATGCCCGATGTGATTGGTGAAATCATCGGCATGAAGCAACAGCCCAGTGGCATCCGCGTGGGGCAAATGCGCGTGCCCATTGGGGTGTTTGGCATGATTTTCGAGAGCCGTCCCAACGTGACCATTGAGGCCGCCAGCCTCAGCATCAAAAGCGGCAACGCCTGCATCTTGCGCGGCGGCTCGGAGGCGATTGACTCCAACAAGGCGCTGGCGCTGCTGGTGGCGCAGGCGCTCATGGAAAGTGGTCTGCCCGCGCACGCGGTGCAACTGGTGCAAACCACCGACCGCGCCATGGTGGGCGAACTCATCACCATGCCGCAGTTT
>Ga0136644_10002325_pt1 | contig 14562 bp, 13 predicted proteins | sample C_130820_EF_Meta_FD_94780 | JGI IMG/M metagenome (GOLD analysis project Ga0136644, IMG submission 94780) | Freshwater microbial communities from Lake Croche, Canada to study carbon cycling - C_130820_EF_MetaG (v2) (version 2) | ecosystem: Environmental > Aquatic > Freshwater > Lake | place... | reverse complement strand
CTGAAACATAAGAATGATATTCATTTTGTGATGGAAATTTTTCTGAACCCATGAATAATAAATGTTCTAAAAAGTGAGCCGTTCCTTCAAATTCATCTTGTTGATATCCTGCATTAACTGCAATACTACAAGATGATGTAGTTATATTTTTATCAGATATTAATACTAATCTAATAACATTATTTAATATTAAACTATTTGCTTCTCTTTTATCATTAACATCTTGATAAATATCAAAATATTGAAATTTATTTAAATTATTCATAATATTAATCATATAATATATAATTATATAAATATATTTATATATGGAATTATCTATTATTAATCAAACCAAAAAAATAATAGATGAAACAACAGATAAATATTATGAATTAAATAATAAATATTACAATGAAATTTTACAATTTTTAAATAAATTATTTAATGAAAATTCTGAATCTATATTAAAAATTAAATTTAAAAAAATTATATTTAATGATGAAGTACTATTAGAATATAATAATATAATTAATAAATATAATTTAAACAAAAATATATTTGATATCGAAAATTTTAATATAAATGATATATCAGATTTTTCTGATATAGTTGATATTATAATTATTATCTGTAATAATCTCCTAGATAAACTTAATTATCAAATTTTTCAAATTTATATTAATAATAAAAAAAAATTAAAAATTAAAATTAAAAATTAAAAATTAAATAAAATTTGATATAATATTCAATAATTTTAATAATTGAATGTATTCATCAGCACCATCGTTTATATATTTTTCAATAAAACTAATTTCAAATAAAATGGTTGCTTTATCTTTTTCTTTAAGATCATTATAATTAATAATATATTCAATAATTCTAATAATTAATGAATTAAACGAATATCCTTTATTAATAATATCTTTACTTATTTTTTCTACATTACTAATATTATTAAAATTTTTAATAGTGATAATATAATTATTTAGTTCTTCATAAGAGATATAATTACACATTTTATAAATATTAGAATCTGAAATAACTGAATTATCGTAATTTATATATCTTATATTTTGTAATATTAATATACCTCTTCTTAAATCTCCATTTGCTATTTCTGCAATACATTTTAAACCACTTTCATTTATATTTATATTTTCTTTTTTAGAAATTACAGATAATTTATTTATTATTGAATTTTTATCAATTGGTTTAAATCTTATTTTAACACATCTACTATTTATAGGTTCTATTATTTGATTTATATAATTACATATAAAACAAAATCTTGTTATATTAGAATTTTCTTCCATAACTTTTCTAAGAGCTGCTTGTGCTTCTTTAGTCATTGCATCTGCTTCATCTAAAATAATAATTTTATATGGAGGACATAAATATTTAGAATCACTTGTTCCAATAGCTAATTTAGCAAAATTAATAATTTTACCTCTAACCACATTTATACCTCTTTCATCTGATGCATTTAATTCAATAACTCTTTCATTAACTCTTTCTGGACCAAATAATTGATTACATAATGCTAATATTGAACTAGTTTTACCGGTTCCTGGACTACCATATAATAATAAATGTGGTAATTCTCCAGTTTTTAATGTATTATTTAATATATTAATCGATTCTTCTTGTGATATAATATCATTTAATTTAGTTGGTCTATATTTTTCAGTAAGTGGAATTTGATTATATTTATTCTTCATTTATTATTTGTATAAATCTTATTAAATAAATAATAAAATCAATTTTTTATATAGAAATTAATTTTTATATAAAAAAAATTAATAATATTAAATAACACGTTTTTTTCTATTTAAAAATAAATAAGTATAATTTATATCATATAAAAGATGGAAAATAAAAATATAATTAATAATATTTATTCATCATATGGAAATATGATCGGTAAAGTTTGTGAAAATACTCAAAAAGATTTTTGTGATACATTTATTAGTGATTTTCATGATAATAATCAAAATTTAATTGGTGGTGATATAATATCAGATAAATTATCTAATAAATTATCCGATAAATTATCTGATAAATTATATAATGAAAATATTAATTCGTCTTCAAATTATTATTCAATATTTGGATATAAATTATCTTTATGGATAATTATTTTAATTGTTATAATTATTTTTACTATTATTTATTTTTTATATAAATATATATTTACAAATAAAAATTATATTACATATAAAAAAATAAATAATTCTGTTACAGATGATATATTATTAAGTGAATCATTTAATAAACTTAAATTAGATTCTTCGTTTGATAATTCTTCTAAATTATCAAAATCATCTAATTCATCTAAATCATCTAAACCATCTAGATCTTCTAAATCATCAAGATCATCTAAATCATCAAGATCATCTAAATCATCTAAATCATCTAAATCATCTAAATCATCTAAATAATTAAAATAATCAAGCTTCTAATTTAAAAATATCTGCAAATTCATTAATAATTTCATCAGTTAATTCAATACTTTCTTTTTTATAATTATCATAAAAATTAAATTTATTTTTTTTTATTTTATTGAAATAAACATTAAATATTTCATTATTTTTGTCAATATAATCTTCATCTACTTTTAATTGTAGTAATCTTAATTTTAATTCTAATAATTTTGGTTTTTTCCATATAGGCTTTTCAAATAAATAATCATATTTTGTAAATTTATTATCTTTATAATATGATTTAATTACATTAAAATATTCATAATCATTTTCTTGTATTATTTTTTTATAATCTCTATTATTTTCTATATAATTTTTTAATATATCATACGAATCGTCATATTTTTTTATTAATTTAAATGTTCCATAATCTGTTCCTAAAAATATTGAAAAATCTATTAGATTATCTAATGTAAATATTATCTCTTTTTGATATTCTGTACTTAGTAATTGACTAATATTATCTAATAAATTATCTAATTTTATTATGGTAAATTGTTGATTTATACATTTTCTCATTAGTGTTGGTGCTCCAAATATTAACATATCTGAATCATCCGAAATTATCCCATATATATTATCATTATTTTTCAATATATGTGCACATAATGGATCAGCTTCACCTTCCGCTTTTATTACAGGTAATCCAAGTAACTCTAAAATTTCTATCCAATCTTTTATATAATAATCTTTCAATATTATTGATTTTTTATATATTCTATTATATTCTTCTTGTATAGTATTTATTTTTTGAATTTCATTTTCTAAAAAATTATCAGGCGGTGTTCCAAATATTATTTCATTTTTATCATCATCTATATTAGATATTAATTCAGATTCTATTATTTTAATATTAATTAATTCAGCTAAATTATTTTTACTATTTTCTAATTCTTTTAATTTTTTTAAATTTTCTTTTAAAATTAGTTTACGTTCTTCTACTTTTTTTTCTTTAATTATTGGTGATTTGCCATCAAAAATAAATACAGGTATTATACCATTTTTTAAATAATAAGTCAAAGAATTAATGAGTCCATGAATATGTGAAACATTTGTTCCACATGGCATAATTATTTCTTTATTTCTAGATCTCATATAAATCAATTGACTATATATATGCTGCATACCATCAATGATACATGATTTACCTCGAATATCGTTAATACCAATATAAGAATATATATCTGGAAATTTTTTATTAATAAATTTATATAATCCATCTATTCCCATTCTATTAATTATATATAAAATATATTTACACTTTTCTATATTAGTTTAAATTTATAATTTAAGTTCATAATAATTATTACTTAATATAAAATATTATAAATTTATGGAAAATGAAATTATTAATCTTCATATAATTTTTATTGATCTTTTTAATCAATTTAATAATAATTTATTAGATTATAAAAATAATAATGAATCTCGAATTTCCGAAATAGGATTTTTAAATAATCCTATTATATTTAATTATAATTTTAATAAAGAATTTGATTATGGTTTTATTGAATATAAAAGGACATTGATTTTTCATGATACTAAAAAAAATAAATTATTGCGTCAAATTTATTGGAGAATTAGTGAATTTTCTAATTATATTTTAGATATATATGATACTAATCAATATTTATGTTATTATATTATTGGTCTTGAAAATTCAGGTATATATAGTAATATTAATACTAATGAATTATTAGTTTCATTAGATATTATTAAAAAAACTATTTATAATACATATATTAAATGTGAACATGTTTTTTTATATAATAAAGAATATTGTTCATATGTATTACTTGTTAAACTTTATATTGATAATATTAACTATATTAATTCATTATTCTAGTAATATAATATTATATAATATTATATTATATAATATGATTTCTAATAATTTTGATATTTGTTCAACATGTGAAAATAAAAATAATATATTAAATAAATTTAAATGTGGTTGTTTTGGTTTGTGTGATGAATGTTTTAAACTTTTTAATCAAATGATGTGTTCTAAATGTAGAATTAAAAATTTTAATAGATATAATGCAGCTAAAATACATATGATTCATAATTCTCAAACTATTATACAATCTAATGAACTTAAACAAAAATATGAATCACCTATTTTAGGAAAAATTATGATATGGGATTTAATTTGGATATTAAGACAATGTATTGATGAAAGTGATGGTAATTTAAAAGGTATAAATCAACTTCAACATGTATTACAAGTTGTTGAAGAATTAAAAAATAATAATTGTTTTGATGATGATATATTATTTACAGCAGCCATAACACATGATCTTGGAAAATTAATAACTGTAATATTACCAGATGAAGATCCTGCCAATGTAATGTGTTTAAATAAAGTATTATCATCGTCTGGACCTGGTTGTGGATTAGATAATTGCATTATTCAATATAATCATGATGAATTTATTTATTCTCGCATTAAAGATTATGTTCCTTATGAAGTATCTTGGATAGTTAGATATCATAGTCTAAATAAAAAATATGATGAATATATGAATGATAATGATATATATTTGTGGAATAAATATATGATTATGTTTAGAAAATGTGATTTATATACAAAAAAAGCTGATGATGTTGTAAATATTACAAAATTATATGAATATAAAAATAGAATTATGGATTTATTTCCAGAACCAATAAACTTTTAATTAAAATATTTTTCTTAATTCTTGTATTGTTGTTTTACATACTAATCTAATTTTTTTACTAATGCATTTTTTTTCTTCATAAATTAACATTTGATCTTCTAAAAATTTATCTAGTTGTAAATCATTGTAAATTTTTTTTGTTTCTTCATTTAGTATTATACATGATAATAAACATGATAATTGTTGTAATGATTTTTCTACTTCTTCATAATATTCTTGATTACCATCTTCTTTATAAAAGATTTTTTTCTTAAAATCATTTATTATGCTTATCATGATAGAATCATTTAATGTTTTACTATTGTATAATGTACCTAATAGTATCATCACTTTTTCGCCTTTTTCTTTGGTCCAATTCTCTGAACTATAATTAACACTTTCTTCATATTCATTCTTAACTTTCTTAATAAATACCTTTTTAAATTTAACAGTTTCTCCAATATCTGTTGGGATATATCTTTCAACTAATACATTACATAATGCAGCAACTAAAGGTCTAATTTGTTCATTATCTCTTTTTATTTTTTGTATACATTGATTAAATAATTCATTCACATCTTCTTCTTTAGTAATAATTATATCTGTAATAGAACTAATTACTTTTTGTAAAGTTTGTGAATTTAATTTATTTAGTTCACTTATAATTTTTGATTTAATTGGATTATCATTTTTAATATTTTTAAATACATATAATGAATTTTTTTTTGCAAAATCTTGTTTTACAATATCATTATAAGAAATATTATTAAAAAATTTTATAACATCTTCGTGTTCATCTTCTAATAAATCTAATTTTTTAATTAATTCCTCTGGTTTATATACTGTATACATTTTTTTTATTATTATCTATTAATACATTTAATATCTATAAATCAATTTTTATTTTAAATAAAAATTGATTTTTATAAAACATGTAACTCTTAAAATCTTAATAATAAAATAATATGTCAAATAATATTAACAATAATAATATTAATAATATCCATACTAACGATGATTTACATTTATCTGAAATACCTTCACTTATATATGATTCTGATGTTGATGATAATGATAATGTTTATAATAATAATGATACAGATAATGACTCAGAATATACAGATATGCCAGAACTTTTATCAATCAATGATTATGAAAACGAAATAAATTTTCATAATATTCAAAATATCAATAATATAATTAATAATATAATAAATAATTATGATTTAAATCATCTAAATATTATTAATAATTATGATGATAATGATGATAATGATGATAATGATTATTTGAATATACCAGATCTAATTGATGACAATCAAAATGATTATAATGACAATAATTACAATAATTATAACAATAATAATTATGATAATAATAATAATGATAATGATAATGATAATGATAATGATAATTTTATAATACCTCAATAGTAATATATTTTTTAATTTTTGTTTAGGTAAACTAACATATTTAGAGAAAATACAAGTTATAAATAAATTTTATTTAATATAATTTATAAAATTTAAATAATTTTAAAAGTATAATTAGTTTATCTTGATTTATTTTATTATTACAATTTGCTTTTATAAAACCATCTTTTTCATCTTTATACCACATTATTTGTTCTTTATTTATTTTTTCAAATTCTATTATTTTTTTATAATCATTATAATTAAATTTTACTATTATATTTGATTCACAATAAATTATTATATATATTACATCATCTTTTTCTACAATCCATAATGGATTATATTTAATTTTATAATCTATAAATAATCCAGATATATATTTTATAACATTATATTCTTTATGTATTTCTATAGATTGATCATCTATAAAATTTATTTCATTTATCACATTATCAACTGTATAATCTATATACATTTATATTAAATTATTGAATATAATAAATTAATTTATATAAATAAATATTCAATATTTTAATGTAAATTTATTATTATCTAACATAAACTATAATACATGTTGCATTATCTGCTGAATTTCCAAAATTATTTGTTGCTCTTTCTTTATTTAATTTCATAAATTCATCAGTAATTTGTTGGCACTCATTCTTACCATCAAATACTTTTTCAATATTATAAGGTTGAGTTATAAATTTAGTTACATCTTCATATAGCCAATTATCCCAAACACCATCAGATGCTAGTACAATAGATATTGGTGATGTTACTTTTTTAATTATTTTATGTAAATCAATACATTTAATTTCAGGAAGATAGCTAATACCATATGTTTGTAATTGCAAATCACCTAATGATCGAGTTACTGATAATGTTTCTTCATGAGGAGAACTTCTAGGTGTTGTAACATATGTTGCAAAATCTCCTCTAACTGTTTTATGATATTGGCCTTCATTTGTAAGAGATGGAATTCCAGCACCATCTATATTAAATAGACGAGGGCAACAAAATTTTGGATATTTTGGTTTATCGTATATGAAATTTAAAGCAGGTTTTAGTGGTTCAGTAGAACTTGAACGAAAATTACGTATTCTATTATACTCTGAAATACTTTCAGGTGAATGATTTGATGTTAATATTAATGTATTTGAATCAATAACAGATAAATCAATATCATTAATATTTTTAGTTGGATTTGCACAATCAACAATATATTCAACATCATTTTTATTTAATTGATGATTCATACTACATAATAATGCAGACGAATCACCAACATTTGAAATATACATCATATTATTAACAAATGCAATAATTGAACAAGTAGAACCACCATGAACACAAGACCATGGTGTATATATATTTTTTCTTTTTAATAAAAATCCATCCGATGATTCGATAACTTGATAACCTTCTTTAATATACCAATCTTTAAAATTTTGTTTTATAGATTCATGTGCTTGTATATAAGCTAATTTTAAAGTTTCAACTGGATTAATTTGAAGTGATAATAAATTTTCAGTAATAAATTCAGATAATTTAGTTTTTGCAGAATTAGCAGCCAATTTACCAGTTTCTTTGTGATGGCCATCTAATAGTACAATAAATGTAATTTTATGTTCAACATTTTCATATATTAAAAAATCATCTTGATTTTCTTTTCCACCACCAATATCAGTGGCACCAGCAACTTCTAATTTAATTGATAATGAATCAGATATATTAAAAATAGTTGATTCTTCCATTATTAATATTATTAATACTATTATTAATACTATTATTAATACTTTATATAAAATTATATAAAGTATAACATCAGTAATTTTTTTATTCAATTTTTATAAAAATAAATTATTTTTTATATTTTTTAAAAATTTTTTCATTATTATAATTTTTTTCATTATTATAATTTTTATTAATTTTTAAATTTTTATCATTTTTATAAAATTTATCAGAATAAAATTTATTTTTAACATCTAATAAATTTGTTTCTGTTTTTCTAAAAACATAAAATCTATTTAAAAAAGTATATTGATGACATTTTTTATTTATTTCAGTATCATTATAATAAGAATAAACATCTTTAAAGAATTTAATTCTTCGTTTATCTTCTTCAGTTTCTGCTGATAATTTTAAAAATTCACGTGCATCATTAAATAGATCTTGAAATAAGCATGTTTCAACAAGTTCTAATTGACATCGTTCTTTTAATGATTTTATTATAAAATCTTTAAATACTAAATTTTCTGGTCTATATACACCTTCTTCGAATAACCATGCCATATGAACATCTATAGTCATACCAAAATTTAATTTATTATTATCATCATATTTTTTAACAATATCAAATAACAATGTTTTTTCTCCATTATCATTGTAATATTCACTGAAATTATTAGTATCTTTTAATTTTTCTTTAACAATATCTCCATCAAATGTTGTAAACATAAAATACCCACCATCTCTCAAATACATATTAATATTCTCTGTAAAATTATTCCACGAATTTTCATCACTTAATAAATAATGTATTGCAAATTGACAATTTACTGTATCAAATAATGTTCTTTTATTATCCCATGAAAAAAACTTTTCAAATAATTTCTTATTATCATTTGTCATTTTACCTACTTTCTTTACTTGCTCGTCGTATTGTAATATACTTGTTGCATTTGCATTAATAAAAAAGCATGGCGGAAATCTTTCATGAGTTTTTTTTAAACCTTTATAACGAGATATTGCTCCATCACTTGAATCAGTTAATGCTGTATAATCAGGATCAAAACCAACATATAATTTTACTTCTGCATAATAAAATTTTTGTATATCTTGACCTTTTCCACATGCTACATCTAATACTTTCTTTTGAATATTATCATATTTGAAATTTACATACGTATATATTATGTACGATTTTATATAATTATGAAATTTACCCATATCTTTTACTAATGTAGTTTTTTTTTGAAAATATATATTATCTCTCCTTTCTAATTTAATTAAATCAAAATCAATTTTCTCTTTAAATTCTTTCATGTAATTATCATATAATTTGTCATCTGATAATGTCGTAAAATCACTCATTTTAACCGGATTTATTATACTATGCCATATTTTATATGCAATGTGTTCATTATTACCATATTTTCTATTGAATTTTTGTACAGATTCGGTCTTGTCATAACGTGTTTTCATTGGTATCCATCTAAATTGCTTTTGTAAATCATCTTCTATGTTATAATAAAATTCTACTACAGTCTTGTCAACAATTTGTTTACCATCAACTGATCTGGCTATTCCTTTATCATCCAAATATATATAGGATTGTGATATGTTTTCTTTTAATCCAAATAATATTGGTTTTTCAGTATTATTATTTACATCACCTACATATAAATTACATATCATGTAAGACTTGTTTTTGAGTGTATCTTTTATTGAATTATCAAAAACTTTTAATATTTTACCTGTTACTTTATCTTTTTCAAATTCAATGTAAAAATCTATAGAATTATGATTTGCTGGTTTCCATTTGTATTCAAAATATTTAGACTTTTGTTTATCTACTGTATATTTTTGATCTAATGGATGATATATTAAACCATCTAAATAATATGGACATTTTAAATTTGTATCATTACTATATGTATTCCACATGCTACTGGTATATTTAAATATTTCATTATCACTTATACCATTGCAATCCATAAAATATTTTTTTCTAAATAATATTTTATTAGATTTTGATTTTAATTCTTCTTCTATATCCTTATACATATTAATTAAATTTTCTTTGTGATTTTCTATTACCTTGTCTAATTTATTATAATCTTTTATTTCTTTTCTCTTATATTTAATTTTATTGATATTATCTATTAACTCATCTATCGAATTTATTCTTAACATAAAACTAGATTCTTCGCTCATGTTTAATTCTCCTATCCTTATGCAATCAAATATCATGTAAATATATCTGTTGTATTTTGATATAAAGATATATTCTCCATCTAATATACTGTTTTCGAACTTTTTATCTACATCTATTCCTGTGTCTTTTACTATCAAATTTGTTGATATTAAATAACATCTACCTTCGTATACTATCATGAAATTTCTATCTCCATCTGCTTTGTCCGTTACTGCATATCGATTCGGTAATTGATCAGTTACATGCTGAATTTCTAATGATATTGGTTGACGTGCATATAAATTTTGTCTTTCAGTTGTAATATTAAAAATATCATTATATCTAGCTAAAACTTGATTGGTCATTGATTTTGATATTATATTATTTGTTCCTTGTATTGACTTTATAATAAATTCACAAATATTTAATAATTCATTAAATATTGTAGATTTATCACGAATTTCACATTCAATTTCTATTTCATAATTATATATACTTTTTTCAATTGAATTAATTTTATTAGATGATTTAACCATTGTTAAATCAATACGAAATATATTTTTATCTTTTGATATGAAGTAACTAGTCCTTTCCTTAAATCTAAAATTAATATTATATGTATTTGCATCAAATGATTTATTTATTTTCATTAATTTTTTCATCTCATCGTTATTTATTTTTTCTTCTTTATCTAATTTAAATTTCATGTAAAAATTTTCAATTAATACATAATTTTTGAATTGTTTTGTTTTTTTCATTATACTTATATGATTATTTTCAGTAGTTTTTGTATTTAAGAATCCTAATAATACTGTAAATACTAAATGATTCTGTCTTTCATGTAACATATTCATATATTCATTTATTTTTGATAAATCATTTATACTTAATCTATAAACAACCATGCTATCTTTATTTTCTGGATATCTTACAGTCATATTAACATCTAATAATTGTGTGACCTTTTTTTGATATTTTAAATCATTCTTAGCAGTTATTATTGACAGTATACTATTTAAATTATTAAACCGTTCTAGTGTTAATAAATTCGATGATGTATCTTTATTTGAAAAAAGTGAAACTTCAAATTCGTCATTTTTATCATAAGATTTAATAAGTTTATTTATATTATCTAACTCATTCGGTGTTAGTAAATCTAATATTTTCATATCTATATATATATTATCTTAATATTCTTATATTTATTTAATAAAAATCATTTTTTTATAAGTAAATATCACATTAAAACGTAAATTATTAAAGTATTTATTAATTTATAAGATTATTTTTTCTATTGATTGAAGTAATTAATGCATTTTTCATATTTTCTATTGGTAATTTTATACTTTTTAAATCTATATCACCTATTCTATTTATATTTAAAAAATTTGTCATAGATGCTATAAAAACATAATTTATTGACTCACAATTACCATTGACTAGATTATTATATGACTCAATATTATTAATTCCATGTGGTGAAACAGTAATAAAAACAAAATATTTAAAATTTCTTTCTAATAATTTTTTAATTGTAACAGAATCTAAAATACTATTTATAATAAATAATCCATTATCTGATAAATTCATTTTTATTTTATTAAAAAAAATATCTGTTAAAAAATTTGATGGAATTTTACTATTTTCATTAAATGCATCTAATGAGATTATATCATACTTTTTAAATTTTAAATCCATTATAAATTTTACACCATCATTAATATATATATTTGTATTATCTGATGGAATAAATTTGAAATATTCTTTTGCAACATATACTATTTCTGTACTGTATTCTACTATGTCTAAATCAATGTCTGGAAATAATTTTAAAATAATTTTTGCAGTATATCCTCCGCCTAAACCTATTAATAAATAATTTTTTAAACTTGGTAATATTAATAAACCGCATAACATATAGTATTCATACATATTAAAAGTATTATATGGATCATTTATACTCATTGAACTATGAAAACCATTATCATTTATATTAGATTTAATAATTATAAAATTATTATCTTTAATTACTATCGGAAATCCTTTTTCTGATTTATAAATAATATTTTCATTTAACATATTTGATCCACCTATCTTTTTTTTTAATTCTAAATATTTTTTTTTATATTTAATATATTTTGTTTTACTATTCATATATATAATTTTAGTAATTTAATTTTAGTAATTAAATTTTTTAAAAATTAAATTTAAAAATTGAAATATATAAAGTAAAGATTTATAATAAAATTTAATTAAATAGATATATATATATATTATTAATATTTAATATGACCAATACTCTTGAAAAAGAATTTATAAAATATAATCCAATTATATTTGATTTAAATAATATTAAAAAAACAAATATACTTAAATATAATAATGATGTTATATTTTCTAATAATGTAGCATATCCTGAATTTAATTTAGGATTTAACTATTATATTCATCAGGCTAAAGATAAAATGGACAAAACAGAACGTTTTGCTAATAGAAAAAAAATATATTTAGTAACATCATTATTTGAAAAAACAATAGATTACAAAGAAGAAACAGATGATGGAATTAAATTTACATCAATAGACAATGGTATTAAAAAATTTATAAAAGAAATCAATCCAAAATTTCCGGGTATTTTAAATCGAGCATTTTTAAAGTTATGGGAAATTCTTATAATGTTTGATCTTATACCTAATGAAAATAAATTTGTATCATCTCATCTTGCAGAAGGACCAGGATCTTTTATACAAGCAACAATATTATACAGGGAGTATCAAGAAAAGAATGGTTTAATTAAAACATTTAACAAAGATAAATATTATGGTGTTACATTACATTCAGATCATGAGCATTTATTAATGCAAAAAGAATTTATTAAATATTTTGAAGATGAAAAGTTAGATAGATTAAATATATTAGAAACAAAATCAGTAAAAGAGATTAAAGATATGTATGGAGGATTTCGTAAGTCAAACGAGTTACTTACAAATGGTGATTTAACTAGAATGAAAACTATAAATATATTTGGTGGTTCAAATAACATTAAAGGATATGCAGAACCATCTGATTTGGTTACAGCCGATGGTGGATTTGATTGGAAAAATGAAAATTTACAAGAACAAGAAGCGTTCAGATTAATTTTCAGCGAGGTAGTATCAGCACTAAAACTACAAAAAGATGGAGGTAATTTTGTTATTAAAATATTTGAATCTTTTACTAAAGTTACCATTAAAATTATTCAATTAGTGAGAATGTTTTACAAGAATGTTTATTTGGTTAAACCATATACAAGTAGAATATCAAATTCAGAAAAATATTTAGTTTGTAAAAATTTTGATAAAAGTGTTTTAACAAGTATAGTATTAAAAAAGTTAGAAGATATTATTATTAATATGAATAAAAATGAATTATTTAATATTTTAGATATATTTTCTGATTGTGTTTTGGATAATGATATTATCGATTCTTATAAACAAATTAATAAAGAATTATTATTAAAACAATATACTGGTATTAATAATATTATTAAATTTATTAATTTGGATAATTATAATGACACTGAATTTAATTCATTTTTAGATAAACAAATTATTGCTTCTCATTTTTGGAATAATATTTTCCTTGATAATAATATGTTTAATAAAATTTATAAATTTTGTAATTCTTATGATTATTTTGAATTTACTAAAAAATATAATCAAAATATAAAATCTATTCAATCTAGTAATTCTAATAATTCTAATAATTCTAGTGAAAATAGTGAAAATAGTGAGAATAGTGAAAATAGTGAATTAGAACTAAAAACTAAAAAAAAAGCTAAAATAACTACTAAAACAAATATTAAAACAAATGCTAAAACAAAAGCTAAAGTTAATAGACAACGTAAAAATATTCAAAAGGGAGGCAATATTATAGAAAATAATATTATTATTAATGAAAAAATAGACTATGAATCTGATAAATCGATTAATTCTGAAGATGATATTATTGGATATTTATCAGATAAAGATGATTCGAATATTATTGATTTATCTATTATATAAATATTTTTATTTAATTTTATTATTTTTATTATTTTTATTATTTTTATTATTTTTATTATTTTT
>Ga0136644_10002322_pt1 | contig 14573 bp, 16 predicted proteins | sample C_130820_EF_Meta_FD_94780 | JGI IMG/M metagenome (GOLD analysis project Ga0136644, IMG submission 94780) | Freshwater microbial communities from Lake Croche, Canada to study carbon cycling - C_130820_EF_MetaG (v2) (version 2) | ecosystem: Environmental > Aquatic > Freshwater > Lake | place... | reverse complement strand
CAAGTTCGGGTTTAATGCTTGGTAAAGCTTTATTCATTATGTTTAATGTTTTACTGCCCGCTTCAAGCATACCATGACCTTCTCCAAATCTTTCACCTAGTTTGTCTATTGTGATACCTTTTACGTCCAACTCTTTCATTGAACCTCTATCAAGAGCAAACTGAGGATTGTCTGTATTTGTTCCAACTAATTTTAAACTCACATTAACACCATCAATTTTTAATGAAGCTGCATCTTGTTGAACAACTCCATAAGCTTTGTTAAAAAATTTTATTAAATCTTTACCATTTTTTACACTAGGTAAATCAAACGGGTGTGCCATATGACCACCAGCTCCCCCTTCAATTAAAAAATGCGTTTTAAAATTAAACATTGTTAAAAAAATTTTTGTTTATAAAAAGTTCTGCACCAGAGGCGTACACTTCATAACCTGTAAACCAATTTGGGTAAAATACATTATTAAGCAAATTTTTACTTACATACATCCATTCCATATTACCGTCTTCATTACAATTGACTATATAACCATTAGCACCTGGTTTATCTATAAGTTTAGTTCTTGCATAGTTCCATAATAATTGTTTAGCATTATCTTCAGCAAATTTTACACTATCATCTGAATAAGGTATACCATTATAATTATAAACTGTTTCAATATTATTTTTTAAATACTGAAAAACACTAAACTGTTGTAAAGCAGGTTCCTCTTTAATAATTTTGTATAATTTACCTATTTTTTGAAATGATGTATTTAAAGCGTCATATTTAAAATTTGCAGCATCTGTAGTTAGACCTTCTTTTTTTGCTGTTTTTATATCTGATTCTGATAAAGATATTTTACTTAAAAGAACATTCAAACCTAAAACAGTATTTAAAACAACATTATTTTTATAACCTGTTTCTTTACCTCCTGCTTGCTTATACCTACCTATTTTTATATCTCTATCTCTTAAAGGATATGCTTTTACTTCAATACCTGTATCTCCAATCATCATATCAGCGCTACCAGTAATTGAATATCTTGCATCTTTAATACTCGTATAAGTAGGATTCTTTTTTAAAAACCAATATATTGCTAACTCTCCGTTACCTGAACCTTTACTTGCACCTTCAGATTCCCCAACTTTAGGTGGTGATAAAAAATATAATTCTTTCCAAATTGGTAAATCATTTTTATGTATTTGTTTACTTCCTATAGCGATAGGAGTTATACTATTTAATTTATTTTCATCATGCACACCGCCCGTTATAATTTCGTCATAACTCATTTGTGGGGGTTTTGGTTTTTTAATTTTTTTAGAAGCATTTGTCACGACAGGGGGTATTAAATCTTTATTTTCATTAATAAATCCAATTACCCTTTCAATATAAACTTTATCTAACGATTTATACATTATTGGGCAGTATTAATATCTGTATCAACCGAATATGTTTTCATTATTGCAATAAGTTGATTAATAATTTCACTTGCATTTTGTTCGTCAATGTTAGGTAATTGTGAGACTTTATATCTATCTTCATCACTTAATTTTAAAGTTAAAGCTTTTTTAAGTAAAGTACCCATAGTAGCTATACCCGCTGGTTCGTCTACACCAGGGTGTTCAGGTTCAGGAGCTGGTGGAGATGAAGGACCATCAGGTGGTGGGGCCATATTAGGTGGAGGGGTATCCATTTCATTAACTAACTGCTTTTCAAACTTTTCTATAATTTGTAAAAATTTCATATTTTATTTGATATATCAGATATACGTTTAGATATTTTACCTAACATAGCTCCGTAAACTTGATCCATTTTTTTCTGTGGATCTCTATTAAAAAACATGCCACCTTTTGCTGATGTAGATAATTTTTTAGCCATATTAATAGCACCTATAGTCTTTTGATCCAATCCCATTGCAGCTTCATCAGATGTTGGTTGTTGTGTTTGTTGATCGTCTTCTTCCTGTGATTCTTTAGTAGAATCATATATTACCTTTTCTTTCAAAAGTTGTTTAATAACGCTATTAGCTTTATCTGTGAATGCATCCATGTTATTATTTATTAAAACATGATCTGTTTAGTTTTGAATCGATTTAAGTAATCATTACTGAGAAACGTTAATTCATTACGTTTTGCAAATAGTTTAATCTTTTCAAATGTAAAGTTTTTATTACCTACAGTTTTAACTTTTTGCATACTTGCATCAATAATAGAAGTTGTTGGTGTATTAGCAGTAATGTAAACAACTCTAATAGGTAACATATTTTCTAATTTGGATACTAATTTAACTAAAAAATTTATTATTTCTAAACTATCATAAAATTTACATATTTCAGTTTGTTTATTAAATTCACTATCACTTAATAATAATACAGGCTTACTATTAGTTGACTTATTTAAAATAGTTTCAGTTATTGTATAAATTACATGATGATAAAATAATTTTTTAATATCCTTCTGTATTAACGGTTTATCTAAAAGTTTATATGTTTTTAAATCTTTTAATATTTTTAAACTTATTTGACTAGAAAATAAATCATTTAAATTAATTAATGTTATATTCTTATCAGGTAACTCAATAATAGTCATAAACTAGTTTATTGTTGTTCCAATAATAGTTTAGGCGCTCTACCAATACGGCAGTTTATAATACCATTATAAAATCCCGGTTTTAATAACACATCATTATCAAATTGTAATTTGGCTTCAAAATATGCTAATTCAAATTTACTTTGACAAAACCTTATAATTTCAAATATAAATTTTTCTTTACCTAATTTAACTATATCTTCATTAACATCATTAGAAGATGAAGTATATGTTTTCCAATCCGTCTCTATGTCAAAGTGTCTTTTGTTTTTTCTTCCTTTAAGCGGTTTAAGTTTTTTAACGCTTTTAATCTGTTTTTTACCAATGTATCTCTTACCTGTGACTGTATTAGTGATAATATAAATAAAACCGTAAGGCAGATTAGCGGTATCATATTTTAAAGTTGTTTGCCAGTGGCCTAGTTCCATTATTTCTTTTTGCCAGATTTACCTTTTTTAGGAAATCTGTTTTGTATACTTAAGTTACGCCTGGCTATCTTTCCACCAAATATTGATTTTGGTATTCTATAATCACCAGTCGCATAGGTGTCAGTACCAGTAGTACCGGTTGCGGTACCATTGGTGTACATCGATGGGCTATTACCGAGTGCTCCACCTGTACCTGCAGTATTAGGTGTTGTAGCTACATAATTTGGTCCATCTTCGTTTAATACCTTTTTAAAAAATTTAGAATACATGGTTGACTTAGTTATAATAGTATTTATAATTGTTTGATGGAGATAGTAGAAAAGTACATAAAAGAAATTGAAGAAGATTTAAAGATTGATGAATTCAATATTAAAGAATCATCTCTAAAAACTCCTGGTCGTAAGCATTTTTGGGTTAGCAGACTTATAAATCATAAACGTAATCTTTATTTTTTAGAACAAGAATTAGAAAATACATCTAAAAAATTAGTTAATGAAACTAAAGAAAAATCTCCAGTAGCAATATCTTCCGTTACTTTACAAAATGCAGTAGCAGAAAGTGATATAATAAAGGAATTAATATTAAAAATAAAAGAAGAAAAATTTATAATAGAGTTGTTAGAAAAAACAGAAAAAACGTTTTCATCGCTTACATATGATATAAAGAATATAGTAGAAATAATGAAACTTGAACAAATGTAATGATAACGTTTGAATATTTTCCTAATAAAAAACAATGTAGAATCATCTCAGATAAGTTTGATGAAATAAGAGAACATTTTAGCGTTAAAAACGACAATGCATTTTTTATGAGAAAATTTAGAGGAGGTTTTGCTCCCTCTAGAATTTATTGTATTACACCAACAGGTTTGTTTGAACCGGGATTATTTTATGATATATTAAGGTATATAAAAAATGTATACCCTAATGAAGAAATAAAAAGTGATGATACTTTAAAAAATGTAGTTAAACCTACTTTTCAAAACCTAGATGTATGGGATAATTTAAATTTAAAATTAAGAGATTATCAGCAAGATATTGTAAAACAATCTTTATCTTTTGGTAGAGGAATAATAAAAGTGGGTACTGGAGGAGGTAAGACTTTAATAACTGCTTCAATTTTATCATCAATTTATAAAAATAATTTAAGAGATAAAATGTCTTGCTTATTGATAGTTCCAGATTTAACTTTAGTGGATCAAACTTATAATGATTTTCTTAATTATGGGGTTCCTTTTTCAATTACTAAGTGGACAGGTTCTCATGAACCTAAATTTGAAAGTTCCGTTATAATTGCAAATATGGGAATATTACAAAGTAGATTTGATGAACAAAAATGGCTTTCAAATGTAGATATATTAATTATTGACGAGTGTCATAAGCTCAAAAAAGGTAATAAAATAGGAAAAATTATTAGTTCCATAAAGACTTTCCATAAATTTGGCCTTACTGGAACCCTTCCCGACACAAAAATTGATGAGTGGAACATTGTAGGAAAAATAGGAAATGTATTTTATGAAAAGAATTCCTATGAATTACGCACAGAAAGTTACCTTACAAATGCTGAAATAAAAGTTATAAACATTAGTTATAAGGATAAAGTACATTATAAACCCGATCAAAACAAATACAAAAGTGAATTAGATTTTATATACCATAATAAGTTCCGTAATAATATTATAAAACAGGTATGTGAAAAGTTTAAAAATAATGTACTCATTATGGTAAATCATATTGCTCACGGGGAAGCTTTGTATACGTACATAAGTACCCATTTACCTGATCGTAAAGTGTACTTTATACGTGGTGAAGTTGATGTGGAAGAACGTACACGTGTTATAAAAGAAATGGAAACGTTAGATAACGTTGTATGTATTGCAATTAGTGCTATATTTTCAACAGGAGTTAACATAAAAAACTTACATATGATAGTTTTTGCTTCAGGTGGTAAAAGTTTTATACGTATTATACAGTCTATAGGTAGAGGCTTACGTTTAAATCCAAATAAAGATAAATTATCTATAATAGATCTAGTAGATAAATTAAAATATAGCACTGAACACGCTACAAGACGTCAAGAAATATATACTTTAGAAAAAATACAATATAATACTTGGGATATAGTTGAAAATTAACAACTATAATATATTATTTAGGTATGGCTAAACGAGGTCCTAAACCTAAGAAAACTGAATATTATATTGACCCAGCTGTTTTTAAGCAACAACTTATAGAATACTATAAGGATAGTAAAACTAATGAAAGTGTTATAGCTGAGTCAGTTAATAAAATAGCTCAAGGACTTAGTTATTCATCTAATTTTATTAATTACACATATAAAGATGAAATGATAGGAGATGCTATTGTAAAAATGTTTACAGCAGTTAAAAATAAAAAGTTTAACGTAGAATCAGAGCATAATCCATTCTCTTACTTTACTACAATAGCTTTTCATGCATTTATTAATCGGATAAAGAAAGAAAAAAAGCATACTGAAGCGTTAAATGAATATAGAAGCAGGTTTTATGAACAGGAGTTAATGGAAAGCTCTGATGCTAATATTTACGTTAAACCGGAACATGATAATAATGACGGTTACAGTAATAATGAATAATAGAATAGCAATTTTTACAGATATACATTTAGGAGTACATCAAAATTCAAATTTTTGGTTAGATATTTCTTTAGATTGGGTAGATTGGTTCAAAAAAGATATTAATTCCAAAGGTATTACAGATATTGTATTTTGTGGAGATTTTTTCCACTACAGAGACGAAGTTAGTTTGGTTACATTAGATGCGGGTAATAAAATTTTAGATAAATTAAAGGAGTTTAATATCTTTATGATAACTGGTAATCATGACTGTTATTATAAAGAAACTTCTGAAGTTAATAGTTTATCTATTTTTAAAGGTAGAGATAATATTACGGTATATGATTCTATATATTCTAAATTTGTTGGTGAAAAGAGGTTAACTTTTTGTCCTTGGGGCACCAAAATTAATCAGATTTGCAATTCAGATATATTATTTGGTCATTTTGAATTACAAAATTTTAAAATGAATGCTTTTAAAGTTTGTGATCATGGAGATAGTCCGGAAGAGCTAACTAAAAAAGCTCCACTTATATTTTCAGGACATTTTCATTTAAGAGATGAAAAGAAATTTAATAATAGCACTATAGTTTATGTAGGTAATCCTTTTGAAATGGATTTTGGTGATGCTTATCAGCGTAAAGGTTATTATACTTTAGATATAAAAGTGGGTAAGTATGAATTTGTAGAAAATGCTACTACCCCTAAACATATAAAAGTATATCTTTCAAAGTTAATAAAGCTAACTGACGTAGATACAAATTTTAAGTCTTTTGTACCAAATAATATTATTAAATTGGTTATAGATAAAAATATTAGCTCTAATCATTTGGATGTATTAATAGCTAAAATGTCAACTTACAAACCAAATGATTTGCACGTAGATTATGATGTTAATTACAACAAAATTAAATTAAGTGATGATACAGCTATAGATTTATCCGGAGTAGATATTATTAAAGCTATTGAAGACTTTGTAGCAATGTTGGAAATAAACAATAAAAAAGAAGTTGTAGATTATACTATTAGTCTATATAATAAATCTAAACTATGAAGTATGTTACATTTCAACGCCTTAAGATAAGAAATTTTTTATCAGTAGGTGAGGATGAGGTTATTGTCGATTTTAAGAAAGGTTTACATATAATAACTGGTATTAATAGAGACAAAGAAGATCGCCGTAACGGTGTAGGTAAATCTACTATAGCTGATGCGTTGTATTTTGCAATATTTGGCTCTACTATAAGAGAGATAAAAAAAGAATTTATAGCTAACAATTTAACTGGTGGTATGTGTGAAGTAGAGCTAACTTTTAACGTTAACTCACCAAGAGGTAATAATAATTTTAAAATAATACGTAGTTTAAATCCTTCTAAGTTATTTATCTATAAAGATAATGTAGATAGAACTAGAGATAGTATTGTTAACACTACAGAATATATTGAAGCAGTTTTAACATCATCAGAAGAAGTATTTCATAATTGTGTTATAATGACCATAAACAATACACTACCGTTTATGGCTAAAACAAAAGTTGAAAAGCGTAAATTTATTGAGCAAATATTTAATTTACAAATATTTTCAGATATGCTGCAAAATTTACGGGATGATATTAATGCAGTTAATAAAAATTTTGATATTGAAACAACAAAGTATAATGAAATAGAAAAATCTATTCTGACTTACGAAAATCAAAAACAATTAAGGGTTAAAGAACGTGAAGATAAAATTAATAGTATTAATAATAAAATAGAGTTTAATAATAAAGAAGTTAATAAACTTAATACTGAATTAAGTAAGTCTGAAAATATAGATTTAACTATAAAAGAAGAAGAAATTAAAACTCTTAGTAAGGGATATGATGCTGTTGAAAAATTAATACAAAATCAAATTGTAGAAGTAACTGAAATTAATAGTATTATAAAACAAACTAACGATAAATTATCTAAAGTAGGTACTAATAACGATGTATGTCCAACTTGTTTAAGACCTATTGAATTACATGATAGAAAGCATTTTGAAGATGAGAAGAAAAAACTAATTGCTTTGTCTACTGAAAAAACGGCTAGTTTAGATAAATGTAAAGCTAACGTTAACATATCAAATGAGAAAAAATTAAAAATTAAAGCTTTCATATCTAAAACTAATGATGAATTAAACACATTAAAGGTTAAAATTGAAAACAGAAAAATGCTAAGTAAACGTATTAGTGATTTAACCGACCTAAACAATCAGTTAAAAGAGAGTATTGATCATATTAATGAACATAATGATTCATTTAATGATGTTATATTACAAACGAAAGAACGATTTGATTTAGTTAAGCAAGAAATTGATAATATTAAAAAAATTATTAACTTATTAGATGTAGTTAAATTTGTGGTAAGTGAGGAAGGTGTTAAATCATATATAGTTAAAAAGATACTACAGAATTTTAATAGTAAATTAGCGTTCTACCTTAAAAAACTTGACAGTAACAGTATTTGTATTTTTAATGAATACTTTGAAGAAGAAATATTAAATGAAAAAGGTAAAATGTGTGCTTATAATAATTTTTCTGGCGCTGAACGTAAAGCAATTGATTTAGCATGTTTATTTTCATTTATGGATATGAGGAAAGCTCAAGGTAATGTGCATTATAATATAAGCATTTATGATGAATTATTAGATAGCAGTTTAGATGAAAAAGGAGTAGATTTAGTACTTGAAATTTTAAAAGAACGTAGTGAAAAATTTAATGAGTGTATCTTTATTATAAGTCATAGAAAAGAAAGCATTAAATCTGCAACTGGTGAGGTTATATTTTTAGAAAAGCATAACGGTATAACTAGGCGGGTAAATTTTGTTGAATAATAGCTAGTACTTTATAAATTATACTATGATTGGGAATACTAATATACCTTTTGCTAATAAATCTGCCTTACCGTTTCAATCTAACCCACCACCATTATTTGGCGGTTTAAATACACAAGTACCATCACCAGGCGCAGAGAGACCAAAAGAATTAGATTTACCAAGATTTTTAAATTATTATGCTGACTATAGTGGATGCGGTCATTGGCGTATGATATGGCCAGAAAATGTTTTAAATGCTCATTCTAAAGCAGTAGTGCATGGTAGCACAGTAATGAATTTAGACCCGCGTTATTATGTAATGACCAAAGCAGTTAGAATTCAAAGACAAGCAACAAAACAACAATTAGAATTTGTAAAACATTTAAAGGAAATATCAAAACAAAATGGTATGAGGTTAATTTATGAAATTGACGATATTTGTTTTAAGGAAGATATTCCAGATTATAACAAATACAAACCAGCTTTTGATAATCCTGAAATAAGAGAGTCGGCACAAGCTATTATGTCTTTATGCGATGAAATTACAGTAACATGTCCTTTCATGAAGGATTATTACCGCGGTAAAACAGGTAATAGAAATGTTACAGTTATACCTAATTTTATGCCAAAATTCTGGATTGGTAATCATTATGATTTAACCAAAAACATGAATAATTTGGATAAGTACAAGAAAAAGCCACGTATTCTATATGCAGGTTCCGGAGCTCATTTTGATGTTGATAATAGAGTTAAACAAAAAGATGACTTCTTCCATGTTAATGATGTTATAAGACGCACTATAGATAAGTATCAATGGGTGTTTATGGGAGCGTTTCCAATGTCTATTTTAGATTTAGTAAAGTCTGGTAAAGTAGAATTCCACCAATGGAAACGTTTATTTGAGTATGGAGATTGTATTGATAGTTTAAATGTCAATATGATGGTTGCACCTTTGCAGGATAACATTTTTAATAGATCAAAGAGTGATTTAAAGTATATTGAAGCAAGTGCATTTGGCTTACCAATTGCTTGTCAAGATTTATGCACGTATGAAAATGCGCCTATTAAGTTTGAAACAGGTGAAGAGATGATTGACCGTATTGACGAAACGCTAAAAGACGTAGATAAGTACCGCTCAATTTGTAAAAAAGGTAGACAGTACGCTGAAACACGTTGGTTGGAAACTGATCAAAATATTGATTGCTATATGGAAATGTACGGTACACCATATGGCAACCCATCACGTAAAAACCTTGCCAGATATAACAAAGATTAAATTTGATTTAATGGGAATAGTGTTATAATAGTCTAGTGAGCTATCGTAACATATATTATAATAGTAAAGAACGTTGCGTTACTTTATTTACCTGGGATAAAGATGGAAAACGTATCAAAGTAGATGTTTCTGTAGACCCGTACCTTTACGTTGAAGGTGCGGGGAGTGATGAATCAATATATGGAACTAAGCTTAATAAAAAGTCTTTTAGAACTCAATACGATAGATTCAAATACTTAAAAGATACGAATGTAAAGAGAGTATTTGATAATTTTCCTATAGTCCAGCAGTACTTAATTGATACTTTTTGGAAGGAAAATGAAAAGTTAGAATTTGCTCAGCATCCAATTAAAGTAATGTTTGTAGATATTGAGGTTTATGCCCCGGATGACTTTCCACATGCAAATGAAGCTAAGGCTCCAGTAAATGTTATTACTGTGTATGACACGTTGAATAAAAAGTTTGTAACATGGGGTATAAAAGATTATAGTACTAATGAGCCTGATGTAAAATATGTTAAATGCACCAGTGAAAAGGATATATTTGTTAAATTTATTGAATATTTTGAAAGTGATTACCCAGACATTTTAACGGGCTGGAACTCAGAATTCTTTGACATACCATACATAATAAATCGTTGCACTAAAATAGCTGGTGAAGAGTATACTAAACGTTTATCACCGTCAAATAACGTATACAGTAGAGCTATAAAAGGTCAGTTTGGTCAAGAACAAATACGTTGGTATATAGAGGGAATTTCTCTTATAGATTATTTGGATGTTTATAAACGTTTTAGCGCGGGTGAACGTGAAAGCTATAAATTAGCATCAATTGCTGAGGCAGAACTAGGAGAGGGTAAAGTTGACTTTGGTACAATGAACTTGGCAACTTTAGCAGATACAGATTGGAAGACGTTTATTGATTATAATATTCAAGACGTTAGACTTCTTGTTAAATTAGAAGAAAAACTTAAGTATTCTGAACTCATTCGTATGTTAGCTTACGTAGGGTTAACTACATTTGAAGGTGCAATGGGCTCGTTATCAGTTATTAATGGTGCAACTGCAGTAAGGGCAAGATACCGCAATCAGCGCATACCTTCTTTTATTAGAGACGAAGATGATGGTAGTAAAAACCCAGGTGCTTATGTAGGGGCTCCGTTGAATGGTTTTCAGGAATGTGTTATATCATTTGACGCTAATTCTCTATATCCAAATGTGATGATTAGCTTGAATATATCACCGGAGACTAAGGTAGGTGTTATAGAAAATAAAACAGATACAGAGGTAACTATAAGACATGTAAGTGGTAAAACTTATTCATTACCAATAGCTAAATTTGCATCATTTATTGAGACTGAACAGATAGCAATTAGTAAAGCTAATGTAATGTTTTCACAGAAAAAGAAAGGTGTAATGCCTGAAATTTTAGATTTTTATTATAATAAAAGACAAGCAATAAGAAAAGATATTAAGAAGCTTAAAAAGCAATATTCGGAGCTTGAAAATAAAGAAACTAAAGATGCAAAGCAGCTAAAGATGACTATTGATCAATTAGATGCAAAGCAATTATGTATAAAAGTTTTTATTAATTCAATTTATGGTTACTTCGGCAATAAAAACGCGCCTTTTGGCGATGATGACGTGGCTTCTTCAATTACCCTTACCGGTCAGTCCGTTATTAAGCATTCAAATGAACTCCTTAAGTCATTTATTAAAAACGAGATCAGTACAATTGATGATGAATCTCTTAATAAATGTATCATTTACAATGACACGGATTCTTCTTATGTTTCTATAAAACCTTTGTTTGCTGAAAAAGTATTTAAAAAAGGTAATAAACTTACTAAAGAAGCATACGATATAGTCAATAGGATTGAAGAGTATCTTAATAATAATATTAAAACTTGGGGGGCTAAAGCTTTAAATTCTAAAGATTGTAGGTTTATATTCAAACGTGAAGCAATTGCTGATGTTGGTATTTTCTTGCAGAAGAAACGTTACGTTTTACATATACTAGATGATGAGGGTATACCTTGTGATAAGTTTAAGTATACTGGGGTTGAAGTAGTTAGAAGTACAATGCCTAAAGCAGTTAAACCATACGTTAAAAAAATTATTGAAATAATGTTATTAACTCAAAATATAGGTGAAACAAATAAACTTATAAATGAAACGTATGAAATTTTTAAGACTTTAACTGTAGAAGATATAGCTTTAGTGTCTGGTATAAAAGGATATGAAAAGTTTGCAGGTCAGTGTGATGGGTTTACTACAACTAAAGGTATGCCTTGCCATGTAAAAGCAGCTTATTTTTATAACATACTTTTAGATAAGTTTAAGCTAAGTAATAAGTACGAAAAGATAAGCTCTGGTGATAAAGTTAGATATTTTTATCTAAATAAACCTAACAAATATAATATAGATGCTATTGGCTACAAATATTATTACCCGGAAGAGTTTAAAAAGTTGTTTGATGCAGATTATGAAAAAATGTTTGAAAACCATATATTTTCAGTAGTAGAAAGATTTTATGAAAACGTAAGTTGGTCTGCGCAACGCCCGGGTAGTTTAGTACAAGCAAATTTATTTGAACTGTTTGCTTGATTTTAATTAAAATACTTATAAAATACTAACATGAGCAATACTTACGTAACAATTATTGATAACACTGGAAGGAACATTCTAGGGGTTCTTTCTAATGAAACAGATACAACGCTTGACATTTTAAACCCTGTAATGATTACCGTACAGCCACAAAATGGTCAATTTCAAGTTCAACTTATTCCGCTATTTTTGGCTGAATTTATTACACAAGATGAAAAGACAAAAAGAAATTTCACTTATACTTATAATAAAGCAAATGTTGCAATTGGTATTAACTTTACAGTAGATACACGCATCACGTCTCAATATGATAAGATTATTGAAAATGCAAATACAGCTAAACCAGCAGCTCCAGCAGCAACTGGTAAACCAGAAGTAATTAAACTATTTGAGGATTAATTTATGCCAACACAACCGCAACAAAAATCATATCTACAAAACGAAAAAGAGTTCAAACGTGGACAAGAAGATGGTATTTCAGGGGTCAAAACTGTAATAACCCGTGTTATTAATGGTACTGACAATGGTCAAAATAGAGTAGCAGATAGAAACCTGGAAAAGATTCGTCGTGTCCTTTTAATGTGGAGAGACCATATTATTGAGTCTAAGGATAAAAATCCAAAAGCTCTTGCCGTTCTCGTTGAGACAAAAAAGATAATGGACATTCCTGTTTAATTAATTGATTTTGTCCATACACCATCTATAATAGGTGTATGGACAAAGACATTAATGAAATTTTAGGAGAGATAGATAAGAGTAACCCATATGCATCATTTTTAAATGACGGGGCTCTATCAACAGTAGAAGGTTATATTGATACCGGATCAATGGTCTTAAATGGCATTGTATCCGGTTCTTTATTTGGAGGTATTCCAAAAGGTAGATTAACAATGCTAGCAGGACCTTCAATGACTGGAAAGTCTTACATTGTACAAAAGATTTTAGCAAATGCACAGAAAGAAGGAATGATTCCTATCATATTTGATAGTGAAAATGCAATTGATAAAGACGGGGCAACTGCATTAGGGCTTGATACTTCAAATGTAAAATATGTACCAACATTTAGTATTGAAGAATGCCGCAATACAATTTTTAATTTCTTAACTAAAGCAAAAGAAAAGAATCAAACTGGTAAGTTTATTATTGCAATTGACTCTTTAGGTAATATGGAGAGTGAATTGCAGTTAGGTAGAATGGAAAAAAGCTCTACAAGTGCAGATATGGGTAGTAGAGCAAAGGCAGTTAAGTCATTATTAAGAACTTGCACTCAATTAGCTGCAATTACCAAAACAACTATCATTGTAACCAATCATATCTTTGATGATCCGTCAGCAATGTTTCCATCTTTAGTAAAAGATATGCCTGGTGGTAGAGCTGCAGTATATTTACCATCAGTCACATTACAATTAGCAAGAAAGCCAATGAAAGAAGATAAAGATTTGGAGGATAAACTTGCAGTTGGTCAAAAGAGTTACTCAGGAGTTGTACTTAGAGCATTGACTGCAAAAAATAGATTCTGTAAACAGTATTTGGAAGGCGAAATGTACCTAAGTTTTGAAAACGGTCTTAACAAATATTACGGATTATTGGAATTGGCAGTAGGTTTTGGTGTTGTAGTTCAGACAGGTAGTACATATCAAATGCCTGACGGTACTAAATTAGGATATTATTCAAAGTGGAAGAGTGATTATAAACTGTGGGATGAGACTATTATACCAGGAATTGAAGAAAAAATAAAAGTTGAATGGAAGTACGGAAGTAATATTGGGAAAAATGATATAATTCCAGATGAAGTTGAAAATGAATAAAAATTATAAAATGGTTATATCTTTTAGTGGGGGAATGGATTCCTCAGTACTGTTAGCAATGGCAGTCGATAAAGGTTATAGAGACATACATTTATTATCGTTTGATTATGGTCAAAGACATAAGCGTGAGCTTAAATGTATTAAGTTGCAAGCAAATAGTATTAAGAAGAGGTACAATAAGGGTATACCAATTAACATTACTACTAAGACCCTTGACGTAAGCTATATTAAATCAATAGCAACTAAGAGTTCTTTAACTAATACTAATATAGATAACCCTAAAATTAAAGAAATGGCAGGAGATGCCCAACCAGTATCATATGTACCGTTTAGAAATACCATGTTTTTATCAATTGCATGTGCATATGCTGAGACAAATGAGTGTGATACAGTGTGGTATGGTGCTGCGCAAGATGATTCTTTAGCTGGTTATTGGGATGGAAGTGAAGAATTCATGCAAT
>Ga0136644_10002319_pt1 | contig 14590 bp, 10 predicted proteins | sample C_130820_EF_Meta_FD_94780 | JGI IMG/M metagenome (GOLD analysis project Ga0136644, IMG submission 94780) | Freshwater microbial communities from Lake Croche, Canada to study carbon cycling - C_130820_EF_MetaG (v2) (version 2) | ecosystem: Environmental > Aquatic > Freshwater > Lake | place... | reverse complement strand
CAGAAGTTCATGCCGTGGGTGATCATTGCGCCCTTGGGATGACCGGTGGTGCCCGAGGTGTACATGATCGTGCTGACATCGTCATGCGTGAGCAACTCGCGCTCGAATGCCTTGCCGGTGAACGCATTGATCGTGGCTTCATAGGCGTTGCGGGGCGACGCAGCGCCAGCGCTGGTATCGATGCACAGCAGGGTCTGAATGCCACACTTTTTCTGCAGCGCCTGTGCGGTTTCGGTAAACGACACATCGTGGATCAGCAGCTTGGGGGCGCTGTCGGTCAGGATGTATTCGAGTTCGACCACCGTCAGTCGCCAGTTGAGCAGGACCGCGATCGCGCCGGTCCGGGCGCACGAGAACTGCAGATCGAAATACTCGACACCGTTCTGGGCGAGCAGTGCAATCCGATCGCCGCGACCGATACCGATCGATGCACACCAGGCCGACACCGCATCGGCACGAACATCGAGATCGGCATAGGAAAAACGCCGCTCGGTGCCGAGATCACGGATCGCTTCCTTGTGCCCGCGATTGGCGCGGTGATGATCGAGCCAGTCGTAGGCTCGCACCGAGCCACGGCTCGGCGGACGTGAACTGCGCATGGCAGCGATTGACTGCGGATCTGCCACGAAGGCCGGCTTGTTCGGCATGTTTGTCTCCCTGATCAGTGGAATCCTTAGTTCAAGCGGTCGGGATCGGCATGCTCGAAGTCGAGCACGACGCGACCGATCACCTTGCCGTCGCGAAGCTCTTCCATGCTGCGATTGACCTCGCTGGCTGCGCGCACTTCAACCGGTGAAGGCACGAGCTTGCCCGAGCGCGCGAGCGCAACCACCTGCTTGAGCTCATCAAGGCTGCCGACATAGGAGCCTCGGATCGAGATACCTCGCTGCGCAATCGGCGGCAAGGACATCGTGATCTCGCCACCGAAGAGTCCGCTCATCACAAAGTGGCCGCCCTTGGCGAGCGCGGCAATCCCGAGATTGGCGGTCGCCGGCATGCCGACGAAATCGAGCGCGCCGGCAATCGCGCCGCCGGTGATCGTCTGCAATTGCGCGAGCGCATCGGCATTGCGGGTATCGACCGAGGCCGAGGCACCCTGCGCCCGTGCGCGCTCGAGCTTTGTCGCATCGACATCGCAGGCAACGATATTGCTCACGCCGCGCGCGCGAAGCATCGCAATCGCGGCCATCCCCAGACCGCCGCAGCCGAGCACGATCACCCAGTCACGGGCGATCATCTCGGGCAACTTGGTGATCGCGCTGAAGGCGGTCAGGCCCGAGCAGGCCAGCGTGGCCGCCCAGCCTTCGTCGATATCGCCGGTATCGATCAGGTAGCGCGCATCAGGCACCAGCACATGGGTGGCATAGGCACCGGGCTTCATGACACCCAGAAACTGGTTGTTGAGGCAGTAATTGTCGTGACCCGACAGGCAGACCGGGCAGGTGCCACAACCGATCCAGGGATAAACCAGGCGCCGGTCGCCGACCTTCACATCTTTCACATCGGAACCGACCTTTTCGACCACGCCATAAGGCTCGTGACCGCAGGTGAAAGGCGGCACGCAGCCGCGATCTTTTACATAGAAGCGCTTGCCGCCACCGAGGTCGAAATAGCCCTCCCAGATGTGCAGATCGGAGTGACACACCCCTGACTTCGTAATGCGGATCAGCACTTCGGAGCCCTTGGGCTGAGGCGTCTCACGAATTTTTGCCTGCAGCGGCTTGCCGTGTTCAACGACTTCGTAGGTCAGCATTGTCTCGTCCTTGTGATGGGTGATTTGTCTTGCGAAGCCGATGGCTCATCGCGCATCCTAACCTCTGGCGACAGAACGCAAGCCAGGTCTTCATTGACGCTCGTCTGCCCTTCACCGAAAATCGCGGCTTTTCAGAAGGCCAAGACCATGAATGACAATCGCCACGCCAATGCGCCGATTCTGGGTCAATCCGTGCGGACGCTTTTCAAACGCTCCTGGTGGGTCTTTCTGCTGGGCGGTATCGCGTCGACACTTTTCGGCCTGCTCGCGCTTGCCGCGCCCGGCACCGCCCTTGTCGTGCTGGCCCTTTACTTTGCGGCATCGATTCTGGTCGATGGCGCCGTCAATACTGTCGGTGCGATCCAGAACCGGGGCCATGAGGGCTGGTGGATCATGCTGATTTTCGGCATTGCCGGCATCCTCATTGGCGGCTATGCCTTGCTCAATCCGCCTGTCTCGATCGCAGCGCTGATCCTGCTCGCATCGCTTGCGGCCCTCATTCTCGGCATCGCGCTGATAACGCTGGGCTACAAGATCCGCGCGGCGACCGAACGCGAATGGATGCTCTATCTCGCAGGTGCTCTGTCGGTCGGATTCGGTCTGGCGATGTATTTACATCCGATGTTTGCCGGGCTGTCACTGGCGCTGCTCGCGGGTGCATGGGCCCTGATCGTCGGCGTTCTCAGAATCATGATTGCGTTCAAGGTCCGCAAATTCACGACGACCGTCGGCGAGACGCTGCGCGCAAAGCCGTGACATCCCTCGCGGGTCAACGATTGGCTGACTGAGACTGCATCCGCGCCTGAACGCCTCAGCGCGAAAGGTCGATCTTGTCGATCCGCAAATGGATGGCGGCAAGATCATCGGACGGCGCAAGACCTGCCTCGAAGTGGCGCACCTGCGCAACCAGACGCCCGAGCATGCCGTCCCCGGCCGACTCCGCCATGAACTCGCCCACCCTTGGCTCACCAAAGAGTTCATCGGCGGCATTCATCGCTTCGGTCACGCCATCGGTAACGATCAGCAATTCATCGCCAGCCTGAAGTTCGATGACGGTCGACCGATAGAGATCGCCCTCATACAAACCGAGGGGCAATGTGGTGTCGGGCAACGGTCTTTGCACGACGCCGCCGGCATCGATCAGAAACGGGGCGACATGACCGGCTCTGACACAGGCCAGACGCCCGCTCTTGACCTCCAGAACGGTCAGCAGCATGGTGACAAACATGCAGCTTTGATTGTCGCGACTGAGCACCGCATTCACGAGATTGACCGCCCGCTCGGGGGCAGCAAAAATCTCATGCGCATCATCACGCAGCGACAAGGCGCGAAACAGCGCCTGCGTTCGGGCCATCATCAATGCGGCCCCGGCGCCCTTTCCTGAGACGTCACCAAGCAGGATCACGATCAGGTCCTGACCGATCAGGAAATAATCGGCCAGATCGCCACCGAGTTCCTTGGCCGGTTCGAGCACGACATCGATCGATACCAGCTGCCCGTCATGACTGCCCCGATAGTTGGCAGGCACCAGCGCAAGCTGCAAGGCACGCGCGTCGTTGAGCTCTTCTTGCTTGCGCGCCAATTCGTCGCGCATCGCATCACGCAGCTTCTTCTTTTCGAGCGTCGACAGGATCCGCGCACGCAGCAGCGTCGCATTGAAGGGCTTGAGGATGAAGTCTTCGGCGCCCAGTTCGATACAGCGCACGACCGGGTCGAGATCAGTCAGCGCAGAGATCACGATGACCGGCAGATCAACCAACTTGTCCTGCGCCTTGAGGTTCTCAAGGACCTCGAAGCCATCCATCTCCGGCATCATGATGTCGAGCAGGATCAGATCAAACGCCTGACGGGCGATCGCCTCGAGCGCCTCGCGGCCGTTGGTGGCTTGCTCGACGGATTGGATGCCCAATCGCCCCAGTCGACGAACCAGAATATCGCGGTTGTCGGCGACATCATCGACAACGAGGACACGGGCACTGGCACTGGCTGGAGTCATGGCGACGCTCTAGGCAAAGTGAAAGGCGACGCGGAGCGCGTCACGGCATTATCAATGATCATCGATCATCGAGAGCAATTGATTGGCCGTGGCGATGACCTGCCGCAGCTCAGGCATCAGGCGGCTTGCACCGCCCTCCTGCCAGTCTTCCATCAACAGCTCGCCATAGCCTCTGACCGCGTTCAGCGGGGTTCGCAGATCGTGGCGCAGATGCTCGTGCCCAGCGAGCCAGGCCCGCCCTTCCGGGGCAGCGGGCGGCGGCGCACCGATCAGCTCGGCAGTCAGTGCCTGCAGTCGATCCGACGCGGCGCACATCCGATCAAGGTCGGCTGCCGCATCACTCACGCCGATTTCCAGAGCCTTCCTGCTCAGGCGTCCAAGCTGATCCGACAGTTCGTCGACAGGCGGCTTCAGGGCCAGACACAGCTCAGCCATCTCGCGATGGATCTGGCCGATTCGTGCTGCTGACGTCAGATCCATGTGATTGCGGCCGCCGTTGACTGGCCGTGTCACACACGACCGATGAGTGCTTGATCGACGGATCAGCCGCCAGATGTCTTTGATCGAAACGATTCGATCTTGCCGATCAATCGCTCGAGTTCGATCGGTTTGGTGTCGTACTCGTCGCAACCGGCCTCCAGCGCCTTTTCGCGGTCGCCCGCCATCGCATGCGCGGTCAGTCCGATGATCGGGATATGTCGAGTCTCGGGCGCCCCCTTGATGCGCCGCGTGGCCTCCCAGCCGTCGATCACCGGCAGGCTCATGTCCATCAGAATCAGTTCGGGAGACGCAGAAACCGACATCAGAACGCCCTCGCCGCCATCGACCGCCATCACGATCTCATAGCCCTTTCGTACCAGCCGCCGAGACAGCATGTCGCGATTCATCTCGTTATCTTCGACAAGCAGGATTTTCAATGTCTTTACCTCTCAAAACAGACTGCAGCGGCATCAGGCTGAATGCCCACTGCCCCTCGGGGCTCGCAGGGCAAGACGCACCTCGGTGCTCAGATCGCGGGATGATCCCGCACTCTTGGCGATCACCGCCCGGGCATGCTCACTCAGCCATTCGCGCTCCTGCGCGGTCAATTCCTTGGCACTCAGGACGACCACCGGGATCGACTGCCACTCGGGATGGCGTGCAATTTCCTGCAGGAACATGAAACCATCCATGTCGGGCATCATCAGGTCAAGCAGGATGAGCGACGGCAGCTCATTCATCGACAGCCATTGAACCGCCTCTTTGCCGCTCCCTGCTTCAATGAACGAGATATTGGCCAGCTTGAGCTGGTGCCTGACCAGTTCGCGGCTTTGCGGATCATCGTCCACCATCAGGATCGTTGCAGCCTCATCCAGCAGGTGATGCATCAGGGAGCCCAACTGCATCCGATCGATCGGCTTGGTCATGAAATCATTGGCACCGAGCGAAAACGCGAAACCGCGGTCAGCAGCCACGGTGACCACCACCACCGGAATCGCGGCGAGTTCGGGATCTGCCTTGAGGGCGGTCAGCACCGACCAGCCGTCCATTCTCGGCATCATGATGTCGAGTGTGATCGCCGATGGCTTCAATCGGCGCGCCATCTCAAGGGCCACTTCGCCGCTGCCAGCCTCGACCACTCGCCAGCCTTCCTTGCGCAGCACGATTGCCATGAGATCGCGTGACGCGCTGTCATCATCGACCACCATGACCAGCGGTGCATTGACGTCACCCACACTCTCTGTCGCCGGAATCGATTGACCGGTGCTGCCCGCCACCGACGGCAAACGACTCGGCAGGACCATCGTAAAGGTTGACCCGACACCCGCCTTGCTGTCGACCCTGATCGAGCCGCCCAGGATCTCGCAGAAATGCCGGGTGATCGCCAGACCAAGTCCGGTGCCGCCATACCGCTTCGTGGTCGAGGCATCGGCCTGCGCAAAAGGCGAAAACAGCTTTGCAACCTGCTCGGGCGTCATGCCGATGCCGGTGTCCTGCACTTTGAAAGTCACCGGTGACTCCGGTTTGGACGTGTCGCGATCGACGGTGAGGGTGACGGTGCCCGACGACGTGAACTTCGTGGCATTGCTCAGCAGATTCAGCAGATTCTGCTTGAGCTTGGTGCGATCGGAGTGCAGCGTGCCGATATCGGGCGGGCAGTGAATCTGAAGCAGGTTGCCGTTCTTCTTAACCAGGGGTTTGACGATCACGCTGATCTCGTCAAGCAATTCTGGAATCGGGACATCCTCGAAATAGAGATCCATCTTGCCAGCCTCGATCTTCGACAGATCGAGGATGTCGCTGATCAGGTTGAGCAGATGGCGCCCGGCGGACTGGATCTTGACGAGATCGCGGGAGTATTCATCGAGACCGTCGTCCTGCGCCATCTCCTGCAGGATTTCGCTGTAGCCGATGATCGCGTTGAGCGGCGTGCGCAGCTCATGACTCATGTTGGCAAGGAATGATGACTTGGCCACATTGGCGGCTTCGGCCTCGACCATCGCCGCTTCAAGCTCCTGCTGACGCCGCTTGAGTTCGGTCACATCGGTGTAGACCGACACCATCCCACCGTCCGGCGTGGCCCGCTCGCTGATCCGAATGAAGGTGTCAGGGTTGCGGTAGCAGGAAAACGCTCCCTCGGATCCGGGCAGGCTCCTCACTTGCTTCTCGACCCAGGCCTGTCCGCTCAGATCACCGGTGTCGACCAGATCACGGCTCACCAGTGCCGAAACAATCGAGGTGAGCGCGACACCAGGTTCGGCCAGATCGGCGATTCCGGGATAGAGCTCCTTGAACTTCGTGTTGCAGACAATGACGCGCCCCTCCCGATCGAACACGGCAAAGCCGTCCGAAGTCGTCTCGATCGCCGTGGTCATCATGTGCTGCTGGTTCTGCGAAATCTGGGCGATGCGTTCGCGATCAACAATGCTTTGCCGAAACAGCTGAAGGGTGCCTGCCATCGCACCGATCTCGTCGCGTCCCGACGGCGGAATCGGGGTATCCAGATTGCCCGCCGTAATCCCGTTGATGGCAGTGACCACCTGATCGAGTGGTTTCAGAATCGAGCGCAGCACGATCCAGGTGGCGATGATGCCAAGCAGGCTCGTCAACGCCATCATGATCAGTGCGTTGCGCGTCGAATTCTCGATGGTCAACACCATTGCCTGACGAGAGAGGTTCGCTTCGACGGCGATCTGATCGGTCAGTGCGTTCAGATGCGCATCGACAGCCAAACCATCCATTCTTGACACCGCAAAAAGATCATTGCCGGCATCACGCTTGTCGTCGGCATAAGCTGCGACCGCCTGACGTGCCGATGTGGCGTATTTCTCGACTTCTACCCTGATGTCATTCGCCAGTTCGGGGCTGCTTTTAGCGAGTTCGGTGAGTTTTTGATCAAGCTCCGTTCGCGTCTGCTTGGCCTCCAGTTCAGACTGAATCGCTCGGGAGACGGCAAAACCCGAAAGCAACCAACTGACCGCCATGTCGGTCACCCAATGACGGTAGTCGCCAAAACTGCTTCGAATGCCTGCAATCAGATCGATTCGCCGGGCCATCTCGGCATCACGATTGATTTGTGCGAGGTTGCTCTTCAGCGACGAAGTGAGATAAAGCGTCGACCCGATCAGTCCTGCCAGGAGCAGGGCCGACAGCAACAGTACGCGCGTCCGGATGCTCAGGCCGTCGAGCAGTCTGCCTGGCGACCGAGGTGTCGCGGGTGTGGCGGCGCTCATCGGTGAATGAGGGCGATGCTGATCACGCCGCCCGGTGTCTTCGCTGCGGCCCATTTCGCGGAAGCCGGAGAGTCGGTCGGACCCTTGATCCTGGAAACGATGCGCCCTGCAGATGCCATTTGGACCTGTTGGACCTGTTGGACCTGTTGGACCTGTTGGACCTGTTGGACCTGTTGGACCTGTTGGACCTGTTGGACCTGTTGGCGCCGACGGCCAGGCACAGAGGTATCGATCGCCACAACCATCGCTTCCTGCTGAGATCAATGAGGGACCGCTGCCGGGTCGGAAGCTCGGACCGAATGATTCCGGATCAGTCCAAGCTAAGTCTTTGTAGGTTACCAGAGCCACAGCCTGCGCCTTTTTGCCGGTCAACCCTTTGCACCGCGTCGCAGAATCATTGACTCGCAGATGATCGAATGCTTTTGTACGACCAACTTATTGAGGTGACTGGGTTAGTATCTTGACCGGTCCGGACGGCTCCGACCGGATCGACTCGGAGCATTTTTTTCGCATCCTCCTGAGCAGTGCCTGATCCGTCGCCCCGATTGCCTGATGCGGATGTCGCTGCGTGCCGCATGCTGCGCAGCACTCCTTCTGTCGGCAGGCTGCGAAAAGCCGGTGCCGCCGCCTCCGCCCCCGCCGCCTGAAGTCACCGTGACCAGAGTCGAGGTCCGCGATACGCCGGTCGTCACCGAATATGTGGCGCTGACGCAAAGCCCGCAGCAGGTCAGCATCGTCGCGCGGGTCAGCGGTTTTCTCGATAAACAGCGCTACACCGAAGGGACGGTCGTCAAGCCCGGACAGGTCCTGTTCGAGATGGACAAGAAGCCCTTCATCGTGCAGCTCGACGGCGCTCGGGCAGCAGAAGCGAGCGCACGTGCGGCGCATGACACGGCGCTCGCCAATCTGAAGCGGGTCAGGCCATTGGTCGAGCTCAATGCGCTGTCGCAAAAAGACCTTGATGATGCGATCGGCCGTGAGCAGACGACCAAGGCCTCGCTCGAGCAGGCGACCGCCAGCGTCGAGAGCGCGAAACTCAACCTGTCATACGCCACCATCGAGTCGCCCTTGCGGGGAGTGGCCGCCGCGGCACAGCAAAAGGAAGGCGCCTATCTCAGCGCGCAGAACAATCTGCTGACCACGGTCTCGTCGCTCAACCCGATGTGGGCCAACTTCAGCATCTCTGAAAATGAACTGACGGCCCTGCGCAACGAAGTCCGCGCCGGTCGGCTCAAAGGTCCCCAGAACGCTGTGCTTTCGGCCGAAATCGTCTTGAGCGACGGCAGCCGCTTTGCGCAGACAGGCTCGATCTCGTTCATTGATCCGGCCTACAACCCCCAGACAGGCACCTTCCTGATCCGTGTCACGGTGACCAACCCCGAGGGCGAACTGCGGCCCAATCAGTATGTGAAAGTGCGTCTGAAGGGCGCGACCCGGCCCAATGCCATCCTCGTGCCCCAGCGCGCCGTGCAGCAGGGCTCCAAGGGACATTTTGTCTGGGTGGTCGATGCCGACGGCCGAGTCGAAAATCGGCCGGTTGCCGTGGGCGACTGGTATGGCGACCAGTGGTTCATCAATGACGGCCTGAAGGCAGGCGACCAGGTGGTGGTCGATGGCGGTCTGAAGCTGAAAGCGGGTGACACCGCGAAAGTGTCTGCAGCGGTACCGGCCGCACCGAACGCAGCAACCAAGAAACCCTGACAAGCGCCGGACGCGAGCATGTTCTCAAGGTTCTTCATCGAGCGCCCGATCTTTGCGACCGTGCTGTCGCTGCTCATCGTGCTGGCAGGACTGGTTTCGGTGACCGCCTTGCCGGTGGCGCAGTATCCGAACATCACGCCGGTCCAGATCACGGTCACCACCACCTACCCGGGTGCGGATGCCAAGACCGTCGGTGACTCGGTGGCCTCCCCGATCGAGGCCCAGATCAACGGCGTCGACAACATGATGTACATGACGTCGGTGAGCTCCAATACCGGGCAGCTGACGATCACGGTCTATTTCACGCTCGACACCGACCCGGACACTGCACAGGTCCAGGTCCAGAACCGGGTGAACCTCGCCGCGCCTCAGCTGCCAAGCGCAGTGGCGCAATACGGCGTGTCGGTGCAGAAGAAGTCGGCCAGTACGCTGATGATCATCGGGCTCTACGACAAGGACGCGCGCTATTCGCCCGATTACGTGCGCAATTACGCGAACGTCTATGTGCTCGATGCGATCAAGCGGATCGAGGGCGCCGGCCAGGCGCAAATTTTCGGTGTGCCGGACCAGGCCATGCGACTGTGGATGAACCCCGATCGAATGGCGTCGCTCGGCATCACCACCTCTGACATCCAATCTGCGGTCTCGAGCCAGAACGCGGTGATCGGCGCAGGGCAGATCAATCAGGAGCCTTCCACCGGGCAAGTCGATCTGAACTTTCCGGTGCTGACCCAGTCGCCTTATATCGACCCGCGCAAATACGAAAACATCATCCTGCGCGCCAATGCCGACGGCAGCGCCATCGTTCGCCTCAAGGATGTCGCCCGCGCCGAAACCGGGCGCCGCGCCTATATCGACGACAACCGCCTCAACGGCATGCCGGCCACACCGATCGCGATTTATCAGCAGCCCGGCGCCAACGGCCTCGATGTCTCGAAGGCGGTGCGCAAGGCGATGGAAGATCTCAAGAAAACAATGCCGGCAGGCATTGACTATGTGATCGCGCTGGACACCACCGACTTCGTTCGCCTGTCGATCGAGGAGGTTCTCCACACGCTGCTTGAAGCCATCGTGCTGGTGGTCCTGGTGGTCTACCTGTTCCTTCAGAACCTGCGCGCGACCCTCATCTGCATCGTCGCCATCTTCGTGTCACTGATCGGCACCTTCGCTGGCATGCTGGCGCTTGGCTTTTCGATCAATCAGCTCACGCTGTTCGGCCTGGTACTGGCCATTGGCATCGTGGTGGACGATGCGATCGTGGTGGTCGAAAACGTCGAACGCAATATGGTCGAGCATCACCTGGACGCCAAAGCTGCCTCAATCAGAGCCATGCAAGAGGTGTCGGGCCCGGTGATTGCCGTGGTGCTGGTGATGGCCGCCGTCTTCATTCCGGCGGCGTTCCTGCCCGGCACGACCGGCCAGCTCTACAAGCAGTTCGCGCTCACCATCGTGCTGTCGGTGGCGCTCTCCGGCTTCGTGGCACTGACACTGACACCGGCCATGTCGGCGCTGCTGCTCAAGCACTCCGACAAACCGAAGCGCGGCTTTTTCGCGGCCTTCAACCGCTGGTTCGAGCGCCTGACCAAATCCTACGGCCGCAGCGTCCAGTTCTTCATTCGACGACTGCTGGTGTCGGGCGTCGTCATTGCGGTCATGGTCGCAGGCATCTTCATGCTGTTTCGCGAACTGCCCACCAGCTTCGTTCCCAATGAAGACCAGGGCTATGTGCTGGGTCAGATCATCATGCCCGACTCGGCCACGCTGCCACGTACCGCGAAGACCAGCGAACAGATCGACGCGATTTTTGCGAAAAACCCAGCGGTGGCCAATCGCACGATCATCAATGGTTTCAGCCTGATCGACGGCCAGTTCAAAGCCAACACCGCAACCCTTTTCATCACCTTCACCGACTTCAAGGATCGCTACGCCACGACCGACAAGGCCCGTGCCGAGAACGCCCGCGCGATCCTGATGAGCGCTGCCACCGAGGCGCGCGACACCGTCGAGACCGGCGTGATGATCCCGATCGCGCCCCCTGCGATTCCAGGTATCGGGACCACCGGCGGCTTCGAATTCTGGATCCAGGACAAGGCCTCGGGCGACCCGGCGAAGCTCAACGACGTCACCCAGAAATTCATTGCCGACCTTGGCAGCCGCCCCGAACTTTCGGGCGTGCGAACCACCTTCAAGGCGGTCTCGCAGCAGCTTCGGGTCAATGTCGATCGATCGCGCGCGCTGCTGCTCAATGTGCCGATCAGCGACGTGAATGCCGCGCTGCAGGCCCAGTTCGGCTCGATTGTTGTCAGCCAGTTCACCGAGTACAGCCGGGTCTGGAATGTCATCCTGCAGGCCGATGCGCCCTATCGGCAAACGCCCACCGACCTGACCAAGCTCTATACCCGGTCGAGCAATGGCCAGATGGTGCCGCTGTCGGCGATCGCTACCGTCGAATATGTCGTCGGCCCTGACCTCATGCCGCACTTCAACGGCTTTCCGGCGGCACAGGTCACCGGTAGTGCGGCGCCCGGCTACAGCTCGGGCGATGCGATCAAGGCCATGCAGGAGACTGCCCGCACGTCCTTGCCTGCCGGCTATGACTTTGCCTGGTCGGGCATGGCCTATCAGGAACTGCAGGCGGGCAGCAGCTCAACCCTCGCTTTTGCCTTCGGCATCCTGATCGTCTTTCTGATCCTGGCCGCGATGTATGAATCCTGGGCCCTGCCGGGTGCGGTACTGACCGCGGTGCCCTTCGGCATCATCGGCGCACTGCTGGCGACCTGGGCACGGGGGCTGGAGAACGACGTCTACTTCCAGATCGGCCTGCTGGTACTGGTCGGTCTGGCCGCAAAAAACGCGATCCTGATCGTCGAGTTCGCGGTCGAACTCAGGCAACAGGGCAAGTCGGCACTCGAGGCCGCGGTCGAGGCCGGCGAGCTGAGGCTGCGCCCGATCATCATGACCTCGCTCGCATTCATCCTCGGCTGCGTGCCCCTGGCAATTTCGGTCGGTGCCGGCGCAAATTCACGCCATTCGCTGGGCACCGGCATCATCGGTGGCATGATCGGTGCCAGCACCCTCGCCCTGCTCTTCGTGCCGCTCTTTTTCCTGCTCTTCGACAAGCTGTCCACACGTGCATCGCCCGCCCCAGCGACCGGCTCGGTCGATGGCGAACAAGCACCCGATCGCGCGGCGTTGCGCGACAAGGACGAGTGAGATGCGCCTTGCTCGGGGGCTGTCCAGCCTGTGCCTGGTCGTGATCTCAGCCCTGAGCGGTTGCATGGTGGTCGGACCTGACTATTCCCGTCCGCCGGTTCAGGCACCGTTGTCCTACCGCGAGACCGACCCCACTGCGCGCGACCCTGCCACCCTCGGCGACCTCGCCTGGTGGAAGCAGTTCGGTGACCCGGTGCTCGACGCGCTGATCACCGAAGCGGTGACCAACAATTACTCGGTCAAAGTCGCGCTTGCCAACGTCGAGGCGGCGTCCGCCATTCTGATGCAGCAGCGCTCGGCGCTCTCTCCGCAGATCGGTTACCAGGGCAAAGGACAGCACCTGAACCTGAGCAATCAGGCCGAGATCAATGGCGTGCAGCTTGGATCGGCCGCGCCGGACTCGCAGACCACCTACAGCCTGATGCTCGTTGCCAGCTGGGAGCTCGATCTGTGGGGCCGCATTCGCCGGCTCTCTGAATCAGCGCAGGCCAATATCCTGGCGAGCGATGCCGCCCGCCGCGGTGTCGTCCTGTCGCTGGTCGGATCGGTCGCCAATGCCTACATCCAGCTGCGATCGCTCGATGAGCAACTTGCCATTGCCCGGCGCACCCTGGGCACCTATGCCGAGTCGGTGCGTCTCTTCGAGCTGCAGTTCAAATATGGCCAGATCTCACAGCTCACGCTCGAACAAGCGCGCTCGCAATACGAGGCGGCAGCAGCGGTCATTCCCCAGCTCGAAAACAGCATCGCAGTGACCGAAAACACCCTCTGTGCACTGCTCGGTCGCAATCCCGGACCGATCGCGCGGGGCAAGGCCCTGACCGAACTGATCCCACCAACGATACCCGCCGGGCTGCCTTCCCAATTGCTCGAACGGCGCCCGGACATCGATCAGGCCGAGCAGCAACTGATCGCGGCCAATGCCCTCATCGGAGCTGCCAAAGCACTCTATTTCCCGAGCATTTCGCTCACCGGCGGCCTTGGCGCCTCGAGCAGCCAGCTGTCAAATCTGATTTCTGCCGGAAAGATCACGACCGCGATCGGTGCGACGATCACCGGACCGCTCTTTACCGGCGGCCTGATCGAAGGCCAGGTCAATCAGGCGCAGGCCCAGCAAAAGGCCGCGATGTTCAACTACCTGTCAGTCGTGCAATCGGCATTCACCGACGTCAACAATGCGCTCATCGGTCGCATCAAATTGAGCGAGCAAGTCAAAGCCGAGAAGAAGCGTGTCAATGCGCTGGGTGAAACCTTGCGTTTTTCGACCCTGCGATATGACGGGGGCTATACCGACTACCTCTCGGTGCTCTATGCCCAGCAGCAGCTCTTTCCGGCTGAACTCGCCTATGCCCAGGACCTTGGCCAGTCACTTGCCGCGGTGGTCAAGGTCTATCTGGCGATGGGCGGCAGTTGGGTCGATGCTGCCGCGAATCCTTAGGCGCCGCTCAGTCGAGCTGGATGTTCTCGCGCCGGATCACTTCGCCCCATTGGGCGGTCTCTGCCCGGATTCGACCGGCGAAGGTCTGCGGGTCGAGCAGTTCGATCTTTCCCTGATTCAGCAGGCCCTGCACCGCAGCCGGATCGTCGCGCGAACCGAGTATGGCTGCATAGAGCGTATCGACGATCGCTGACGGCGTCTTGGCCGGCGCGAGCACACCCAGCCAGAAGGGCACATCAAAGCCGGGGTATCCCGACTCGATCATGGTCGGGACATCGGGCAGATCGCGCCAGCGCGCCGCGGTCGAGACCGCGAGCGCCTTGAGCTTGCCCGACTTCACATTGGGCACGGTATTGGGCGTATCGAGCAGCACATCGATTTCCTTGCCGATCACACCGAGCTGGGCATTCACACCACTCTTGTAGGGGACGTGCGTCGTCTTGATGCCGGCACGCTGATTGATCAGCTCAAATCCCAGATGGGCGAGATTGCCCGGCCCGCCCGAGCCATAAGTGATCTCGCCCGGCTTGCGCTTGGCCAGCGCGACCAGATCGGCCACGGTATTGACGCCGGCAAGCCGCTCATTAGTCGGGTTGATCGTCATGATGAAGGGCGCCGACACCACCATCGAGACCGGCGTGAAATCGCGCTCGGGCAGATAGCCGAGCTTTTTGTAGACCTGGGGATTGACCGTGATGCTGCTCGAATTGGTGACCAGCAGGGTGTAGCCATCGGATGCAGAACGGGCCACCTCGGCTGCACCGAGCGCGCCATTG